>MDSW01147149.1_pt1 | contig 12203 bp, 9 predicted proteins | sample 811171 | NCBI WGS metagenome assembly MDSW01 (sample SAMN05326641, study PRJNA326480) | marine metagenome | isolation source: seawater | place: Atlantic Ocean: North West | collected 2012
ACTTGTTTTGGAGCAAATGATGGTTCAGCGACAGTGATTAATACAAGTGGAGGAACTGGTACATATACTTATTCATGGAATACGACACCTGTTCAAACAAATCCAACAGCAACAGGTCTCTCAGCGGGCACATATGCTTGCACTATAACGGATGCAAATGGATGTAATAATACAATCATTACTAGTGTTACAGAGCCTACTTCGATAACAGCATCTACTTCTTCAATAGATGTAAGCTGTTATGGATATTCTGATGGTGAAGCAACAGTTAATGTAATCGGGGGGACTCCGTTTGCTGGAGGAGGATACACTTATTCATGGAACACGACAACTATTCAAACAACAAATACTGCTTTTGGCTTACCAGCAAGCATTTATACTTGTACAATAACTGATGCTGCTGGCTGTATGATTACAAGTAATGTGATTATTGATCAACCTACAGAGATAACAGCAACTACTTCTTTAATACATGTAAGTTGTAATGGGTATTCTGATGGTGAAGCGACAGTTAATGCAATCGGGGGAACTCCGTTTGCTGGAGGAGGATATATGTATTCATGGAATACAAATCCGGTACAAATAACTGCAACTGCAGCTAATTTAACCTCAGGAACTTATCAGTGTACAATAACTGATGCCAATGGATGTGATTTGATAAGTCCTGTTACAATTACAGAGCCAATACAGATATCAATCAGTGCCTGGATAAGCGGGAATAATCTTATCGCAACAAGTGGACTCGCATCTTACCAATGGTATGATGGGAATGGAAATCCTATTACTGGAGCAAATGACTCAATCTTTACCCCAAGCAATCAAGGAGTCTATTATGTATCTGTAACAGATAATAACGGATGCTCGGAGAATTCATTTACAATATACATCACACTAAATATCCAAGACTACTCATTAGATCTCAAAATCTATCCAAATCCAACAAATTCTAAAATTAGAATTACTAGCAATAAACATATAAATAGTATTGAACTATTTAATGCAACAGGTAATCAACTACTTTCGGTTAATAAAAATGACTCTTATCAACCAGAGACTGAGATAGATTTATCTACTTTTGCAAAAGGAGTTTATTATATTAGGATTAATATCAACAATCAGATTATTAATCAACGAATAATACTTCAATAATTTTTTATAATTTGGCAAACTGAAAGCAAAAAATAAAAAGATGAAAAAAAGAATCCTATTTTTAATAGCAATAATATTTACTTCAAGCATATTTACTGCTACAGCATCTCCTATTGACACTTCATATACTGAAGGACTTACTGCTTTTGACTGGATACCAATTTCAGATATAGATAAAGTCATGCAATATGAGAATCAAAAAGATCTTACAAAAAGATCAATCGACCAAGCTAAGCTTGCTGCGAGTCATTACACTACTGCCGTCTCTTTAATGAAAAACAGAGAATACATTGGAGCAATTAATGAATTTAAAGCAGCAATGAAGCGTTACAAAAGAGCAAAACTAAGTGCTGATGCAATGAACTTTATAAATACAAATATGGCTCTTTCATATGCTAATTCTGGAAACAAACAAGATTTAGCAGCTGCGAAAAGATTATTAACTACAATAACCTCTAAAGCATATAATGATAATAACTGGGGATATAATATTGCTATGGCGCATTCTTTTGTAGGCAACCAGAATGAAGCGGCTGCAATATTAACTAAGATAATACGAAAAGACGAACAATATTGGCAAGCATATATAACTCTAGCAGCTATTTATAACAACTCTGGAAATACAACAGATTCTGAAAAAGTAATTGAACGAATGAATACTGCTGAAAAAAAGCTATATAAAAGACAGCAAAGAATTGCTGAGAAAGGTACTCAGAGCAGATCTGAAAGAGAAAAAAAAGAAGGAATATTCATGCCTAAAGGAAAAAGACCAGATGTTGCGAACCTTAAAATTATAAAAACTGATGATCATTTACAATTTAATAAGGTTGATGATATTGATGAAAGGAATATGGTCCAAATACAAGAAGGTATTAACTCTTATGAAATAGGAGTAAAATCACTAGCAAACAGAGAATATAAAGGAGCTCAGAAACCCCTAAAAGATGCTGAAAAAAGATTAAAGAGAGGGAAAATTAATCCAGATGGATTAAATTTCACTAGAGGAAACCTTGCTATAGCATGCTTGTCTACTGGTGAAAGAAGTGGAGTTGGGCAGGCTAAAAGATATTTAAAGTCTTTAACATCAAAACTATATACAACAAGGCAATGGGCATATAATATGGCTGTTGCACATTACGAGTTTGCTTTTAAATCAGCTCGTGAAAACAAAAGAGACGGAACAAGAAGATGGAGCAGTCCAACAGCTGCAAGTAATCTTAAGACATCGATTAAACTATTCCAAAAAGCAATCAAACAAGACAAATTATTCTTACCTAGCTATGAGAACTTAATTTATATCTACAAAGAGCAAGGTGAAGACAAAAAAGCTGAAAGCATTGCTAACTCTCTAACAAAAGCTAGATTAAAACTAATGCAGTCGTTCAGCAAAGAGGAACAAATTGCTCAAGGAGGAGATGCATATATATTCAGACTTAATTTAGGGACCTTTGGAAGCTTTGATACTCCTGCAGACTTATTTGATGAATCAAATGTAATTGCAATACCTATGTCAGAAAAAAATACAGCCTACCTATCTGGGATATTTTATAGTCTAGATGATGCGATGGATTATAAAGAAACCATGAGTAAGAAGGGCTATATAAATTCATTCATTGTTGCTTATAAAGATGGAGAACGACTAGATTTCTAGTAAATATCAAAGAAAGAGAACGGAAAAGTTCTGACCCCTAATGAATAAAATATCAAAGTCTGATCTAATAGATCAGACTTTTTTTCTCTATAATAAATCGATGCAAATATATCAAACTCTCTGAGGCTAAAAGAAACCTCTGGCTGAACAAAGAGAATCGTTGTAAAAACTCCTTGCCCATTAAAATTCCCATAAGAATGTTGCCCACCACTACTAGCTTGATAATCTGATTCAAATATATTCTGACCATAATGTGTACTTATAGAATCTAACCCAACATTAACTATCATAGCCTTTATTTTATAAGTCCAATCTCCTTGTCTTATTTGCAAGGTATTAATCAATTCTTTAAAGTTACCACCAAGAGGATGGGCTAATGCCTGATTCATATGCGAATAATTCTGTAATATGGTTCTGTGACCATAAGTATAGGGCTGAACTTGATTATACTCAATCAAATAATCTATATTATCACCAGACTGACCCTTTAAACCTAATTGAAATGCATATTTATTCTGAAAGAAGCCTTTACCATAATCTTTATCTTGATCTCTTTGTCTTGAAATATTTAGGTCATCTAACATAAATTGTCCATACAAAGTTATGTTCTTAAGACTCGCATTAAAATTAACCCCCATCAAAGTATTCCCTTTGCTAGATTTCTTTGAAAACTCTACTGGCCTATAAAATATTACCGGGTTTAAATATGCTAACTCATATCCATTGTATTCTTCTTCTGATTTTGATTGCCACAAAACAGATTCAAAAACACCAAAAGATATTCTACTTGTAATTGAGAAATCTAGATAATGAATAGTAGCATGCTTTTTTCTGCCATAATCAATCATGTTAGGATTAAGAAAGGTAGTGTAAAGATTATAATACCTTACAGGACCAAATCCAGTGGTTAACTTTAAGTACGGATAAGAAGACGCAACATCCGAAAGCAATAATGACTCTTCTCCATCTCCTATAAATTGTTTCCCATGACCAATATCCACTGTAATAAAATTATTAGCCAAATACTTAGAGTTAAACTGAAATCTATTATTATCTATCCCAAAACCAGGATAATAAATAGCTAAGGAGTCTTGATAGTTCCTAATTAGTTGGTTCTGATTTCCATCAAGATAATCGTAAGAACCAACAGTTATCAACTTATTCTTAATATTTGATTTAAAATTTAAACCTAGTAAATAAGTATTATATGTTTTATCCTTATTACTTAAGGAACTTAATATAAAAATCCGTGGATCAATATTCAGATACTGATTTGTATCAGTATTGTTAGCCTTGCTTATAAAAGATTCAGGCGAATATTTATCTAGACTAGAACGGAATGTATTAGACTGGGCTGAAATACAAAAAGGAAAAAGAGAAATAAGAAGAAACCTAGTAAGCCTTATCATCACCCTTAAATATATTCCATACGGTCTGAAAAATAACATTAATATCTAGAGATAATGACCAATTCTCAATATACCAAACATCAAGTCTTACTCTTCCCTCCATATCTTCTATTTCCTTAGTTTCACCTCTATAACCTCGAACTTGTGCAACACCAGTTATGCCTGGTTTTACTAGTTGCCTTACCATATATTTTTTTATTAATGCTGAATACTCCTCAGTATGCAATAACATATGTGGCCTTGGTCCAACTATTGACATATCCCCCATAAATACATTAATAAACTGAGGAAATTCATCTAATGAAGTCTTTCGCAAGAATGCTCCAAGCTTTGTAACCCTTGCATCATTTTGAGTTGCTTGCTTAGAATCTGAATCACTACTAAGTGTCATAGATCGGAATTTATAGCATAGGAACTCCTCATTATTAACGCCTGATCTTAATTGCTTAAATAGAATAGGGCCCTTTGAAGACAATTTAATTAAGATAGCAATCAAAGGATACAACCAACTTAACAAAAATATAATAACAACTGATGAAAAAAACAGGTCAAACATTCTTTTCAGGAACCTATTTACAAAATCTGTAAGAGGCTCTTCTCTTAACGTAACTACTGGAACATCATCAAAGAAATCAATATTTACTCTTTTAAAAATAAATCCCCTGAAATCAGGCACGATTTTAAGCCTTATCATGTATTTATCACAAAAGTCTATTAAATCCTTAATTTTTTTAGTATAGGTTAATGGCATTGTATAAAATATCTCATCAATATCATTCTTTAATGCAAACAATTCTAATGAAGCTAATTCTGAAACAAAAACTTTCTCTTGAGTCTCAAATGAAAGTTCTGTGTCTGAAAAGACTCCCATCAACTTAACACCTAACACATCATCAGAATTAAAATAACTATTTAATTGTTTCGCAACCTCCCCTCCTCCAATAATTACAACTCTACTATAGTTATAACCTGATTTTCTATATAATTTAATTAACTGGACAGATAGATATCTCCAAAAAATAATCAAACCTAAAAGCATTAAATAAGTATAATAAAGATGTTCTCTAGAGAATTCTGATGCCTTCAAAGAAAATAGTACTGCACTAAGGATCAGTGCATTAAAGAAGAATGCCTTAAAAAGGTTAAATAAAATCCTGTCTAACCTTTTAAGTTGTTTAAGTTCATATAGTTGTAGCATTAAGGCAACTAAGATCCAAACAGCATTATAGATAATAATTAGAAATCTATACTTATCTGAAAAGTCTATAGTATCAAACTTTACAACATACATAAATATAAAAGCAATATTTATCAATAAAATATCACCTATGAAATGTAGAAACCAGAAATATCTTGAGTAGCCTTTCAATTTAAATTAATTTTTACAAAAATATAAGATTTTATAATCTTCCATCAATATAGTTAATCGGTATAAATGATTTTGCATCAAAAATAACTGTTTTATTACTCTTAAAACCTTTAAAATCAACATCTCTAAATTCTGAATGAGACACCGCTAAAATAATAGCAGAATATTGTTTTCTTTTATAATCCATTATCAAATCAATCTGTAAATCATTCTTAACTTCCTTTTTATTTGCTACAGGATCAAAAACATCCACTTTCGCTCCAGATAGAACTAGTTCATTGTAAACGTCTAAGATCTTCGTATTACGAATATCAGGACAATCCTCCTTAAACGCGATCCCTAATATCAATATATTAGATCCTTCTATCTTAATACTCTTTTTTAGCATTAATCTTTTAACCTTTGATGCAATAAACTTACCCATTTTATCATTTACATGCCTTCCAGATAAAATTACATCTGGTTTATAACCTAACTCCTCTGACTTAAAAGCAAGATAGTAAGGATCTATACTAATACAATGACCACCAACTAATCCAGGAACAAAAGGAAGAAAATTCCATTTTGTTTTTGCAGCCTCTAGAACCTCATGTGTATCAATATCCATCCTATCAAAGATAAAAGACAACTCATTCATAAATGAAATATTTAAATCTCTTTGGGCATTCTCTATAGCCTTTGATGCTTCAGCAACCTTTATATTTGGAGCCAGATAAGTTCCTGCCTTAATAATAGATCTGTAGAGTTCATCTACCTTCTGTGCAGTTTCAATATTAGAACCAGACGTTACTTTCTTTATATTAATCAGTGTATTTACTTTGTCGCCAGGACTAATCCTCTCAGGAGAATATCCGCAAAAGAAATCCTTATTATACCTTAGCCCACTTCCTTTCTCTAAGACTGGGACACAATCTTCTTCTGTACAGCCTGGATAAACTGTAGATTCATAAATAACAATATCCTCTTTCTTGAGTACCTTAGAGATCATTAAAGAGGCTGAAAGAAGATATGATAGATCAGGTTTTTTATTATGATCTACTGGAGTGGGAACAGTTACAATATAGATTGTAGAAATTGCAATATCATCTATATTACTACTTAGCAAAAGACCATTCGACAAAGAGAAGAACTCTTCCTTCTTAGTCACCAGAATTTTATCAAAGGCTGAGGTATTGAGCTCTCTTGTTTTATCACATTTGCTTTTCAGCTGATCAACTCTTGACTGGTCTATATCAAATCCTATTACTTTCTGCTTTCTTGCAAACTCAACAGCTAATGGAAATCCCACGTAACCCAGGCCAATAACAGATATTATATTGTTCATTTAAGTAACAAAGGTAAAAAAAAGAAGCTAACTTATTTACTGAGCAAGATACCAAGCATATATCTTTTCAACACCTTTATCAAGGCCTATCTGATGCTGCCATCCTAATTGATGTAATTTAGTAACATCTGTTATCTTTCTCATTGTTCCATCAGGTTTTGAAATATTAAACTTAAAGATTCCATTATATCCAATACAACCTCTAATTTGTTCAACTAATTCTTTAATAGATATATCAACACCTGTCCCAATATTAATATGACTATTTCTTAACTCTGTTTGATTATCTGAGAATGTATCAGTAAAGTCCCTATTCTCCAAGAGAAATACACATGCATCAGCCATATCTTCTGACCATAAAAATTCGCGTCTTGGTTTACCACTACCCCAAACCTCAATCGCCCCTTTTACTATGCCATATTTATTTAACTTTGAAAGAATCCTTTCCTCTAAAGCAGCTCCATCAACTCCTTCAATTGGATTCCTATTTAGATCTATCCTAATAGAATCCCAATCACTATTCTCAAGACATTTACCTAAGTGAATCTTACGGATTAAGGCAGGTAATACATGTGATTTTTCTAAATCAAAATTATCATTAGGACCATATAAGTTTGTTGGCATTACAGAAATAAAATTAGTGCCATATTGGATATTATAACTCTCACACATCTTGATACCTGCAATCTTAGCGATTGCATAAGGTTCATTAGTATACTCTAGCTCTGAAGAAAGTAAACTATTCTCTTTCATTGGCTGAGGAGCATCTTTAGGGTAAATACAAGTACTACCTAGAAACAACAACTTCTTAACTCCTGACAAATAAGCTTGATGAATAACATTATTCTGTATCATTAAATTCTCATAAATAAAATCAGCACGATAAACATTATTAGCAACAATACCTCCAACTTTAGCGGCTGCTAAAATCACATAATCTGGCTTCTCTTTTATAAAGAAATCCTTCGTTGCATGCTGATCTGTTAGATCTAATTCAACATGTGTTCTTAAGAGTAAATTATTATAACCTTTATTCTTTAAGTTATTTACAATAGCAGAACCAACCAATCCTCTATGACCTGCAACATAAATCTTACTTTGTCTATCCATCTTATTCAAAGTAATTCATAATAGTATATCCTCCATCTTTAAGATATTGATCTTTAGTCATAAGCTTCAAATCTGACTCCATCATTTCATGCACTAATTGCTCTAAGTTATATTCTGGCACCCATCCTAGCTTAGTATTTGCTTTTGTAGGATCCCCTATCAGTAAGTCAACCTCAGTAGGTCTGAAATATCTAGGATCAACAGCAACCACCTGCATACCAACTTTTAGTTGATATTTAGGATTTGAACAAGAAACGACTGTTGCAGTTTCATCAACACCTGTTCCATTAAAATCAAGCTCAATACCTGCATAAGAGAAAGCCATCTTTACAAAATCACGAACTGTTGTAGTTTTTCCAGTGGCAATTACCCAATCTTCCGCCTCATCTGCTTGTAATATCATCCACATCATACGGACATAATCCTTAGCATGGCCCCAATCTCTTTTTGCATCAAGATTTCCTAAATACAATTTCTCTTGTAGTCCCAAACAAATTTTTGATGTAGCTCGAGTAATTTTTCGTGTCACGAAGGTCTCTCCTCTTACAGGTGACTCATGATTAAAAAGTATTCCATTACACCCAAATATATTATATGCTTCACGATAATTTACTGTAATCCAATAAGCATACATCTTTGCAACTGCATAAGGACTTCTAGGGTAGAATGGAGTAGATTCAGATTGTGGAACTTCTTGAACTTTTCCATATAGTTCAGAAGTTGAGGCCTGATAAACTTTAGTTTTTTCAGACAACCCTAATAATCTTATTGCTTCCAAAATCCTAAGTGTTCCTAAAGCGTCTGTATTGCCTACATATTCAGGAATCTCAAATGAGACATGCACATGACTCATTGCTGCTAAATTATAAATCTCATCTGGTCTTACATTTTCTATTATTTTAGTCAAATTCATTGAATCTGTCATGTCACCATAATGCAAAAATAGATTTCTATTATCTATATGAGGATCTTGATATAAATGATCTATCCTTTCAGTATTAAAAGATGAGGCTCTCCTTTTTATTCCATGAACCTTATAACCTTTTTTTAATAAAAACTCGGCAAGATAAGATCCGTCTTGCCCTGTTATTCCTGTAATTAATGCTACTTTCATTATAATCTATTTAGTTTACAAAGATAAAAAACATACACTAAACGAAATGCTTTTAGGAAGCGTATCGCAAATTGTCTTGGAGACTGAATAATACGAGCTAACCAACCTAAATAAAAGTCATCAACCCATTTAGGTAATTTAGCTTGACTTCCTGTTTCAAATGCTATTGCAGCACCCGTACAAATAACTGCAGGCGAATAAGAAAGATTATTTTTAATATAGAAGCCTAATCTTTCTTGTACTCCACCACCTAAATTAAGCAATAGAAACTTTGGCTTAATCTTTAATGATTCTAGAATATTAATCAGTCTAGAGTCTATAATATCAACTTTATTATATAATGGGGCTATATATTGATGCTCTGATGTTATTGGAATTCCTTTTTTATTTAGATATTCTCTATTTCTGTTTGATTCATACTCATTTGGATCAATACTAAATATCATACCTTCCTCAGTCAAGATCTTTTCATTAACAAATTTACGGAAGAACTTAGGGCCTGATAACTTACGAATCTTATAATTAAAAAATAACCTTGATAGGATTATCATAAACCCACTATCTGGTATAGCAAAATCAGATCCTTTTAGTGATTCCCAATATCTAACATCCTTATCTATAGTAGAAAGTCCTGGGCCGGAAGGCACCACCATGAATTGGCCTTTCTGTAATCGGGAGAATGCTTCTGAATAATCTCCATTAATAAATCCTATATTAAAGATATGAAAATCATGCATAGAGTTGTTGTTTATTTGCCTTAATATCTTTAGCCTCCCTTATTACTATAAAGAAGATTAACCAAAACATAAAATTAGACATCATATGACTGAATGTAATAAAAGAATCAAAAACAATAATAACTAAATACAAAGCACATAGAACTAATGTAGAATTAAGGCTATGTTTAAATATAACTTTAGATGATATATAAACCTTGCGGATAATAAGAAAGTAAGCGGCTAAACCAAATAAACCATATTTATGTAACACATTAAAGAAACCTAAGTGTATTATTCTAGAATTCTCTATGTCAGCATTTGCTTTACCAATAGTTGCATCAATCGTTTCGGAGAGATCTATAGTTGAACCAAAGCCATTACCAAAAAACTTATTAATTATTGATGAATTATAAAAACCCTCACTAACCTTCAACGCCTCAAATATTCTATTTGAAGTTGAATGATCTTTAAACTCTAACTCAAAAAAGTTAGCATTAGAAAGGAAGTACATAGTGTTTACATATGCTCCTGTCAATTTTATTTGATCCCAAAGTAATAAGACTGTTAAAGCAATAATTATCAATGGAACTGTAAACAGGAAGAGCCTCTTAGATAAACTTACTAAGTTTTTATCAAAGAAAACAAAGTAAAAAATAATAATCATCAATAGCAATAAAGAACTTTTTCCAATTAAACTATTAAATAATACAAAAGGAAATATTGCCATCAAAAATAATGTAACAAAATTTTTCTTAGTAATAAAAACCACATAACCAACAATCAATAAAGAAAAATATGAGAACTGCAACTTGATATCAAAGCACGTTATTAAACAAGCAAGTAATAGAAGAATAGGGAAAAAGCTCACAAATGATTTAATCTGAAAATCCATCTTAAAGACTAATAAATAGAAGCAAAGAGGCAAAGTAATAATAAATAGATCCGTAATTAAGAAAGCTAATCTATTACTATTTAAGATTGAAATAAAAACTAAAACAACTAATACAAGAAGATAGTATATAAGATCTTTTGTGATAAGATGATGTTTATTAAGAAATGAAGAAACAAAAACATATAAATAAAAAGGCAGAAACACAAACGTCATAATACGTTTAGCATAAAAGTCATTAATAAAAACATTGCCATTTCCTAAATCAAAAAGATATGGAACAACCATTGCCCCAAGACATAGACTAAAAAAAACAAATAGCAATCTATCTGTTAGTGACATTAAACCAAAATATTTGTTGTTTACAAAGCCTAATAATAAGTAAGAATAGAACTCCAATAATAGAAATTAAGCTTAATATTTCATTTAAATGAGGAAGAATAAGTAAATAAAACAAAAATATCTCAGGTAATGAAATCGGTTCTTTTACTAAGCCATTTTTAAGACACCATTTAGCATAAGCTGACATTTTAGCACTTTCTTTTAGATTAACTGAGAACTTTAGCTTATAGAAATCAATATTATACCTGCTCTCCCAACCAATGAATGCCAAACCAAGAAAGAAAGAATTTAATACTAAGAAATAAATATTATCATACATAACAAAGAAGTTATATGAGATAGAAGAAGAAATAATAACTAGATTAAATCTATCAATAAATGTATCTACCCAAGAACCATAAACCGTACCATTTCCCTTAATCCTAGCCACCTTGCCATCAGTAGCATCAAATATATATGCTATAAAATATAATAAACACCCAAAAAAAAGATCCCCAGTAAAATAAAAGAAAGCAGAAGACATACCAAGAAGTAATGAAACAATACTAATTATGTTAGGTGTAATATTTGTAAAATTAACCATCAAGTAAACAAGTGGTACAGTTATATACTTTAACAACAAGACATTTACCCATGGCTCTTGAGGATGGAAACTATTTTTTATATCAGAATACTTATATCTCATTTATATATCTTTATATATGGTTTATCTGAGAGCCTCTATGCTTCACAATATATTGATAGTACACAAATAAAGAAAAAATATTTATTAATATTGATAAAAATAAAAAATTCTTAGTATCAGAAAAAATAAAAGAATGTATTATTGAAAAGATCACTAATAGTAGAAAAATAAAAACAAATGAAATTGTTTTGTGAAAACTTACCATCTGTACGGCATAAAATATATAGATAGTATTTAATAGTATATGTGAGATCAAACTTGAGATAAAAGCTCCTTCAATACCTAGAATTGGTATTAAAGCAAAGTTCAACAAAATACTACATAAGATAGAGTACACAACCGCTTTTGCTCTAATCTCTTGCTTATTCCCGCTTGTTAAAATAATACCTGGAACTACACCAATATATCTTAAAAAGATAATTGATATAATATATATTATATA
>MDSW01144002.1_pt1 | contig 12202 bp, 14 predicted proteins | sample 811171 | NCBI WGS metagenome assembly MDSW01 (sample SAMN05326641, study PRJNA326480) | marine metagenome | isolation source: seawater | place: Atlantic Ocean: North West | collected 2012
GGAAGAGAGCTACCGCAAAAACTGCAGTTATCAACATCCGCATCAGCTCATATTGCGCATAGGAATCACAATAACACTCAAAAATTCACTGCAATCAAATGGGAACACCTATCAAGGCCGAAAGGCAAACGAAACCATTGCTTCAAACCAGAGCACAGTGCTGTGCTGTCGCATGCACCAACACGAACGCCGAAAAACCGATCCAGCACAAGACCACCCTCAACGCCACTTGCCAACTCTTGCCAAATAGGGTACATATGTACCAACGAACAACTGCAGTGTGTCTGAAGGCTGGCTCAAGGACTGCAATGGTTACTGGCATGTGCGATTTCATCGAGACAAAACCGCATGGGCCAGTGACCCCAGGGTATTTATTGATTACGGCAGGCCCTTGGCCGACGAGCCAGCCCTGCTTAAAAGCAGACGAAGACTTCGATTTGATGATGCAACTGCGTTATGGAAAGCGCTAAAGCAAAGCGGATGGACGATTTCGCCGCCTGCATGGGGAGCTCATTTAGAGCCTTAGCAAGAAAAACAACCATCCAATTCCCGCGAAGGCTGCAGACCTCAAGTTAATGCAGAATAAGAGTCACATCCCGAAGCAAGACTACCATTACATTCAAATTAAACAAAACAATTCTAAAGCTGTTTATCTATTCGAAAAGACGATTCGACCACACCGATACAATCTAAAGACTTAAACGCAATCCATTCAATGAGGAGACAGTTGCATCACATCACTACGCATGAAGGAAGAAGTCATTACAAACATAGAATTCACAACAAACCGATGGCTTAAATAATAGGCTTGATCAAGTCAATTTATTGCGTGGAGGTTGGGCATCACCAGCAATCAAACCCTGCTGCCAAAGTGCAGTCTGCCGAAGCAATAAGCCAGACAGACAAGCGATGACAACTGCCAGCCACGTCTGATGACCCGTCCCAATTAAAGCAGCAGAACCCCACAATCCACCCCAAAGCCAAGGACGAGCAGCACGAATTCGCTTTAAAGCTGTCGAACAACTTTGACAATGAACGGTATGGGTGTTGTAGCGATCCATCAATGCATCTGTTTGTTGCACTGCTGGGAGAGGTTGTCCATCAAATGGACCACCGCCATGACTCTGCAGCCAACGATACAAAGCAGAGACGTAAACATCAGAACGTGTTGGTAGATAAAAGACACGATCAGCAGCCGCACTGCCACCAAGACGCTCTAATACGCGTTCTTGACAGTGCAAAAAAATCTGATCATCCTCAAGCACCTTGTGGTTACCAATGTGCTGCAACCAACGGGGGCGCAAACTGATTAAGAGGCGAGGCACAAAAGACTCAAACCGAAATGGAAAACGAGCAAAGAGTCGACATTCGCCACGCCGGATAGGAACCGCATAAACGACGGTAAGAATCCTGGCGAAACCTTTCGCGGTGAGATCGTGCCACATCAACTGAGGAGCACGGAAACTGGTTGCCTGTGGTCCGAGCTTTCCAAGCCGAGGGCCCTCATCCCAAAATGCATCAAAACCATCAGCACCCTCGCGGGTAATCACCGCCTCTACCGGTGCAGCGTTATCGCGCCGACCAACTGTTTTGTGATGGGTAAACGGAACGTGACTGACATCCAGAACATTTTCTAACAGTGTGATCGCATCCATCGGCAAGTCGCGAAACGTGTCCTGAACGGTCCAACGATCAGGATCCTCTTCAAGTGCAGGAACAAGCGGTAAATCCTCGTGATTGGCGCAATCGGGTGCACCCATCCACACAAACAACAACCCCTGACCACAGGCCGTTGGCAGACTGGCGCATCGTGAGCGACGGGCCTCCGGACGCGTTCCGGCCTCAGCCTGAGGAATGCGACGACAATGGCCCTCACCATCAAAACTCCAACCGTGATAAGGGCACTCCAACTGGCCCTGATCATTAATTCGTCCTTCACTAAGCGGAACCAATCGGTGGGGACAGACATCAGGAAAAACACGCCACTGCTGCTGAGACATCTCCCACCAGATCACCAAATCTCGATCGAGAAGCGTGAAACGGTTGGGTTTGGCCTGGTTCAAATCCTGTAGATAGGACACGGGCCACCATTGCTCGGTCCAGGTGGGATGCATGTCGTGCACGGGGAAGGCGATCATGATCGCTAGGAACTGGTCCCGCTGCGACCAGGAACTCCGCAAACGATGAGGAGGGTTGATCAGGCATTCAACCAAACCAAAACAAAGACGCCTCTACAGGTTTGGTATCGACAGCGTCATCTGCGTGCGCTGATAACGAACAATGGTTCAAGCAGTTCATGAATACGACGGAAAAAGATCTGGCAAAACTACAAAGAAAGGGAAAGGAAACCTCTCGAGAACGAGCGATCTGATATCAAGGCGTCAGCAAAATCAGCATCATCTTGGTCTGTGTCTGAAATCGACTAAGCAAACAAAGTTAATTAAAGGATTCTGACCAAAGGTCACTCCAAGAGAGGTAAGCGAGCGGAACAAGCCAAACAGAAAGATGGCAATGTCAGTAGGGCAAAACAAATATAAAAAAGAGAGTCAATTTGCTGTGAAGACTGAACAATTAATCAGACTGCAGATTGAAGGGCATAAGCGTGATGCGGAAACAGTTGCAAGCAACACTGATTGCTCTGGCCGCCTGTGTCGTGCTGATCTGGGGCGGGAAGCCATTGGAAGCCTGCGTACAAGGGCTGACTTGGGGGATGCCCCTCGATCAAGTCAGACAAGAACTGGGAGACACCCAGCAATTGGACAGCCAGCAATTGGACAGCCAGCAACCAAAACGATTCGTCGCGAAACAGGTCAGGCTGGATCGTTTACCAGTGACACAAGTGATCTTTGAGCTCGATGAGACAGAAGGGTTGCAGTCGCTGGCCTACGAATTCGCCATGGACGACATGAATGAGGTTCTGGCAGGGCTTCGGGCTCGACATGGACAACCGATAAGTACCAATACTGAACTTAAGAACCAATTCGAGCAAATCTGGATCTGGAACACAGGAGAAGATTTGATTACAGCAGTACGACATTTCGATAACAAAAATAATCAATTCTTAATTTCATACAGACCAAGCAGGCTCAGGCCAGAGACTCTCTAGCCCTCAATCAAAAAGAACGCCAGAACAAAGGAAATACAAGCACACAGAATAAGCAATACAACAGGCGAAGTTAAGTGTCTTTGTCAAGCAATAAATGCTAACAATTTATGAAATTGAACGAGCATAACCCTGCGAACTCACAAGGCAAACTCGAAAAGCAGACACAGCAGGATCAGTCAAATCAACACAAAAAATAGAAAATGAATATTTTCTATCATGAAGACGTGCCATTACGAGAGCTAAAGCGAAAAACTAGAAACAGAAAAAAGAAGCATGTTCAAAATTTGATTCCATGCAACAATAAATGAGATGAAAAATTATCAAGAAAATATGCAAGAACAATAAGCATATTAACTTGAGATTGAAAGAAATTTCAGCTGATTAACTGATTGCACGAAACCTAGAAATAAAAGCGTTATGGGCAGGAGCTGGACTACACCAAACGAGTGGACGAACTATGCAACTCGGGCGTCGTCTCCATACCATATTCCACGACGACTATCTGGCAAGCGCTCAATTGCCCTTTCATACCGCTGGCGGCAATTTCTTTGGCGCATATGCTGCTCGGCATCGCGCAAGAGCTGATCAATCCTCTGGTCCTCTGACATCAACCCGGTAACGAGGCTTCCCTATTGAGCGCTATCAGCATACAGCGAGCAACCCTTTTCAGAATAGTTAGGTATAAATACTTATTTACGAGACCGTGTCCCTTGCTGTTTGTAACCGGAGTGGCAAACATTAAAAAGCGGAGACCCCCCAATGTCTCCGCGTCGACGCATTCACTTGTTCAATATGTATCAAAAGGAACGTGTTCGCATGAGCATAATCGCCTGAAAAGCGCTGAAAGAGGATCATTCGGCTTCAAGCTTTGGGCTGGTGTGAACAGGGAACTACCGGTTGGTTCGTATCCGCCGCCGTGAGATCAACGACAAGGGCGCGTACGCTCGCTCAAAGAAGAAGAGGGATAGACACACAGTTCAACCTATGAACTAAGTCCAGTAGCGTCGTAAAAAGGAGATGGATCCATCGAGGGAATCGAGCTACAGACCATGAAAATCAACAAATCGAACGTCATCAGACTGAAGCAAACACTCACCAAACGCTGATAGATGTAAGGGTTAACGAGGGACGTCCCAAGATCCACCAACACCATATTGCTTTAAACAGGCACTAACCGTTAAGACAGCAAGAGTTTCTCCTGAGTCTGAATCGAGAAGCTGGTAAGGGGCGGCTCGAAGAACACAGCGTCGTCTGGCATCCAAATAAGCTGCAAACTCATGTGAATGTTGGGTTTCAGTCACCCATCCGCGAGTGGTTAAATACCGAGTAATCACCATACGAAGATGGCAGGCTTTCAAAGTGATGCCGCAAATACCGTCAAGGTTGATCTGACCACACGCATGTCTTTGGGATCATCGGTGTAGGGAGTAGTTCAGAAACAGCCGAAGGCAAGCTTCTGGAGTTTTCCAAGCAAGTGAAGCAGGCCAAGAGCAAGAAGCAAATTGAGCTCAGGATTGAAAGGACAACGATGAAGCAGCAACCACACAACATCGAAGCGAAGAAATTTAACCGTTAGCTTGAAACCTGGGAATAAAAACCGGTAAACAAAAATCAAATAGCTGCCGGGTCTGAAACATAAGATCAGCGAGATGACGAGCTCGATGGGTGAAATCATCTCAAAACAGCAAAATCAATGAACCTAAAAGAATGAAGCACAAGGTTTTAGATTTAGACTTGTGAGCATATTGACCTAAAACACCTAAACAAGACACTCATGAAAAAGCGAAGCAGTGTGTTGCTCAGAGCAGGAATGGATGACAGGAGAAAGCATCATGATTACCAGAAGATTCCAGATTTCAGGGCTGTCAACTCATTGCAAACTTCATAGCTTGAGGGCATCACTGATCATGATCTCAATGCTGTTCGATCCTTGCTGTGCAGAAAGCATGGGCTCCCTCATCCATGAAGGTCGCCATCGTCCATTCCGCGCCCTAGCGTGCCCACTCAAACTAAAAACTGTTCGGATCACAGCAAAGGGATCAAACCGTCTGTATCAGATAGAATCAGATAGTGAACACTAGTGAAACGACTCAATAGTTAGCCCATCGAGGAAAGTTTATACAATCCAGCATTCATTATTTTTCTAAGTTAGTTAAAGGAATGACAGCAACGATTGCATGGCCTGAAATATTTTCAGAACACCTATTCAGCAATTTTATCTTCGCAAGATATTCCGGACAAGCTTGAAGCAGATTGACGGAAGAAGAATGCACGAAGAGGATTGTTCTTCAGACGTCAATAGTGATTGTCCTTAGTATTTGGTGGATCATTCAATTACAGAAAATTAGGTGGTTAAAATGGAAAAGAAGTTCGAATGTGCCGGTTAAAATTAGATTGATTAAATAACTAAAAAATACCTGCCCACGGTTCCCAACCAGACACAAAAGATGCAAAATGCCAAAAGATTTTCAGGCGTGGTTAAAACTCTTTGTTTCACCTTGATGCTCAAAGATGGTTGGTCTGATGCAGATACAGAAGGGCAACATGCTGCGATTTGCGCAGAGCCGTGACGTTGGCTGAATTTGGGCTGACGTTATGTGATGACGACGGCGCTGGACTGGAGATTGATGGTGTAGTGGTCGAAGCGGTGTCTCACATGGTGAGCGTGCGCATCAAGAGGTTGATTCAACACAGCAAGTTTTACGAGCACAAGTGATCACTTCACCTGTGAGCAACGGCTTCGCAACTCAACCTGACCGTTGATACCGATGTATCTCAACTCTCCTGTCTTGATATTGAGCTCATTCCAGCTGTTGGCTGTTCCTGCTCGATTTGTATTGGTAATCCATCGTCTCCAACCTTGTTGGCGTTTTGCTTTTGATACGGTGTCTTTGGTGAATTGATATTGTCCGACATCAACATAGTTTGAAGCTGGATTAAATATGATCGTAAAGATCTGCCCTTTATCGAAGGGTGGGGAGGGGGAATCACATTTGAACTCCATTGGTCCACTGGCGATGGCTTGACCGCAAGCAGTGAGAAGTCCGAAAGCGACGACGGTGATAGAACGAGGATGAATGGACATGGGTTACGACTTTTTCTACTTGATAGCCAGCTTCGCAATAAGTTTAGCCACCTTTTTGATTCAGATCCGTCACCACTTGGGCGGTCAACACTTCCGTCCGCCTGACTACTGCATCGTTTACCATGCCTCAATGGTGTTGTGCCGAAGCGTGCTTCTGGATTTGGCAGCTAACGATCAACAAACCTCGACGAAGAAAGAAAAAACTTTGTTCAATCAATGCATTTGAGTAATCAAAAGAGAACATCATCAAAAAATAGTTGAAAAATAAGTAGAACAAAATAAAAAACTTGAGACATATTTACGGCCAGGAGAAGGCAGACAAGCTACATACCTTACTAGTGTGACTAAACAGAGCCAATGGAGCCTCCACGGAACAAAATTGGAGGATTCATGAGGGAAACAAAACAAATCAAACCAAAAACATGATAAGATAGAAAAGCTGAACATCGTAGCGGCGCGGTGACATTAATTGATAGCCTTGTCACTGTATCGTTTATCAGGCTCAATGTACTCCTAAAGGTTCTACTAACTAAGAGAAAATTTCCTGATAGAGCAGTGAGGGCAATGCGTTATGCCTTAACAGGTCTAGCAGCCGAACCATTTTATTGGGCTCAACAGACGTTGTATAAAGATGATAAAAAAACTCCTAAAGATCCCATTTTTATAATTGGTCACTGGAGGAGTGGCACAACCTACTTACACACTTTGCTTGTTGATTTTAATAAGGCATCAACAATTAGAAACACATTTAGCATATGCCCACAGGCGGCACTGATGCTAAAACCAATTTTTAAACGATTAAAAGTTAGCCCAACAAGATCAATCGACTGGGTTCCGTGGTCGATGAATGATCCTCAAGAACTTGATCTGGCATTATTAAGAGTAACCAATAATATGCCACACTATTCAAATTGTATGGGTGAAGACTTTGGAGAACAAATAAAAATATGGTGTCGTGAGGATTTGGATACTCGTTTTAGAAATAATTTGGTAAAAATCATGGAATGGGCATGGATTCATGATGGAGTGGATGGACAGCCATTCATACTTAAAACGCCTGCATTAACATGCCACATACCAACAATTTTAAACGTGTGGCCTAATGCACGCTTTGTGTACATCAATCGAGAGAAGGGTTTACAAGAGAGTTTTGAGAAAATCCTGACAATCTTTCACGAACAGTATGGATGTTGGCGGCTAGATGGTCATAATATTGATAATTCCGCAGCAAAATCGATACGATATCTAAAGAAGAGGTTCAATGATACTAAAAAAATGATCCCCAAAGGCAATCTTATAGAAATCACCTACGAGGAACTGATCGATTCACCTCAAGAAACCATTAAAAAGGCCAACAAAATAATGAACAAGGACAAATTTGAAGATCGATTGAGTGGCAAGTAAAATAAGATAAAAACAAATTACAAAGAAGTAAGTTTTAAAATCAGAAAAGATCTTGTAGAGAAAAAGTGTAAACCGTTTAAATCAAGACAATAAAAAATTAAAATCTTGATCGGTAGCGAAGTCACAAATATCGGGTAAAACTCCAAACTTATCCCAATCGTTTTAACATAAATTCAGAACTAAGAGCCTGAACATCCTTATCACGACCTTCTACGATTAGGTGTGCAATTCGGTCCTTATACCAAAGTATGACGACTGAACCAGGAGCTGTGCGCCAGCGATATTCAAGCTCATCAGGATTAAACATAAAAAGGGCCAAATGGATGAGAACAGAAATGTGCTAATTCACCTCACAAGAGGTGGAGAAAAAAATCAATCGACATTAATATTCTGAACGAGAAAAATTCGACAAGCGAGTTTTGTGTGGAGCTCATAACAAGAAAAGACAAAGAATAGTAAGTACATGGGATAGAAAGACAATTAATCGCCTAAGCAATAGACAGAGCATGCAATATGATGAATAAAAGGTAAGATAATAGAAAAATCTCTAGCAGAAAAAGGAATGAACGGATCAACTAACCAAACAGGCAAGAAAATCAAAGAATTCAGAAAAGAGTTCACGCTCTGTGGAACAAAAGTGACAATATTGATGGAGGGAAGATGTAAAGAAGAAGGAAGAAAACACGTGAGGCCAAATCTCAAACGAGACAAATGTCAATAAAATCGCCAAATCACATGGGTGGAGAAGGATTGAGCACACTCACGACCAAATGTCGAACTCACACAGTCAGGTAGGTTTTGTAACGTCACAAACTACTTCTGAAAACGATTCCTGCTATAAAAAAAGAGTAGCGATTGCTACGCATCGTTCACTCCATCAACCTTTGGGGCGCAGATCGACTCAGGCCATGGAACGGGGACCTGAGCCCGCTTTGAGGATCACCCAATGATCTTGACTTATCGTGGCCAAAAATACGCGCAGATTAAATCTGCCGTATCATCCAACAAGACTGTCTTGAGATACAGAGGTGTAACTTACACCAAGTAATCGATTCAGAATCCTTGATACAAACCCCTGCATAGTCAGGGGTTTTTTATAGTATTAGTCATTATGATTCACAATCATCAGTATGCCAATTATCCTCAAGTTGCTGTCGATAAACTTCAATTGTATGCAAGTCAACTGAACTGCTATGGCGCCAGGATGCCTTCAAGCGCCAAAGTTTAAAGAAAGCAGCAAAAGCGACTACAAGCCAAGCAAGCAATGCCCAAGCCATCAGTTGAGATGATCAGATCCACCCTTATAGGATGGCGTATAGTCACTAAAATAGACAGAATATGTTCAATTGATCAACATTGATAGAAACAATCATCAGATCAAGCAATTAAGGCATACACAATGCAAAGAAAGAATAAATAAATGCACCAAGTCAGACGACGGTTAGCATCACATCGCGAAAATTTATAGTTCAAAGGGGGCAATAATCAGAACACATATTGACTGCGCCGATCAACATGCAACAGCAAGAAAAGTTACGTTCGCAACAGCAGAAGTCATGTAAGAATCTAGAATCTGTTCATGTCAAATCATCTCTCGATCGCAGTTGTTGGGGCTGGCAGCGCAGGTATGTTCACAGCCCTCATATTGCAAAAAAAAGGATTTCGTGTGACTCTCTTTGAGCGTGCTGAACAACCTAGAACGGAAGGATGTGGAATCCTACTTGTAAGCGACGGAGTTAAAACACTCGACCACTCGGGAGAACCAGATTTGACCACTAAAATGGTACAAGCTGGTTCGATTGCAAGACAATTTCATTTTCGCAATTTGAAAGGAAAAACACTCAACATTACAGATTCAGAATTAAATGACGATAAACCACCTTCTCTGCTAATACGACGATCGGCAATCATGAAAACGATATGGGAAGCGTTGGATCAACGCTGTTTCAAAGGTGGTCACACCGTTATTGAAGTTCAGCAAGCAATCGATCAAGTGCATATAGAATTTAGCAATGGAATTCATTGGTCAGGAGATATGCTAATTGGTGCCGACGGAATCTTTTCTCAAGTAGCAAGACATATCGTTCCAGAAAGAAAACTAAATTACCTTGGAGACCGGGTATGGAGAGGTGTTGTTGAAGACAAACATGGCTTCTGCAAAGATGGTGACTTTTTCGTCTATGCAAGAGCACAAGGCATTTATGCAAATTTCTTCTATCTCGGTCCATCAGATCAAGGCAAACCAATGACACATTGGGGATTCTTTCATGAAGAGCCAATCCCGAAAAATAGAAGCGAACAGCAAGCAAAACTGAAAGAGCCAATACCCGAAGAAGCACTTAAACGCCTATCGCCAGACGCCGCGTCTCTTATTAGCAGCACAAATCATGATCAAATAGTAACTAATTGGTCCTTTGATATTGACCCATTACCGACATTGGTGAAGGGACGTATTGCCTTGGTCGGAGATGCAGCACATGCCATGAGCTCATCACAAGCAAGAGGGATGACTGCAGGTCTAGAGGATGCGGTTGAACTAAGTAACAGTATTCAGAACCATACAGAAATTCAGAATGGATTGGCACACTACAATGCAAATCGCCTTCCCACTGTGCATAAGTATCAAAAACGTAGTAGGGAAGTCAGCAGAAAAACAGGGCGAAAACAAACAGGGGCAAACTAACAAGCATCAAAGTATTTTTAAATTAATATGGGAGCAAAGTCCCGACTTGCAAGAGAATTGAATAATACAGTGATCTAGATGTTTACTGTTGCATGACTTGACAAAAAAGCTTGAACGAACCAAAAAAACAGACCCAGATGATATGGAGAAGGATTATGTAGCAACCGTCACTTAAAAAAGTAGGCCATCATAAGCCAATAAACAGGGTGAATGGCAACCTTACCCAATCAGTGCAAACAAAATGGCTAATTCAAATTCAAAGAAGACACTTGGTAGAACTGTCAACCTGATCACGCTACGCGATTGGTGCATGGCACGTATTTCACTTCACTCTTTGGCTGGTGCTCACTATGACGCGCAAGCGATCACAGACGAACATATGGAAATGTTGAAGCAGATTGATACTGATTCGACGTTGTGGATGAAGATCGAGAAAAGAATTTGAGAAACTCATCCCTCTCATCCATAGACCAACCAAGGCTTTGAAAAGCGATAAGTATCATCAATAGAATTAGCGGAATTGAAAACCGTGCTAATAACATCAGACCTAATCTCAAAATGCTTATGACCAATTATAGATATACACAAGAAAACAAAAGCCCGAATACAAAAGAGACAGGCCCAAGCAAAAAATCATACAACACTTTGAAGCAATGAGCACACCTAAGCTAAAAGGTCATAGCCGTAGTGGCAGATTGCATCTTAGAGCGGCACAAACACTAGTGCTATCTCAGGCAAATATTCATCGATTGATGAGTATAGAAATCATGGAAGGAGTTCTTCGCCTAAGTACAGTTGAAATGGATGGAATATCAGATGTGACCCTGGCCCTGATGTCTCCCATTGAAACTGGGGTTTTTAGACACCCAACATCAAGACAATTACAAATAGAAGCCATTACAGATTCCTATTTAGAAATTTTTTATGAAGTACAACAAAATATTAATGAAGAAGATTTTCTGTCGAACTGGTTGATGGAGCTACATCTGATAAGGCACCCAGCCAAGGCTGAAGAAAGACTCAAAGCATTGCTACAACTGTTAATCGAAAGATTCGGAAAGAGGACGCTTGAAGGATTTAAATTAGAATTTCTGCTTCCACATTCTAGGATTGCAGAAATAATAGGAACGACAAGGTCAACTGTAAGCAGATCATTAAGTAGCATGCGCAAAAACAATTTAATTCAAATTGACGAATTAAAGGGGACCCTAATTATGGACGACAAGTATATTAACGCTTTTGTTAAAAACTAATTAATCACGGCCACATCGACATGAACCACCTTTCCACTTAGAACACTTAGATTTTTTACATCCCTTCTTTTTCTGAACCTTGAATCGGAGGACCACGACTTGTTCACATTCGACTTTTGCCGAAGGCATCGCAAATCATCATATATCTAAAATCAACGTTAGCACTGGCTAAGCGACGGAATGGCGGGACAACAAAAGAAATAACAATACAAATATCATTCGTGTATGTAGTATTTTTTACAGCATGGAGTAAAAAAATATCGGCACGGGCGAGAAAATTTGCTTATGAGAGGTGAGTTGTCCTGATGGATGACTCACACCACTCCGTCGGACCGCGCAAAAACGGTCCGATTTTTGCATTCGCAACAAACAGAGGTAAAAAAAGGCACATCAGAACAAATCTTTTTGTGTAGCGCTTATTACTTTTCTCTCCAGAATAAAAAAGCCCAATTATTTGGGCTTTTCCTGTGTGAGGAATCTCATGAAACTCTTCCAGCAACTGCTGGTGGCGCCTGCCGCATTGGCCCTTTTGGCTCCCGTCGCTCAAGCTGCTGAGCTGAACATCAATGGTGTCTCCGACTACGCGGAAAGCGAAGAGCAAGTCACCAGCATCACTCAGTTTTCAGACGTCTACCCCACCGACTGGGCGTATCAGGCACTCTCCAACCTGA
>MDSW01085880.1_pt1 | contig 12201 bp, 10 predicted proteins | sample 811171 | NCBI WGS metagenome assembly MDSW01 (sample SAMN05326641, study PRJNA326480) | marine metagenome | isolation source: seawater | place: Atlantic Ocean: North West | collected 2012
CCACCTTAACGCAAAGGGAGCAATCCGTTAACCAGTTGCGGCTGCCCGAATGGCGGCCGATTCGCTTTGATTGGATTGATGACGCGATGGCGATCACTGCAGACCAGGTCCCTCTTATCATGTCCGCCGGCGCGACGGCGCTGGGACTGGCGGCCCTGCTCTGGGCGCTGCGCGTGTCCGATGGCGCCCGCGGCGCTGCGAAGAAGTACAAGGACCGGTCGGCGGAACTCGAAACTTTCCTCGCCGAGCACAAATCCATCCTCGGGGCCCATCCGGGCGTCATTCTCGTCTGGCAAGGCGATGCGCTGGAAGGCGATGAGGACGAGATTGCCGCGCCTGAGTTGTACGGCTCGCCCGTCGCGCTGGCGGGGCTTCTCAGCTTCACCGATGACGCCATTTCGCCCGATCCGGCCGTCCGCATCATCGAAGGCCTTGCCGATCTCGAGGCGCGCGACAGTTCCGGACAGGACACGACGCTTCGCATCCGCCTGCGGGAGCTGCGCGATACGGGACAGGCTTTCTCCCTGACCATCATTGGCCCGTCCGGCCGCTTCCTCGAAGCCGATGGCCGCACGGCCGGCGCGCGCGCCGTTGTGTGGGTTACCGACACGACCATCAAGGGCCTCGAAGAAAGCTCCGCCCGAGGCAAGCTGGAAGAAGCCCGGCAGGTCATTGCGCGCGACCCGACAGCCTTCCTCGACATGCTGGGCAAGGCACCGTTTCCGGCCTGGCGCGTCTCCGGCATGGGCAAGCTGCAATGGGTGAACCCGGCCTATATCGAGGCCGTCGATGGCGTGAACCTCGACCGCGTTCTGGACCGCCAGCTGATGCTGGACCAGGCCGCCGCCGAACAGGCCCGCAAGACGATTTCCGAAGGCATGGACATCGACGAGACCCGCCACATGGTCGTCAATGGCGATCGGCGGGCGATGCGTGTGCTGACCTTCCCGCTGTCCGGCGGGGCGGGGGCCATGGCCTTCGATGTGACCGCGCAGGAAAATGCCCGCGAAGAGCTGAACCGGCATGTCCGCGCGCATGACGAGACTCTGAACCATGTCGCCGATGCCGTCGCGATCTTCGGCTCGGACCGCAAGCTGACCTTCTACAACAAGGCCTTCCGCGACATGTGGGATCTCGATGAGAGCTTCCTGCTGGACCGGCCCAATCACGGCCAGCTGCTGGACCGGTTGCGCGAGCGCCGCAAGCTGCCAGCGCGGACGAATTATGCCGAATGGCGGGCGGAGGAGCTGTCCTATTATCTCGATATTGACGGGGTGAAGGAAGACACCTGGTCGCTGCCGGACGACCGGACACTGTCCGTCACTCGTCAGCGCCACCCGATGGGCGGGCTGCTTCTTCTGTTCAAGGACATCACTGGCGAGCTGGACCTGCAGACCAAGTTCAACGCCATCGTGAAGACGCAGGCCTCCACGCTGGACAATCTGCATGAGGCGGTTGCCGTGTATGGCGGTGACGGGCGCCTGAAGCTGTTCAACAAGGCGTTCGAGACGCTCTGGAACCTCGATCATGACAAGCTGAAAGACCAGCCGGATTATGACGATATCATCGAGGAATGCATTCCGTTGTTCCACGATGCCGAGATCTGGGATGCCATCAAGGGCCACATCACCGATCCCTCGGCGAAAGCTCGCCAGTCGACGACGGGCGAGATGCGCCGCTCTGACGGGTCGATCCTGACCTATCTCACCCATCCGCTGCCGGATGGAAACACGCTGATCGCCTTTGCCGATGTGACCGCGACGCGGCGCGTCGAGTCTGCCCTGCGCGACCGGGCAGAGGCATTCGAAGCGGCCGACCGTCTGAAGACGGAGTTCGTGCGGAACGTCTCCTACCAGTTGCGTTCACCGCTCACCACGATTTCCGGATATGCCGAACTGCTTGAGAGCCAGCGGAACGACAAGCTGACAGAGCGCCAGTCGGACTATGTCGGTTCGATCCTCACCGCGTCCGATCATCTCGGCAAGCTGATCGAGAACATTCTCGATCTCGCCATGATTGAGGCGGGCCGGATGGATCTGGACCTCAAGGATGTGAATCTCCGCGACATGATCGACAGCAGTATCGAGATGGTCGTCTCCAAGGCCGAGGACACGCAGATTGCCGTGCGGGCGGAGATTGCCGGAGAGCTGGGAACCATCAGGGCAGACGAGCGCCGGCTGAAGCAGGTGCTGTTCAACCTCATCTCCAACTCGCTGCGGTTCACGGATTCCGGCGGGGAGATTGTCGTCTCGGCCCAGCGCATGGGCGACATGGTCACCCTGTCCGTGCGCGACAATGGCCGCGGGCTGGAAGCCGAGAAGCGTGCGACAAGCTTTGACAGCTTTGTCTCGGGCGACCAGCGCGGCGCCGGGCTTGGTCTCGCACTTGTGAAGCATTTCATCGATCTGCATGGCGGTACGGTTGGCATGAAGCCTGTTGAAGGCGGCGGTCTGGAAGTCACCTGCTGGCTGCCGGTACAGGCCTCGAAGGCGGCGCAGGCGCAGGATCTGCTGCTGACGGAAGGCGTACCTGCCTGAGCCTGACGTGGCGTAAGCATCAGGCTTGCGAAGCCGACCCTTCAGGAACGCTCACAAATTAGTTTGCTGACAATCCGCCGTCAGTCCCTACATTTGCTGAAAGCATTCAGCAGGAAGGGCACCCGTCATGGCGGATAGCAGCTACGTACCCCCGAAGATCTGGACCTGGGACAAGGAAAGCGGTGGCAGGTTTGCCAATATCACCCGGCCGATCGCCGGCCCCACGCATGACAAGGACCTGCCGGTCGGCAAGCATCCGCTGCAGCTCTATTCGCTCGGCACACCGAATGGGGTGAAGGTCACCATCATGCTGGAAGAGCTGCTGGCCAAGGGGCACAGCGGCGCGGAATATGATGCCTGGCTGATCAATATCGGGGAAGGGGACCAGTTCTCCAGCGGCTTTGTTTCCGTCAACCCGAACTCGAAGATTCCGGCCCTGATGGATCATTCGACCAATCCGCCTACGCGCGTTTTCGAATCCGGTTCGATCCTGCTTTACCTCGCCGAGAAGTTCGGCGAGTTCCTGCCGGGCGACCATCACAAGCGGACGGAAGCGATCAGCTGGCTGATGTGGCAGATGGGCTCGGCCCCGTTCCTCGGTGGCGGATTCGGGCACTTCTACGCTTACGCGCCGGAGAAGTATGAGTATCCGATCAACCGCTATGCCATGGAAGTGAAACGGCAGATGGATGTACTGGACCGGAACCTGGCCGAACGGGAATATATGGCGGGCGACGAATATACCATCGCCGACATGGCGATCTGGCCCTGGTATGGCGCGCTGGCGCTTGGCCTGACCTATGATGCCGGCGAATTCCTGCAGGTGCAGGAATATGAGAATGTCCAGCGCTGGACCAAACAGATCGGTGCGCGCCCGGCTGTGCGGCGGGGTCGCATGGTCAACTCTGTATACGGCAAGCCGGAAAACCAGCTGCGCGAGCGGCATGATGCCAGCGATTTCGAGACGAAGACGCAGGACAAGCTGGAGGCTTAGGCCTCCAGCTCACCAGCCTCAGGATTTCTCGAATTTGAGGAGATAGCGGTCCGTCTTGCGGCGGATGGCGGGATCGAACACGTTCAGCGTGTGATCGTCATCAGGGTTTGCCAGCAGGTCGCTGTCCTCGACGAGGATCAGTCCGACATCTTCAGCCATGCTGACGACGATCTCCCTGGCGAGGCGGTGCGTATCGCCGCCAGTCGTGGCCGGGGCACCTTCAGGCGCGGCATGGTCCAGCACAATGAAATGGCCGCCAGGCTTCAGGATGCGGGAAATTTCAGTGAAGGTGATTTCCGGGTCGCCGAGCGCGCCGGGCTTTGCGCCTTCCGGCGTGTACCAGAGTTCGTGCGGGCCGAGAAACCAGGTCACGAGGTCGGCCTGCTCGTCGCCGACGGGCTCCAGATCATCGAAGCTGGTCTTGATGTGCACGACATTGATCAGCCGCCCATCCATGCGCTGTTCGACGGAATCGCCGAGGAAGGCGTCAAACTCGGGCGGGTTCTGCAGGAAGACCTTGCCTTCCTCACCGACGATCACCGAGTAAAGCTCCGTATAGACACCGCCACCGGCTTCGAGATCGACCACGGTCATGCCGGGCAGGACGCCGGTAAATTCCAGCACTTCCTTGGCCTTGCGGATCTTATACTGCTCATAATCGCCTTCCGGACGGCCTTCCTGCGCGAGCACGGCGGCATAGTCGAAGGCCGGTTCCTTGCTGGTTGCGTCCAGCGCGGTCTCGTCATCGAAAGGCGCAACCTGCTGGCACGCCGCGAGGAGCAGGGCGGATACAGCTGCAAAGGTCAGGTGTTTCATTGTCGGCTTCCTTTTGGGGTATCAGGCGTTTCGGAGCATTTCTTCGCTTATGGCCCACAGGCGTTCGGCCTTGTCATCATCGCAGATCCATTCGCGGGCATGTTCCCATCTCTGGCTTTCCGGCGTGGCGAGCTGGGCGACGTCGCAGTCTTCGCAGTAGACGCCGCCCATGCCGTCCAGAGACGGGGAGGTGGCGGCCCAGACGCTGGTCGAGGCGCCCTGTTCCGGCGTCTTGAACATGGCCTGCACCTGCGGGGGGATGGTGCCATCGGGATTCTTCCAGCCAAGCGCAGCCATTTCCTCGTCGCTTAGATGGCGCTGCAGGGGCGTGAAGATACCGCCGGGATGCACGGAGAAGGCGCGAATGCCGATTTCGCGGCCGCGCCGGTCCACGCCCAGCGCAAACAGTGCGCAGGCAGACTTTGACTGCCCATAGGCTTCCCATTTGTCATAGGGGTGGGATTCGAAGTTCGGATCGTCCCAGACAATATCCGAACGGACATGCGCCGTCGACGAGAGGGCGACGAGCCGCGCCGCTTTCGAACGCTCCATTGCCGGGGCGAGAGCCATGCTCATCGCCATATGGGCCAGATGGTTCACCGCAAGCTGGCGTTCCCAGCCGGGGCCGATACGGCCTTCGGGACAGGCCATGATACCGGCATTGTTGATCAGGACGTCGAGCGCCCGGCCGGTTTCCATATAGTCAGAGGTGAACTTCGCGATGCTGCCGAAATCCTCGAGGTCCATGGCGGCAATCTCGACATCGCCGGCGACATCGCCCAGCGCGGCCTCGGCGGCGTCAACCCTGCGGGAAGGTACGGTTACCCGCGCCCCGGCGCCCGCCAGCGCGCGGACAGTTTCCAGGCCGATGCCCGAATATCCGCCGGTTACGATGGCATTCTTGCCCGACAGGTCGATCCCTTCGAGGACTTCCTGCGCGGTCGATTTCGCGTGGAACCCGGAACCGACCGGCTTCTGGTCTGCTGCAGCCATGTCTCACCCTTCCCTTGTATCTTGTTCTTAATAAGAGAGGTTTGCCTGCCGGGCGGCAAGTGCGCAAGCCGGAGCTTACGAAACCGTAAGCAGCGGCGCGCATGGACGGCATACCGCACGGCGCCTATATTTTCATGACAACAAAGGAGATTTCCATGCGCATTGCCAAAGCGATCCTGCCGGTTCTGCTGCTCGCGGGGGCCTGTCTCCCCGCCTCGGCGCAGTATGGCCGTGTGGAGCGGTCCCAGGCCGAAATCGCGCTGGAACAGGCGGCCGCAAATATGGAAAAGGCCAAGGCCGCAAAGAGCGAAGCCATTCAGGCTTGCGGGGCGAAGGATTATGCTGCCTGCTTCTCGCTGGGCGAAATGTACCGCAGGGGCGATGGCGGCGTGCAGGATTATGACAAGGCTGCCGAGGCCTACAGGAAATCCTGCAATGGCCGTAACGGGCAGGGCTGTGCCGGGCTGGCCTATCTGACGACGCATGGCCGGGGTGTGGAGCAGGATCCCGCGCAGGCGCGCCTGCTGTACGACAAATCATGCGATTATGGCGAAGTCAGCGGCTGCGCCGGCTATGGCAACCTGCTTTACACAGGGCAGGGTGGCCGCAAGGATGTCGCGGAGGGCCGCCGTCTGCTGCAGCAAGCTTGCGATGCCGATTATGAATGGGCCTGCGACCGGCTGGTCACGCTTGGGGCCTACCGGCCCAATGACGATACCTGGGAACGCCTGAAAGACGCGAAGTCGCGCTACTGATTGTCGTCCATTGCCGCAAGCCTGCGGGCAAGGCCTGATCCCGGAAGGGGCGAGGCCGGGCGATTTGGATTTGGCGGCGCGGCCGGAACATCCATGGATACTGGCGCAGGGGCTGTCGTTGCAGCAGCAGGCGGCAGGTTAGCGATGATGGTCATTTCCGCCGTCAGCAGCGAGCCCTGATCGACGCGGATGCTGCGGGCGACGACTTTTCCCTCGACCTTGGCGCCGCTCCATATCTCAAGCGATTCCGTCGCGCGGATGTCTCCTGCAATGGCGCCGTGAACAATGATGACCGGGGCTTCGACATTGCCCTCAAGACGGCCTCTCTCCTCGATCATGATCAGCCCTTCGGAGCGGATCGTGCCCTTCATCTCACCCGCGACGGTCAGGGGGCCGGAAAAGGTGAAATTACCCTCAAGCTCACAGCCGGCTGCGATGAAGCTGCCGTCGCCGGATCTTGTGTTCCGGGGGGAGTCCATTGGCTGTTTCTCGATTTTTGCCATCGCCCGTCGCTTTTTCTGTCTCAGGCCGGTTCAACATGATACGCCAGAAAGTGGCGTGAAAACAGGCCAGTGGATTGATTTTCTTGCCGTAATTTCCGGGCGGTGAGACCGGTCCGGTGCTTCAGCCCTGTTTTCACTGCAAGTTCCGGGCAAATTCTCACCGTGCGGCGGCCGTATTTTTGTGGTGCATCAGCGTATGCGCTGGTTGTGTTTTGTCTTCCTGGGCCTGTTTGCCGTTCTTGCCGGTTGTTCGGGCGAGCGGGGAGACGCGGCAAAGTTCGCGGGTCTCGCGGCGGGCGCGGCCGGGCTCGACCTGTCCCATCACAATGGCCGCATCGACTGGGAGCAGCTGAACGCCGCGCCGGTCGACTTCCTCTATTTCAAGGCAACCGAAGGCAATGACTGGAAAGACCCCCGCTTCCAGGACAATTGGCGCGAGGCAACCTCCCGCGGCTGGCTGGCCGGGGCGTACCATTTCTACCGCCTGTGCGCGCCGGGTACCGCGCAGGCGGCGAATTTCATCCAGTCGGTCGAGGTGAGGGATGGGGCGTTGCCCCCCGCTGTGGACCTGGAATACGCCCATAATTGCGAGCCGCGGGGAACACCGGCCGAGACGCTGGCGGAACTGAAGGATTTCCTGTCTGCGCTAGAGGCGGAATACGGTACCCGCCCGGTACTCTATACGACGCAGGAATTTTACCGCGACTGGCTGGCCGGACGGTATGAGGACTATCCGCTGTGGCTGCGCGCGCTCGGCGACGATGTGCCGGAGACTGTGGACGGCCGCACACCGGACATCTGGCAGTACACCATGTCCGCGCGTGTGCCGGGAATTGACGGGAAGGTGGACATGAACCGGATACCGGCCAGCTCACCTTCCCGATAGGTCGCCTAGTTCCGGCTCTTGTCCACGAGGCGGTCGTTCTGGGCCCAGTGCATCATGCCGCGCAGCTTTTCGCCGACTTCCTCGATCGAGTGGCTGTTCATGCGCTGGCGCATGGCGTTGAAGCCCGGCGCGCCGGCCTGGTTTTCCAGCACCCAGTTGCGGGCGAAGGTGCCGTTCTGGATGTCTTCCAGAACCTTCTTCATGTTCGCCTTGGCCTCGGCATTGATGATGCGCGGACCGGAAACATATTCGCCATACTCCGCCGTGTTGGAGATCGAGTAATTCATGTTGGCGATGCCGCCTTCATAGATCAGGTCAACGATCAGCTTGGTCTCGTGCAGGCATTCGAAATAGGCCATTTCGGGGGAATAGCCGGCCTCGACCAGCGTTTCATAGCCAGCCTTGATCAGTTCGACGATACCGCCGCAGAGCACGGCCTGCTCACCGAACAGGTCGGTTTCCGTTTCTTCACGGAAGCTCGTCTCGATCACACCGGCGCGGGTATTGCCGATGGCTTTCGAATAGGAGAGGGCGACATCGCGGGCCGTGCCGGTCGCATCCTGATGGATGGCGACGAGGCCCGGCAGGCCGAAGCCCATCTGGTATTGCGCGCGCAGCGTATGGCCGGGGCCTTTCGGTGCGGACAGGGAGACATCCACATCCGCGCGCGGGCGGATGAGATTGTAATGCACGTTGAAGCCGTGGCCGAACATCAGGTGCATGCCGGGGCGCAGGTGCTCCTCGATTTCGTTCGCATACAGAACGGCCTGCTTCTCGTCCGGGACGAGGATCATCAGCACGTCTGCCCATTTCGCGGCTTCCGCCGGCGTGACGACCTCGAGGCCTTCAGCTTCGGCCTTCTTGCGGCTGGCGGAGCCTTCCTGAAGGGCGACCTTCACATTCTTCACGCCGCTGTCGCGCATGTTCAGCACGTGTGCATGTCCCTGGCTGCCATAACCGACCACAGCCACTTTTTTCTTCTGGATGAGGGAAATGTCCGCATCCTGCTCGTAGTAAATCTTCATGGGCCTCTTCTTGCTCCGCTCGAGGTTTGATTGTTGAAAGACTATCCGGACTAGTTGGTGTTCAGATTACACACCCACGCATCCGAGAAATTGGCGACGCCGATAATGCTGGCATTCAGCCTGGCGATTTCATCCGTGGCGTCCGCATGCCGGGAAAAGTTGCGAAGGCCGCCGGGTGTTTCAATACTGGTGATGACATCATGTGCGTCCAGCAGCAGCTCGAAGCTGCGCGATCCGTCGGCATTTGTCACCATCCGCTCCCGCGCGCCATAGGCCGGAATGTCGTCCGATGTGGCGAGCGCCAGCACGACGCGGGCCGCGACATCGTCCGGCAGCCGTATTTCGAGACGGCAGAGCGGGATGGGGCGTTCATCGTCCATGCTGCTGGGAACCGTTCGCGCATCCAGCATCATCGTGCCGCCGGCATCCAGAATGTCATAGACATAGGCCGCGCCGCTGGGCGCCTTTGTGTCGACGATCCGCAGGACGGGGTCGTTATCGGCATTGTGGATCATCTCCGACCGGTTCGCGAGAATGGCCGCGCGGTCGATGTCGCATTGCAGCTGGGCCGCCGCGGTTTCACTGCCGGGCGCAAGCGCGATATTGCCGACATTCGGGCGGCAGCTTTCGGGCAGGGCTTCCTGTGCGCTGGCGCTGCCGGCATGGATCGCCGCGCACAGCGCCAAAGTCCGGAATGCATGCTTCATCCCTTTTCCTTTCCGCGCTTGATCGACAGGACGCCGGTGCGGCTGACTTCGACCAGCCCGAGCGGCCGCATGAGGTCGACGAACTGGGAGATCTTTTCCGACGCGCCTGTCAGCTCAAAGATAAAGCTCTCATTTGTTGTATCTATCACATTTGCGCGGAAAATCTGAGAGATGCGCAGCGCTTCGACGCGGGCTTCGCCCTTGCCTGCCACTTTGACCAGCGCCAGCTCCCGTTCGATGCCGCGCTTTGACTTGGTGATGTCGATCACTTCGCCGACCGGCACGATGCGCAGCAGCTGGGCCTCGATCTGTTCCAGGATGTGCGGTGTGCCCTGCGTGACGATGGTTATGCGCGAGCGGTGCTGGCTCTCGTCCACCTCGGCAACGGTCAGGCTGTCGATATTGTAGCCGCGGCCCGAGAACAGGCCGACCACGCGCGCAAGAACACCCGGCTCGTTGTCGACAAGCACAGCGAGCGTGCGGCGTTCCACTTCCTCGTCCTGATGGGAGAGGAAATAGGCCGATTTCGGATTGCCCTGCGGGGGGCTGCCTGCTGAACCGTCACTCATTGACGTGTCTCCGTTGATGCCTGGGTTGACTGAACGTCCTCGATCGACAGTCCCGGACGGCGGGACAGGAGCGTCGCCTTCAGATCGCGGGCGCGGTCGATGGCGTCTTTCTGGTGCGTCCGGGTCTGGCTGTCATACCGTCCGACAACCTGGTTCAGCCGGCGCGGGTCGAGATGTGCCTGCAGTTCCGACACGATGAGGCGGCGGCAGCTGTCGAAGAAGTCGGCGCTGTTTTCGCCAGTCGGACCGCCCTCGCGGGTCATGGCTTCCATCTCGTAGTGGCACCACATCAGGGCGTCGAGAATGGGCGGACGGTGGCCGCGATATGCGCCATCCTTTTCGGCGCCTTTCATATCTTCGTTCAGGTTCGGGAAGAACATACGGCCCCGTTCGACAAGGGCCGAGATATTAATCAGGAGATTGGTCTTGGCGCCCTGAAAGGTGGCCTCATTCTGCTGCATGTGACGCGTGCGGGCGAAGGCCGCGGCCTTGACCAGTGTGTCGATGGCGGCATTGCCCCAGTCGAGGCTGGCCGCATCGATGGACTGGCGCAGCTGTTCCGTCCGCAGCTCGCGCTGCCTGCGGGTTTCTGCCCGGGCCGAGAGAGCGCTGGATATGGCAACGAGTGCGGAGAGGGTCGTGAAGACCTGGCCGATATGCGCATACAGCCAATCGAATATGTATGTAATGCTCATCCGTACTCTTCACCCGCCTGGCTGCGTACCGGTCCGGCTGGTTCTCAGACCAGCTTCTTGCCTGCCTCGCCTATCTCGTTACCCGTTATTTCCCCCAGGATCATCTCATTATGCGCAGACCCTGACGGGATCATGGGCAGGCAGTTCTCCGCACGCTCAACGCGGCAATCGAACAGGACCGGGCCCGGATGGTCAATCATTTCGCGGATCTTGTCGTCCAGCTTGGCCGGATCGTCGCAGCAGATACCATGTCCGCCCATGGCTTCGGCAAGTTTCACGAAGTCCGGCAGGCTCTCGGAATAAGAGTGTGAATAGCGCTCGCCGTGCAGCAATTCCTGCCATTGGCGCACCATGCCCATCCACTCATTGTTGAGGATGAACACCTTCACCGGCAGGCGGTGCTGCACGGCGGTGGAGAGTTCCTGCATCATCATCTGGATCGAGGCTTCGCCGGCAATGTCGATGACAAGCGCGTCCGGATGCGCCGCCTGCACGCCAACGGCGGCCGGCAGGCCATAGCCCATCGTGCCGAGGCCGCCGGACGTCATCCAGTGGTTCGGCTCGTCGAAATGGAAGAATTGCGCGGCCCACATCTGGTGCTGGCCGACTTCCGTCGTGATGAAGGTCTCGCGGTCCTTCGTCAGCTCGTACAGGCGCTCGACCGCGTATTGCGGTTTGATCACCTTCTTCGACGGCGTGTAGGCAAAGCATTGCCGGGCCCGCCAGATGTCGATCTCCTGTTTCCAGGGGCCGAGATCGGGCAGCTTTTCCTTGCGCGCCTTCAATTCCTTGATGATCGCCTTCAGCGCCGCGCCGCAATCGGCGATCACCGGCACGTCCACGCGCACGATCTTGTTGATCGAGGAGGGGTCGATATCGATGTGGACCTTGCGGGATTTTGGCGAGAAGGCGTCGATGCGGCCGGTCACGCGGTCGTCGAAGCGGGCGCCGACACAGATCATCAGGTCGCAATCATGCATGGCATTGTTGGATTCGAAGCTGCCATGCATGCCCACCATGCCCAGCCAGTCCGGATGAGAGGCGGGGAAGGCACCGAGGCCCATCAGCGTGGACGTCACCGGGATGCCGGTCATTTTCTGCAGCTCGCGCAGCGCTTTCGAGGCGTCCGGACCGGAATTGATGACCCCGCCGCCTGTATAGAAGACCGGGCGATGCGCCTTCAGGATCAGGTCCACCGTCGCCGCGATGGCGTCCGGTGCCGGTGCAGTCTGCGGCTTGTAGGTGGGCTTGTGGATGCCTTCCTTGCCGACATAGGTGCCGGTGGCGAACTGCACATCCTTCGGAATGTCGATCACGACCGGGCCGGGCCGGCCGGACGTGGCGATCAGAAAGGCCTCATGGATCGTGCGGGCAAGATCGTTCACATCCGTCACGAGATAATTGTGCTTGGCGCAGGCGCGCGTGATGCCGGTCGTGTCGCACTCCTGGAACGCGTCCGTGCCGATCAGGTGCGTCGGCACCTGGCCGGTGATGACGATCATGGGGATCGAATCCATCATCGCATCGGCAATCGGGGTGACCATATTGGTCGCGCCGGGGCCGGAGGTGACAAGGCAGACGCCCGGCCGGCCGGTGGAGCGGGCGTAGCCTTCGGCCGCATGGCCCGCGCCCTGTTCATGGCGCACCAGGACGTGGCGGATCTGGTTGGAAATGTAGAGCGCGTCATAGATCGGCAGGACCGCGCCGCCCGGATAGCCGAA
>MDSW01140725.1_pt1 | contig 12201 bp, 9 predicted proteins | sample 811171 | NCBI WGS metagenome assembly MDSW01 (sample SAMN05326641, study PRJNA326480) | marine metagenome | isolation source: seawater | place: Atlantic Ocean: North West | collected 2012
CGTCGCGGGCGGCGACGCGGCGCCGTAGAAGGTGGCGAACGTGACCGGGCCGGACGACGCGCCTTCGCCGCCGCCGGCGTCGACGCCGTACGCCGCGAGCGCGGGGTTCGCGCGCGCGAGGGCGGGGAGGATCGCGGCGGTCGCGGTCGCGAGCGAGAGGGCGAGCGTCTCGCGGCGCGATGGCGTCGGAGGAGGCGCCGCGTCCGTCTCGGAGGAGGAGGAGGGCGTGGACGATCGCGACGATCCCGTCGCGCGCGCGACGACGACGACCGCGGGCGATCGGGCTCGCGCGGACGACTTCCGGAACGACGCGGGCGACGCGCGCGCGGCGACGCCGCCGACCGTGGACGCGATCGCGAGCATGACGACGAGGTGCGGTGCGGCGGCGGGGAGGGAAGCGAGGATCGACGGCGCCGTGCGGCGTCGCTGTGACGACGCGGACGACGCGTCGACGGACGACGACGCGGCGATCGCCTCTGCTCGTCCAGTCAGCAGCATCCGCGCGCGATGCGTGATGATCCCGAAAAGCGAAAACCTGCATCGGATTCCGCCCGCCCCGCCCCACTCCGTCTCCGCGCGCCCCCACGCGTGGATGTCCGCGTGCGTCGCTCGAGCGGCGAGCGCATCGCACGCGTCGTTCACGGGCCGCCGCGCGCCGCGACCGCGTCGACGCGCGCGCATGTCCCCCGCGTTCGTCCGCGCGGCGAAGGGCGATGGCGATGCCGGTGCCGACGTCTTCGAGAAGTTCCCGCAGTCCGAGAAGCGCCATTACGCCAAGGATCCTGTGCCGCGCCGCGTCGTCGTCCTGTGCCACGGCGTCACGTCGCGCGAGTCCGCGGGATTATTCTCGGCGAACAACCTCCTGCAAGGCCGCGTGGACGTGTGGTGTCGGTGCGTGTCCGCGGCGCTCTACCTCAGCGACGGCATCCGCCGCGACACGATCGTCTCCCTGATCCTCAGGGACGGCGACGGCGACGGCGACGGCGAGAAGAACGATGATGAGAACGGCGAAGGAGGAGGAGGAGGAGGAAAGTGCCGCGTCGTGAGCGTCAACGGCGGCGAGGTCGTCGGCCTCGCTCCCGACGAGGCCACGATCGCGCGCGTGCTGCAGCGAGCGCTGCAGCACGCGTCGCTCGACGCGCTGAGCGCGCTGGGGTTCTCCGAGGACGACGACGGCGACGACGACGGCGGCGGCGGCGAAAAGTCGCCGCGGAACGCGGAGAAGCGCCGCGCCGGATGGCTCGCGAAACAGCCCGGCAGCCGCGGCCCCGTCCCCGGGGTCGCCGTGGAGGACCACCCGAGCCTCGAGGCGTGCCTCGACGCCGTCGTGCGCGGTGGGAAACACAAAGAAAACGGCGAAGAAGGGACCGTTTTCGTGCTCGACCTCAGCGGCGCGTCGATGATCGTGTTGCTCTCGGCGGCGGACGGCGCCGGCAAGCTGGCGCCCGGGGCCACGTTCGTGCTGGGCGACGACGCCGGGCTGACGGCGAGAGAGATGGCGCTGCTCGAGAACGCGCACGGCGCGGCGGTGGGGAGGGTCGCGTTCAGGACCTTGATGGCGAGTCATTGCATCGTGTTGGCGCACAACGCGTTGGATCTGCGGCTCGACGTGCCGCCGATGCCGTCGAGGAATAAGCCGCCGAAGCCTCCAATACCGCTAGGGTGGGGGTCCTAGAAACAGACCTCGCCTCCAATGCCTGATATGATGAATTAAAGTCACTACTCGCACTCGCCCTAAAGAGTCCGCCGGTCGTCAAGTGAGCGACCGTCGAATACTGCGAACGCTATTAATATGATTACCCACCTTCGTTAACGATCGATCGATCGATCGCGACGGTCGGTTAACTCCCTTTCTCTATCGCGTCGAGCTTCCCGCTCCCGAAGCTGCCGCTGCGCCGATCGAGCGTCAGCGCGCCCTTGGACGGCCACCCGAAGAGCCTTCGCATTCTCAACTCCGCGAGCCGCCCCGCGCGCGTCCGCCGCGCCGCCGCGACGGCCGCGGCGACCAACGCCGCCACCGCGACCGTTACGAACACCAAAACGCTCGCACCGCCGCCGTTACCATCCATCATCACGCGCTCGTCCCACGGCCCGCCGCTCCGCGCGGCGAACGACACCGCCGCGCCGAGGGCCCAGTCCACGTCCACCCCGCCGACGGCGTTGCTGAGAGCCGTTCCATACGAAGCGACGTCGGGGTGGAGTTCAAAGGCGTCAGATTTGGGATTGAAAGGCAACGCGGTCGGTGATTGAAAGCGAGGGACCCTGGGCGGAGAGAAACGACGGGAGAGAAAGTCCTTAAGAAACGGCGTACACCACGCGAACGCAGTCGTATGGGGACCAGCGCGAGGAGAACGCGCCTGAACGCGATCTTCGTCTCCTCGCGCAGTCCCACCGCGTCCCCGAGCGCGGCGGCGATGAACGCCGCGCTGAAACAGTACTTCCGCAGCTCGTCCTCGCCGTCCTTACCGGACGATCGCGTCCGCACGAGCGTGTCCCAGTCCGCGGCGCAGATCTCCTCGCCCGCGCTCGCGACGTCCGCGACGGACGCCTTCTCCGGGAGCCCCAAGAAGCGCGCGGTGTGATGAAAATTTTCCGTCGCGATGAACCGCCCGCGAAGCGTCGGCTGAAACGGCCGCGGGTGTCGTCCCACGCCGCACGACGCGTGCGGACACGCGTCGTGCACGCCCAGCAGTCGACGCGCGGCCTCCCTGCACGCGGTGAAGTTCCCGTCGCCGCCGTCTTTCTTCCCTCGCGGCGCGCACGGATCCCCCGCGCCGCCGCCGCCGAATACTCCGAATCCGAATACTCCTCGCGACCGCACAGCTGTGCGACCCTCCCTCCTCCGCCCCCCAGCACCCCGCATCGCCATCTCGTGCGCCTCCATCGCGCTCTCCTGCCCCAACCCCAGCGCGCTGTGCGTGTACACCCTGTGCGTCATCCCCCCGATCGTCAGACTCTCCACGTGCGCGCTCGGCACGTCCTCCTCCGGCGCCCCCTCGAACGTCACCTGCAGCGAGGGTCGTCGTCGGGGTGAGTTGAAAGGCGTCAGATGGAGTTGAAAGGCGTCGATGGCGGGGATTGAAAGCGAGGCGTGGGCGGAGAGAAACGCCGGGAAAAGTCCTTAAGGATCGGCGTTCACCACGCGGACGGGGTCATATGGGGACCAGTGTGAAGATAGAACGCGCCTGCAGCGACGCGCCGCCGAGCTCGAGCACACCGAGATGCTTGGACGTCACCTCCCCGAGCGTCCCGCCCGCGTAGTTCGCGGCGACCCACGCGTACAGCCCCTCCTTGCTCCCGGGCAACACGTACGCGTAGCGCGGCGAGAACTGGAACGACGATTGCGCGCGCAGGGCGTCGACGCACGACGCGAGGACGCGCCGCGACGCGCGCGGGTTCTTCGTCGACAGCTCGCGGACGCCGCCCGTGGCGAGAAGCATGAGCGGCGTGTCCGCGCGCGCGTCCTCCGGGACGAGCGTTCGCGCAAAGTCGAACAGCGGGCGCAGCGACGCGCCCGCGGACGCGGGGTCGTCCGCGAACGAGGAGAGGCCGGGAACGACGCGCATGACGCCCTCGGCCTTCACGCGCGGCATGCGTTTAGACGCGCGCCGCAGATCGACGGCGTCGCGCACGCTGAAGACGTGCGCGCGGGAGCCGCTGCTGCCGGCGTCGACGACGACGAGGTACCGCGGCGCGTCGTCTCCCTCGAGAGGCGACGACGACGGCGACGACGACGAAGACGACGACGAAGACGCGAGCGACGACGACGACGACGACGACGACGGCGACGGCGTGACGCGCCACACGATCCACGCGAGGAGGAGAAGAGGGAGCGTCGTCGTCCGCGCGCGATGCCGTCGCGCCCGCGCCTCGCGTCGCTCCGCGCGCGCGTCGCGCTCGATCGCCGCCTCGCGCGACGGCGAGGAGGAGGAGGGCCCCGCCGGCGGCTTCGTCGACGGGGCCCCGCGCCCGGACGCGGTCTGCATCGCGCCCTCCGCCGCGCGCGTCGCGGTGTCGTCGAAGGCTCCCGAAGAAGCCGCGGGCCGTCCGACAGCTGGCGCTGGCGGACTCGCGCGAGCGCGCGTCGATCGGCCGAGAGCAGAGCGCGAGCCTCGCGCGGCGCCAGAAATTCGGTCGCGCGACCGTCGCACGGTGTGTAACCGCGACGCGCGTCGATCACCATGAGCGGCGCGTTCAAATCCCGCGACGAGCACCGCAGGGCGCAGGAGCTCGAGGAGGCTCGTAAGGTACGCCGCGCGCCCGACGCCCACGCCGCGCGATTCGTCGCATTCATTCAGCCCCTTTCCCTCTCGAGATCTCGCCGAATCAGCGGGCGCCGAGTTTAGGGTTCCCCCGCGATCGGCGCTGACCCCCCACCCCACCACTCATGGCGATCGCACAGGCCGGTCTCGCCCCCGCGGAGCTCGATGAGGACGGGAACGAGATCAACCCGCACATCCCGCAGTTCATGGCCGCGGCGCCGTGGTACCTGTCGCAGAACAAGCCGGGCCTGAAGCATCAGAAAGCCTTCAACCTCGTCGAGAAAGAGGGCGGGGACTGGTACAAGCGCGGCGTGAAGACGTTCCAGGCGACGAAGTTCCGCAAGGGCGCGTGCGAGAACTGCGGCGCGATGACGCACAAGAAGAAGGACTGCGTGGAGCGCCCGAGGAAAGCGGGCGCGGCCAAGACGGGGAAGAACATCGCCGCGGACGAGCTCATCCAAGCCGACGTCGACCTCAACTACGACGGCAAGCGCGATCGGTACAACGGCTTCGACGCGAGCGACTACTCGAGGGTCGTCGACAGGTTCGACAAGGCGGAGGCGCTGAAGCAAGAGGTGGCGAAGAAGAAGGAGCTCGAGCGCGCGTACCGGAAAGCGAACCGCGCCGACGGAGACGTCCCCGAAGAGAAGGACGAAGACGACGCCGCCGAGTCCAGCGACAGCGACGACGACGCGAAAGTAGAGGACGCGGACGCGCAGGGGTTCATGAAGGTCACGAAGCGCGTGCGCAGCGCGGGCGGCGGCGCGTCGATGACGGTGAGAAACCTCCGGATTCGCGAGGACACGGCGAAGTACCTGCGCAACTTGGACCTCTCCTCGGCGTACTACGACCCCAAGACGCGGTCGATGCGCGAGAACCCGACGCCGAACAACGACCCGTCGGAGCAATTCTACGTCGGGGATAACGTCACGCGGAAGACCGGGGACACGCTCGGGTTCGAGCGTCTGAACGGCCACGCGTTCGACGCGTATCAGAAGGGCCAGGAGATTCACATGCAGGCGGCGCCGTCGCAGGCGGAGCTCCTGTACAAGCAGTTCAAGGAGAAGAAGGACAAGCTCACGGGGGTGACGAAGGATAAGATTTTGGAAAAGTACGGCAACGCCGCGTCGGCGGACCCCGCGCCGGAGGGTTTACTTCTCGGACAGACGGAGCAGTACGTGGAGTACGACCGCGCGGGAAGGCTCGTGAAGGGGGGCGAGAGGGTGGTGCTCAAGTCGCGCTACGAGGAGGACGTCTACGAGCAAAACCACAAGAGCGTGTGGGGGTCGTACTGGCACGCGGGGCAGTGGGGGTACGCGTGCTGCCGGTCGTTCTCGAAGAACGCGTACTGCACCGGGATTCGAGGGATCGAAGCCTCGAACGCGAGCGCGGATCTCATGAAGGACAACCTCGCGGCGAGAGAGGCGGCGATGGACGCGAAGAAAAAAGAGGAGGAGGAGGAGGAAGCCGCCGCCGCCGCCGCCGCCGCCGCGACGGGCGGAGAGAAGAAGAAGAAGAAGAACCCGTTCGAGGCGAAGAAGGACATGTGGGGCGGCGACGTCGAGGAGGACGTCGCGCTGGACCCGAAGAAGCTCATGGAGGCGCTGAGGAAGGAAGACGCGCGGTTGAAAGAAGGCGACGACGACGACGACGGCGACGGAGGGAAGGGCGATCGCAAACGCGGGTACAACGTGAACCACGAGGTGGACGTCACCGAGGAGGAGATGGAGGCGTACCGGCTGAAACGGAGTCGGAAGGACGACCCGATGAACGCCCCGGACGCGGGCACGAAAGGGTACGATCTCGTGTAGGAGCCGCGCGCCGCGCTGTACTGTAGTAGTCGGATGACGCATTGTATTAGTTCTCACGCTACGAGTAAAAGAAACAAACGCGATCGCGCGCGCCCGTCACGCCATCGTCGCGAGCGTGGGAATCTCCTCCTGCAACGACTCCCCCACGCTCTTCACCTTCTCGATCCACCCGTCCAAACGCACGCTCAGCTCCTTGATCTGCGGCTTCAACAAAACCCGCGGCGTGACCCACGTCACGTTCACCTTCCCTTCCACCTGATCGATCACCCCCTCGATGAGCCTCACGGAGAGCGCCTTCATGAGCAGGTACTCCACCCCGTCCACGCCGAGCTTCGTCCGCGCCGCGATGTCCGCGATTGAGATCTCGCGGCACTCCGCGGGGAGCTCGAACAGAATCTGCAGCAGACACAGGATCGTGATCTTCTCCCTGAGCTTCCGCTCGTTCGCCACGAGCGCGGGCTGCGCGTTTAGCGACGCGGCGTGCTTCACGCACAACGCGTCGTACGCCGCCATGTCCCCCGAGTTGAACGCGGCGACGAGCGACTTGAGCCACGCGAACGCGGTGTCGTCGATCGCGGTCATGATCGGGTGCGCGATGAGCTCCGCGAAGTCGTACGAGTCGTCGCCCAGGAGCGCGGCGAGGGAGAGATCCACCGCGAGATCGCGTCGCGTCTCCGCCGGCAGCGTGTCGCTCGAGACGTACGCGAGGTAGAGCATCCCGGTTCGGTAAAACTCCGAGAAGTGCTGCTTGCTCTTGTGGTACTGCGCGTTGACGTAGTGAAACGCCGCGCTGACCGAGGGGTCCACGGACGGGAGGGCGTCCAGCGCAGCCTTGCCCTCTTCGATCATCTTTCTCGCGTCGGCGGCGGCGCCCTCGTGCACTTTTAACAGAGCGACGTGCATCTTCAGGTATAAGATGGGCTCCTCGTGCCCGCGCTGTTTCTGGTCCGCGATCTTCGTGATGACGTCGTCCATGAACTGCGCCGCGGCGAGGCGATCGGCGTACCTCGACGACACCGCGACCGCGATGTGCCCGAGCTTCAGCGGCGAGATCCGGTGCTCGAAGTCCGTGATGAAGTTGTGGTACAGGTTCACGAGGAGATCGCCCGTCTGGAACTTCGGCAGCGCGACCGCCTCCTCGAGCTTCAGCGTGAGCTCGTGCCACAGCCTCTTCTCGTACAGCGTCTTCATCTCCTCGAGGAGGTCCTTCAGGTCCGCGTGCGCGGAGAGCATGGAGCCGAGGTACGCCTCGACCTGGCCGGACATGACGACGTACACGCGAGATCCGCCGCTCTGGAGGAGCGCTCTCTTTCACGTATTAGATCTGGCCGTCGCCCGCTCGTTTCCCCGGGTTCGCGCGTCCTCGCCGCGCGACGGCGTGAGGTCGATCGGCGATCGCGACGCGACGCGCGCGGGGGGTCGATCGATGGACGCGTGCCGATCCGGCGGCGCGCTGTGCTGTGACGTCGTCGCGGATGGGGCGGGAGGCGCGACGTCAACGTTCAAACATCATCAAGGGCACGGCACCGCGAGAAGTCGGACGGTCGGTCTGACCGAGCAGAGCGATGCGATGTCAGTTGCCGAGGGCACCGCCGCACGAACCGAGGCGCCGCGGCGGTCATGGTGCCCCTCAGCCTGGACGCGCTCCGGTGGGAGGCCGAGGCGGAGATGCGACGCAAGGCGCCGAGGGAGATCGACGGCGCGGACGTCGCGAAGAAGCGGCGGAAGACCGCGGCGGACGGCGACGGGGGCGACGACGACGCGAATAACGACCACGACCCAGGATCCATCGAGCTCGACGTCTCGCTCGAGCGATACGAGTACGCCGCGCCGGCGGTCATCCTGTCCGGAAACGGCGGCGCGTGCGGGTTCGCGATCACGTGCCAGTTCATGCGCGAGAAGAGCGCGACGAAAGAGGCGATGGCGCTCCTGGCGCCGCACTGCCGCGCGTACGCGCTCAACCCGGTGAAGATGCCGGGACGCGGGTTCGTCTTCGTGCGGCTCTCGGAGAGGACGCCGGCGACGACCGCGGACGCGGACGCGGCGCCGCCGCCGCCGTCTGAGGCGGTCTCCGCGATCGTCCGCGACGTCGTGCGCGCGGTCGCCGCCGCCGGGAGCGCGGGCAAGCCGCGGTGGGTCGAGAAGATGGCGCCAGTCCAGTTCACGTGCGACGCCGGCGACGTCGCCGCACGCGTCGCGGCGCGCGCGGACGGATGGCACGCGCTCGCGGCGGCGGAGGCGAAGGCGAGGGGGGACGGGAAGAAGGTGAATTTCGCGGTGGTGTACCGCAACAGGTTCAGGAGCGACGCTTTCGCGAGCGGCGGCGGCGGGAAGGGCGCGGCGGAGAAGGAGAAGGAGAAGGACGCCGACGCCGCCGACGCCGACGCCGACGCCGACGCCGACGCGAAAAAAACAAACCTCAATCCGTTCTCGCGAGCGGTCGTGCTTCCCGCGGTCGCGGCCGCGGTGCAGGACGCGCTGCGCGGGGCAAACGACGGAGGCGCGGACGCGTCGTCGTTCGAGATCGGCGTGGACTTGCGCGACCCGGACGTCGTCGTCTTCGTCGAGGTGTTATCCGTCCCGGACGCGGGGGGCGCCGGCGCGCCGAGCGGAAGGTTCGCGCGTCGACTCGCCGTGGGCGTCGCGTCGAAGTCTTCCGGGACGTTCGCCGCGAAGAAGAAAGGGATAGAAGCGGCGTCGTTGAAAGGGTTATCGTAGCGTATTTCTCGTGCATCTTTCAGTGTCGATGACGTGTAGTACGACAACGCTAGCTACGCCGGTGGTGCCGCTCACGACGCGAGAAACGAGGCGACGGGGACGCCCGTGGACGCGTTCGAATCGCGATGCCACGCGATCGTACTCTCCGGCATCGCACCGGACGCCACCCACTTCCTGAACGACTTCTTCTTGAACGGTCCTTGAATCACCCCATCCGGGTCTGCGTACATCCACACTTTCTCTTCCTCGGAAGCGTCGGACGGAGCCGCGGCGGCGGCGATGACGGGCGGCGACGGGACTTCTCGCTCGGCGTCTCGCGTTCTCGGATCTCTCGGATCTCTCGGCGGCGGCGGGACTTCCGTCGTCTCCGTTCGGTTCGCGTTCGCGCCGTGGCCCCACCCGCCGCCGTCGTCCGCGACCGGGGCGGGTTCTTCGCCTTCTAAGCATTTTTCGCGCGCGGTGATTACGCCATCTTGGCCGTCAGACTCGAATGTCAGTCGCCCCTTCGAAGCCTTGCAAACGTTGTGCATCTTGTTGCTTCTAAAATTCGCGTCGATGATGTCCTTCGCTTCGGGCATCACGGCACCCTTTCCGTAGAGCCTCTGTCCGGCTGGTCCACTCTTCATGCGACCGCCGTGCTTCGTGACGATGTCGTAAAGCGTTCGTATCACCTTCTCGAGGTCGTCGGCGGCGCCCCGCGACCTCTTACGAGGTGACGAGCCGGGTCTCGACGCTTTGCCCGCGACTATGAAGCTCGATTTATGTCCGTTCTTACCGTTCACGTACGTGAGCCGTCCGTTCGAATCCTCGCAAAACTCGGAAAGGTTTCGGTTTGCAAGTTTTCCCACGACATCTTTCGCTTCTGGCATCGCCTGATAGAGCTGCGTCATGCCAGTTGCATAGAGACGACCGCCCTTGCGTTCGATGATGTCGAGAAGCGTCGTAATCGCCCTCTCGCACAGAGAGCGACGTCGCGTTTCCTCGTCCCGCGGGGACCTCGCGCCCCATCCCCCGCCGTCCGCCGCCGGGGCGACTCTGACGTCAGCGCCCCACCCCCTGTCGTCCGCGGAACGGGCGGGGATCTTACGCGCGAACGCGGCGGGGATCTCACGCGCGCGGGCGACGCGCCGTCGCCGTGCGAGAACATACACTTGTCTCCGTCTCTGCACCCGCGACGGGTGTTGAAAAACCTGCACGCCGTCGTCGATCTCCCGCGCTTCGAGCTCGAAGGCGGCGACGCATCCGGCGACCGATCGCGCTTGCGCCCGCGGTCGCGGTCGCGCTCGCGGTCGCGGTCGCGGTTGCGCGGCTGGTACTTCGACATCACGCGTCGAACCTCTTCCACCGCCGCGTCGACGCAGGGCCACGCGCCGGAGATGACGACGCTTCGATTCCCGTCGTCGTGTTCGCCGCGATCGACGCGAGAGACCTGAACCGTCGCACCCGTGCGGTCCTGAAGCTGTTTCACCGCGGCGCCCGTGACGCCGACGATGTTCCTAGCGACGTCCGCGCTGACTTCCAAGCGCCGCGTCTCTTCGCGCGGCGCGGCGCGGCGCTCGTCCCCGAACGCGTCGCCGCCGTCGTCGTCGTCGCGCGGGGACGCCCTCGCTCCGTCGCCTTCGGCGAAGCGCCCGCTGAAGCTCCGCGACGCGGGTCTCTCCGCCGCGGACGGGCCCGCGGCCGGCCGCGAGATCCTACCCTCGCCGCCGCCGCCGCCGCCGCCGCCGCCGCCGCCCCACGGATCTTCTCGCCGCGCCGGGCCTGGACCGCCGACGCCGCCGCCGCCGCCGCCGCCGCCGCCGCGCCGTTCGCCGAACCCCGCGAGGTCACCCAGCGTCGGAATCGCCCACCTGCTGCCGCCGCGTCCGCCGCCGCCGGGACCCTCGGCGGCGACCCCGCCGCCGCCGGACCCGGGTTCGACGTCCACGTCCGGGGTTTTACACCGCTCGCGTTCGAGCGTCCCGGCTTCGAGCTCTTTGATCTCCGCGTTGAGTCTCTTCTTCGCGTGGAAGTTGCCCTCCGCGCTCGCTTTGTTCCGTAACCCGTGCAGCTTCTGTAGGCGCGCGCGAGTGTCCTCTGGCATGTGGTCTATCATCCGCTTGTGCAAGTGCTGGAGCCCGCGCACGGCCCACCGCATTAAGACGCCGTCGTTGATGAACTCTCCCAACTTGGCGAGCTCCTGGTCCGTGAACCGCGCGTTGCTGAGGGTCGTTCCATACAAAGCGAAGTCGGGGTGGAGTGGAAAGGCGTCAGGTGGAGTTGAAAGGCGTCGAAGGCGGGGATAGAAAGCGAGGGGTGGGCGGAGAGATGCGCCGGGAAAAGTCCTTAAGGATTGGCGTTCACCACGCCAACGCGGTCGTATGGGGACCAGTGTATAGAACGCACCTGATGTCCGCGAGCGCGAGCGTCTTCTCCGTCCCCATGTTGTTGCACACGAGCCAGCGCGTCGTCTTCGGCGTGTCCGGGGTCCCCGGGTTGACCTCGTACTCGTCCCCGTGCTCGATGCGATTCACTTGCACGAGTCGATAATGCGCCTCGCCGTTCGCCAACTGCTTGCACTTAAAACGCACGTACGACATCACCGTGACTTCGTCGAACGTGTCCTCGTCCAAGTGCAGGAGGGACGCCGCAGCGACGCGGGTCAGGTACACGAGCTCGACGTTGTGGCGCGTCACCGCGGCGTATCGCCGCTGCTCGTGGGGGGGCGGAGAGCCTCTCTCGCCGTCGGAGTCCGCGCCGGAGTCCCAACCCGCGTTCGGCTTCGCGGCGGCGGCGGCTTCTTTCTCTCGCAAGCGCCGTTGCTTCTGCTTCTCGCGTATGAGCGCCATCGCGCTCTTACTCCCCGCGGCGCCGCCGCGTCGCCTGCGGTGGTCGTCGTCGTCGCTGCCGTCGCCGTCGCCGTTGCCTATGTCGCCGAAGTCATCCCTCAGATCCTTGAGACCCGCGGCGGCTTTCGGGATCTTAAACCCGCCGCTGTCGCCGCCTTCGATGTCTTTCCGCCACCCGGGCTCGCACGCCGCGGGAAGGGGCTCGTTCTTCTTCCGCACGTGCGCGGAGATAACCTTTGAGACGACCATCGGGATGGGCATAGTCGTCGCGCGCAGGGGTTTCTCGCCGAAAATCCGCCACAATATCGGATCGTTCTTCGCGTCGATCAGGGACTTCTTCTTATCGTACACGTCTTTCTTCGCATTGATCCTCCCCCATACGACCTTTATGAGAATATTATGATCCGCCTTCGTCCTCGGATATCCTTCCTCGGCCAGAAGATCCTGCAGCGCGTCCGTCGCCCACGGTCCCGCGGCGAACCCGGCCTCTTGCGTTCGCTTGTTGACTTTCGCGGCGCGATGTTCGGCCATGATCGAGACTTCGTCGTCGTCGTCGCTCGAGATCTCGATAGCCGCCGGCGC
>MDSW01074952.1_pt1 | contig 12200 bp, 9 predicted proteins | sample 811171 | NCBI WGS metagenome assembly MDSW01 (sample SAMN05326641, study PRJNA326480) | marine metagenome | isolation source: seawater | place: Atlantic Ocean: North West | collected 2012
ATTTTCTTTTTTTTTTGCAATGTACCTAACAAAAATATTTTCTGTGGCTAATGACCTCGTGCTTACTATTAAAGATGGATCATCAGGTAACTCACTTTTTTGTATATACTCTTCGATTGTCTCATAATTTTCTAAAAATTCAGACGGCATACTTTTAAAAATATCTTGAATGATAAATTCTTCAAATAAATTTTTAGGATTAAAATATAATTTAAGACTATCACGTAATTTAATATTTATTTTTTTTTTAGAATTTTTGTTTAAAAAAAATGTAGGAAACTGTTTTAATTTTAAATTTATTTTATTTTCATTTATTAACCCTAAGTAAGTTTTAAATAAAATAATTTTATTTCTTTTAATTTTTTTCTTAAAAAAATATACATATAATTTAACTAAAAACATTTTAATATTATGCTTAATGTTTGGTTTGTAGTTATAATAAAATGATTCATTTTTATAATTTTTTTCTAAAATGCTAATATTAAGATTTTTTTTTTTAATCAAAAAATTTATAATTTTTGTGTAAGTTAAATGATTCCATTTAACATCCGTAGCTAAATTCATGAACTCTCTAGTATTTTTTGCAACTGGTTGATTATTAATATTTATAGCTTGATAAAAGTTTATTTCTTTAAATTCATTTAATGAGCTATTTATATTTTCCCATCTATCAAAATTAACTGATAGATAATAAAATAACCAATATCCAGTTACTATCCTCCAATAATTTTCACTATAAGATTTTGAATGTAATTCATTCAAGGATAAAGATAATTGTTTTAACAATTTTTCATATAAATCAGTTATATAATAATTGTCTTTTTCTAATTTATTTCTATCATCCCAGTGATAAGAAGCTACCGAGTGATCTTTAATTATGTAATCATTATTTTTACACCAATTTCCTAAATAAATTACATCATTATCATTTATTTTTTCTTCGTTTGATGTTGAAATCAATTGTGTAAACTGCATCTAGAAATTAATAACTTTTATGTCTGAACGAATTTTTTTTTGATTTAAGACATTTTTTAAATCGAAAATTATTGCTTTTTTATCAAATAGAAAATTAAGTTTATTAAAGTTAGTTAAAATCTTTTTATGTGGTACTGCAAAAAAAACTGACTTAAATTTATTTTTAAAATTTATTTTGTTATAAAAATTAAAATTTTTATTTTTTAATTTTATGTTTACTAATGGGTCATAAACGCTCACTTTATATCCTTTTGAATTTAAATACTTGCAGAGATCGAAAATTTTTGAATTCCTAAGATCATTTGTATTTTCTTTAAATGTTAAACCTAAAACTAGTATCTTATTTATTTTTTTTTTTGAATAATTAGAATTCATTTTAATAAAATGGTTTGCAAGTTTTTTGTACATTAAATCATTAGTATATCTTCCCGTATCTATAACTCTGGGTTTAATGCCTATTTTTCTTGCTATATAAGTTAAATAATATGGATCAACACCAATGCAATGACCACCAACTAGACCGGGTTTAAAATTTAAAAAATTCCATTTAGTTGAAGCAGCTTTAAGAACAGAATTTAAATTTATATTAAGTTTGTTAAATATGTTCCCAATTTCATTTACAAAAGCAATATTTATATCTCTTTGAGCATTTTCAATAACTTTGGCAGATTCCGCTACTGCAATACTTTCGCATTTATAAACGCCAGCTTTAATTATTTTTGAATAAATTTGAGAAACAGTATTTAAGGTTTTAAAATCTGAGGCTCCAACAATTTTAGTAATTTTTTCAAGCGTATTTTTTTTATCTCCAACGTTAATTCTTTCAGGAGAGTAAGCTAAGAAAAAATCCTTATTATAAATTTTTCCCGATATATTTTCCAATATTTTAGCGCAAAAATTTTCTGTACATCCTGGATATACAGTAGATTCAAATATAATTATATTTTTTTTTTAATTTTTTTTCCAATAGTTTTGCAAGCATTTTCAAGATGTCTTAAATCTGGAAATTTATTTTTATATATTGGAGTTGGAACCGTAACTATAAAAATGTCTGTATTATCCAAATCATCTAGTTTGTTTGAAAAAAATAAATTTTTACTTGATAAAAGTACTTTTTTTGTAAACTGGTTATTTCTATCATATCCTTTATGTAATTCATTAATTCTTGTTACAGAATTATCATATCCCGTAACTAAAAAATATTTTTGTAGTGCTTTTGCCAAAGGCAATCCTACATACCCCATGCCTATTAGAGATATTTTTTTCATTTAATTTTATATAATTCTCCTCTTTTTAATGCAAATTTAGTGTCAGCAATTTCTAAAGGATCAGCATTGTGACTAACAATTATTATTGTTATTTGATTTTTAAATTTTTTAAGTGTTTCAATAATTTTTATTTCATTATCTTTGTCTAAAGAATTTGTTGGTTCATCTAATATTAATATCTCTGGATTATTAAAAAGAGCTCTTGCCAAACCAATTCTTTGTGCTTGGCCCCCGGAAATCTTTACACCATTTTCGCCTACTAGGGTATCAAGTTTATTTGGCAAACTATTAATATAATCATTCAAACCAGCCTTCGCTAAACATGAAAAAATTAATTTTTCATCTATTTTACTTCGATCGTTACCAAAAGCTATGTTGGCTTTTATAGTGTCGTCCACAAGATGAGTATCTTGGCTAACATAACCAATCTTATTTTGCCAATATCTAGTTGAAAGATTAAATTCATTTCCATCAATTAAAATTTTACCACTTGTTGGTGTCAATAATCCTGCAAGAATATTTAGAAAAGTTGATTTTCCTGCTCCACTTTCCCCTTGTATACCTATAAATGAGTTTTTAAAAATTTTAAAATTTATATTATTCAGAATTTTAATTTTATTAAAATTAAAAGATACATCTTTTAATTCTATACTTTGCTTAAAATTAATTTCCTTTTTTTTATCTAAATCTAAATTAAATTTTTTTTCATTAATTGCTTGAAATATTGAATTATTTACTATTTCAACTTGTGGTATTAAATATTTGAATTGTTGATAAGATGAAAAAATCCTTAGAATGTTTGGAAGCAGTTTAAGTAAGCCAATCATTAAAACACCTAATAAGGGCAAATAATTGTTAAAATCTAAATTTGTATCTTTGATAAAGTAAAAAGCTACTCCTATTACTAAAAATACTAATATAAACTCAATAAGATATTTAGGAATTATTTCAACTAGTTGAAATCTCAATTTATATCTAAGTGATTGTATTTTATATACTTTATTTCTCATACTAAAAAAAGATTGATTTCCAGACAATAAAATTTCTCGATAAGATTTAATACCTTCCATCATATTTTTTAAATAGGATGTATTATAATTTATGTCGTCTAAACCATATTTATCTATTTTTAATTTAGTAAAATGTGAGTACAAAAAAAGTATTAAAGTCATGAAGATAAGGATTGTTAATGTAATTCTAAAGTCTATAAAAAAAACTACTAGTATTGCCATCATGGCCAATATTAAATCAGCATAGAAATTTACTAATCTCATTATGGTTGAATCAACTCCGTCAGCATATTGCATGTTTCTTAAAAGAATTGCCGAATTATTTTCAAGATAAAATTGATATTTTTTATTTAAATAACTCGAATAAATTAAGTCTATAATTCTTACAGTAACTTTATTTCTAAATTTTCCTGAAAAATAAGCAATTAATATTAAACATACATTTTTAAATGAAAAAATTAAAATAACTAAAATGAAAATAAAATAAATTCTGTTATTCTCAGGCAAAAAACTGAAATATCTTTCATTCCATGTAGGATCAACAATTGCTTTAAATATTGGAAGTAAAGATCCTATACTTAATAATTCCAAAGCAGCAGTAATAAATTGAGAACCTATCAAAAAAAAGAAGAGATATTTTTCTTCTTTTGTAAAAATTTTAAAGAAATTTTTTGTTAGTTCTATTTGTATCATTTGTTATAATATTTTAAATACCAATCAATAAAGTTCTTAACACCAATTTTTACGTTTGTTTTGGGTTTGTAATTAAAAGCATTAGAAATTTTATTTATATTAGATGAAACATTAATTACATCTCCCTTCTGTAAAGGAAGTTTTTTAATTTTTGCTTTTTTTGATAAATATTTTTCAATTAACTTAATATAATCCATCAATTTTACTTTTTTATTACTAGCAATATTAAAAATTTTGTATGGAAATTTTGAAGATCCTGGCAAAGGTTTTTTTGGATTCCAATTATTGTTTTTTTTTGGAATTTTTGAAGAAACTTTTAAAATCCCTTCTACAATATCATCTATATAAGTAAAATCTCTTGAATGGTTACCAAAATTAAATACTGGAATTTTCTTACCTTCTATTATCTTTTTTGTAAAAATAAATAGCGCTTGGTCAGGTCTCCCCCAGGGACCATATACAGTAAAAAATCTAATGCCAGTTGTGGGTATATTAAATAAACTACTGTATGAATGTGCCATTAGTTCATTTGATAATTTAGTGGCAGCATAAAGTTGAATAGGGTGAGAACAGTGATCTTTTTCTGAAAATGGTAATTTTTTGCTCGCTCCATAAACACTGCTTGAGCTTGCATAAATGAAGTGTTTAACAGAAAAATCCTTGCAGAGTTGCAGTATATTATAGAATCCTAAAAGATTGCTTTTTATATATTCTTCAGGTTTTTTTAGTGAATACCTCACACCTGCTTGTGCTGCAAGATTAAAAACTTTAAAAAAATTATATTTTTTGAAAACACTAGTTAGTTTTTTTTGATTAGTTATATCTATTTTAAAAAAAATGAAGTTCTTGTATTTTTTAAGTAGTTTTAATCTATTTAATTTTAGACTTTTATCATAATAAGAATTTATATTGTCAACGCCTACAACATTAAAACCTTTGTCTAAAAGTTTTTTTGATAAATGAAAACCAATAAATCCAGCAGACCCAGTAATTAAAAAAAATTTTTTCATTTTTAATTACTATATTTCTTTTAACATTTTATATTATTTTTTTTGTAATATAGATAATTAAGAATATTGTCAATTTTTCGACTATTATAAAATTTATCAATTTATATTAGATAACTTTAAATAGCTTATATATGAGATTTGAAATATATATTGATTAAAAAAATATATTAATTGTCAAAACATTGCTAAAAATAAACTTAAAATGAAAATATTGCACGTAAATTTCTCAAAAGAAGGAGGTGCAGCGATTGGGGTTAAAAGATTTAATGAGGCTCTGATTATGGAGGGGGTTAAAAGTGAAATCTTTTACTTCACTGAATATATTGAAAATAAATCACTTGAGAGTTTTTTTGTTAAAATTAGATGGAAACTTCAACTTATTCTAAAAAAAATTTTTTTGAAATTTTTAACAAAATTAAATAATCGTGAAAGTCACTCATTCAATTTATTTAATACTTTAGATTTAAAAAATCTTATTAATAAAAAAAAACCTGATATTTTACATTTACATTGGATTGGCAATGAAATGGTCTCTATCAAAAACTTATCTGAAATAAAGATTCCAGTTGTTTGGACTTTCCATGATATGTGGCCATTCTGTGGGGGAGAACATTTTACTTATAATAAACGTTTCGAAAATGGCTACCAAAAAAATTTAAGACCAAGTAAAGAAAAAGGGTTTGATATAAATAAATACTTGTGGGGAAAAAAATATAAATATCTTAAAAATAAAAAAATTAATATTATTTGTCCTTCGTATTGGATGAAAAATCAATTAAACAAGGATAAAATTTTTAAAAAAGATTATAAAATAATTTGTCCCTATATAATTAACAAGAAAGATTGGAAAATTTCATTAAAAACTAAATCAAAATTAAAAAAGAAAAGTGATAAGACGGTAATAATTTTTGTAGCTACCAGCTCTGTTGATAATAGAAAAGGGTTTCGCTACCTTTTTGAAGCGGTAGAAAAATACCTTGATAAAAACAAATTCATATTAATTAATGTTGGTGTAAAGTCAAAATATTTTGACAGTCTTTCTATAGAAAAAAAATATCTTGGGCACATAAAAAAAATAAAAAATTTAAAAAATATATATTCATCATCTGATATTTTGGTTGTACCAAGTTTAATGGAAAGTTTTGGACAAGTTTTTACTGAAGCGGGTATCTGCGGATTACCCTCTGTTGCCTTTAAGAGAACTGCGGCTGCAGATATAATAAAGCATAAATATAACGGATATCTTGCAGAATATAAATCGGCAAAAGATTTAGCAAAAGGTATAAATTGGTGCAGAAAAAATTTAACAAATAATATAAATAAAAAAAAAACTTTGAAAAACCAAATTATTAAAAATTTTTCTTATAAAGAGATTAATAAAGTAATAAATTTATATAAAAAAGTCCAATTCCAATCTTCTTAAGAAAAAATTATCTTTCATCTTGTGGGGTTTTTTTAATTTCTAAACTCTAATGATAAAAAATTTTGCAATAGTTTTAATCCTGCTTTTCCACTTTTCTCTGGATGAAACTGACACCCAATTACATTTTTTTTTTCAATTATAGCTGTAATTTTCATATTTGAATATTCAAAATAAAACTTGAGACACTCTTTATCTCGCGTATTGCACGCATAAGAATGTACAAAATAAAAAGTATCATTCTCTGAAATATTAGTCATTATAGAATTCTTTATAGACTTATTTTTTTTAATTATATTAAACCAACCTATATTTGGTATCTTAACATCATCACTGTAATTTTTTTGCTTTAAAATCGATGTTACTTCACCTTCTATGAAATTTAATCCCTCTGTAAAACCAAATTCTTCGCTAGACGTCGTTAGTAGTTGCATACCCAAACAAATTCCCAGAATATAAGAACCTTTTTTTTTTGATTCCATTAAATACTCATTAATCTTATATTTTTTTATTAAATTCATAGCTTTGGAAAAAGCTCCAACACCTGGCAATATTATATGAGAAGAATTTATAATTAAATTTTTATCTCTTGTAATTGTTACGTCAGCTCCAAGATGCTCCAGTGACATTTTTAAACTTAATAAATTTCCGACACCATAATCTATAATTGTTACTCTTTTTTTCATATTTATAACTTTATAAAATCAGTCATTAAATTTTCTTAAATTTAAGTTATTTGACAAACCAAAGCTACGAATACTATTTAAATTAATTAGATCATAATGAAGAACTGATGCCATAGAAATAGCATCAACTTTTGACTTGTTTGCAACTTGTAAAAAATGATCTAAATTACCCATGCCGCCAGATGCGATAATAGGTATATTCGTAAGACTCGTTACTTTATTAAGCAACTCTATATCAAAACCTTTTTTCGTACCTTCATTATCAACTGAAGTAAGTAATATTTCACCAATTCCATATTTTTCACATTCTTTTACCCAATTTAAAACCGAAACTCCTGTTCGTTCTCTTCCATTTTCTATGAAAACTTCCCAATTATTATCTGAAATTTTTTTCGCCTCAATTGAAAGCACTATACTTTGTGAACCAAATTCTTCAGATAATTTATTTAACAATGATGGATCTTTAACCGCTGCAGTATTTATTGCAACTTTATCTGCACCTGACCTAAAAATTTCAAAGGCATCTTCTACACTTCTTATACCTCCACCTACGGTTATTGGTATAAAGACATTTTTGACAGCTTTAGTAATTAGATTTTTTAGATTATTTCTACCATACAAACTTGCAACTGTATCCATGTATATTAGCTCATCGGCACCTTGATTATAATATTTAAGAGCATATGTGTTTGGATCACCAATTACTCTCAATCCCTCTAGCTGAACGCCCTTTATTAAGTTTTTGCCTTTAATATCTAGTCTTGGAATTATTCGAATTTTTCTCATCAAGAATTACTTCCAAATAGGATTTTTCAATTTCCATTTGTTATTATTATCTTTATACCAAATGTGATCTGATCTCCAACTATCTATAATCTCATCAAAATGAGTTTCGGTGATTGAGCAATATTCTAAAAACTTTCTGTAATACTTTTTTGGAAATTCTCCATCATATTTTTTTACTAAAGCAATGCCTTCATCTCTATCAATCCTATTATCCCTAATTTCATGTGCACTATCAGATGTTGCTCTGCCTATTCCAAACTTTATAAAAGATAAATAATAATGAAATCCATCAAACTCATCGTCTAAGCTTGCATATTTTGAAAAAGTACCTTCGTTCCTCTCTGGATTTGGATTAAAACCACAATGTTCTTGAGCATAATAAAAATTTTCTTGTGGATCCCAATATTTATAATAACTAAAAAAATGAACTTCTGTTTTATTTTTTTTTATCTTTTCTATAGCGGGTGCTTGAAATGGTTTAAGATTTTCCTCATCAATACCATATTTTTGCCAATCCCCAGGAGAAACTCCAGAAAAATAGTGTCTAATTTGATCTTCTACCGTTCTATTTGGAATATATGCATTTTTCATATCTCCACCGTATTCCACTTCACCATTTTCCCCATACATAATTAAGCTTATATTGTTTTGAACAGCAACTGTTAAAGGAAAATTATACTGTCCATAAATAAAAGGTTGAAATGGATCACCTAAATACTTGAAACTTAATTCTGTTAACTTTCTTGTTACTATTGGGTCTGGCGTTCCAAGAATATGACTAAATCCGGAAGCCAAGAACGCATCTAAATTTTTTCTACCTATTTCAGTATATTTTAATGGAGACCAGGTAACAGCTAAAGGATTCATTCCATAGACATATTTCATTTGGTGTGCAACGTAATCTCCATCTTTGCCACCACTACAAGGTATTAAAATATCATATTCGCCATTGTCCTTTCTAAATTTATCACATAACTTTTTGAGTTCATCCTCTCTAGCTTTCCAGTTTAAACTCTTTTTAAAATCCGCAAAATTACATGCAGAACAAATTCCTTTTTCATCAAAGCTAATTCTTGGTCTTTGATTAGAAATGGTACATTTTTTACAAAATTTAACCTCTTCTGGTAAATCGTATAATTTTAAAACATTTTTTTTCATTTTTTATTTTTTTTAAATATATAACTTAATTTAGAATAATTAGTTAAATCAAATTTTTTAAAACTAAAATTTTTTTTTCATTATTTTTTTTAAATCTATTTTTAACTAATTATTTAACACTTGCTTTAATCTTATATTCATTTTGTTAAAAGGTATAATTTTTTTATATGATAAATTATCCTGATTCCAGCGTTCATTTGATACATTTAAGAGATATTGTAAGATTTTAACTACTTTAATTTTATCAAATTTTTTCAACCAAAATTTTCCTTGATCTTTAAATCCAAACTTAGAAATAAAAACTTCATCTTTAATCGCATTAGATTTTTTTAATCCAAAATTAAATATTGCAACTTTGTTACCTCTTGATAACATTTCGTAAATCAATGTTGATTCCACTCCTACACCAAATAATGCATTTTCAACTCTTTTATAGGATAATTTATTTTCTCTCTTATAATACCGAAAGGAAATACCTTTAATTAATTCATTGTAATATTTAATTTCTTGATTTTTTTCATAACTACTACCTAAAATAGACAATGATAAATTATTTTTTTTACAAAAATTGACTAAAATTGGAAAAAGTAACTTTTGAGTATATGAATATGTTGAAAAAAAAGGTCGACTTCTAAAGTTAATATTTTTATTTCTAAATTGTGAAATAAAAATAACTTCTCTTTTTTTTATTTTCTTAGACTTATAATAATAATTATTTTTAACAGATCCTATGACCTCATAATTTGATTTTATTTTTTTTTTAAAAATATTTGCCTCAATATTTGAAATACAAAAAAAGTGGTCAGCTGAGTAATCAAATTCATTTTTTTTAAGATTATTTAAAAAATAATTATTTGCTAATCCATTTTGAATCACAATTATTTTTATATCTGGGTAATATTTTTTTATTCTAAACAAAACTAATCTGTTATAATTAAAAGATATAATCGTTTTTTTTTTTGAAAAATTTAGATAAAAACGAATATATTCTACCTTAATTTCTGATCTATAAAAAAAAAGTAAACTATATAAAATGGCAAAAAAGTTTAGTTTATAATCCCTAAATTCAAGAATATTAAAACTATTTTTACCAATATAATTTTCAATATACTCATAATTAACTTTATCAAAAATTAAATAATCTCTTCTTTTAGGAATTGTAAATTTTAATTTTATTAAAATCTGCTTTAATTGTTTAAAGAAAATTTTCATTGTGATATCAAATTATAATTTGTAAATAATATTTATATACTAAAAATTCTTTATATAAATATAAGATAAACCTTGGCTTAAAATGGATAGATTTTGGATATCAAAACAAGAACTAAATTTAAAAATAAAAAATAAAAAAGTTATTTTATGGGGTCGATCTGAAGATTGGGTGCATAAAACTTTATTACTATTTGGTAAAAAAAAAATTAAATATATTGTTGATAAAAATTTATCTTATGAAGGTAAAAAATACAAAAATATTAAAATTTATAATCCAAAAAAATTATTAAAGGAAAATTTAAAAAAAATTTATATTGTCATAACTGCAGGTCCATACATAAGTGTAATAAAAGATTTAGAAAAAATGAAAATGATTCCTGGGGAAAATTTTTGCTGTACTCCTGTATTATTTGACTGGGCTAAACTTAGAGAAATCAGCAATTATAAAAAAAAAATTTTTTTTACATCCAATGATTACGATCACTCTTCAAATGTAAAAAGAAAGAGTAAATTGGGAGGTGGTTTATTTATTTTAGATACCCTTACAGGTAAATATAAAAAAAAAATTTCTGGTCAATTAAGACAGGTAATCAAATTCCGAGATAAATACTTGACCGTAGATCATTTCAAACAGGAACTAATATTTTTTAATTCCAAAGGTAATATCAAAGAAAAAATTTTTGTTGGAAGAAATGATAAACCGAATTTATGTGGGTTAAGCACTGATAATGATTTAATTTTTATGTCAAACGCAGGAAGTGATGTAATTTCAATTTTTGACTACAACAAAAAAAAAATTATAAAAAAAATACACTTTTCAAATAAAAAAAATTTAGGATCTCACCACATAAATGATATAGCTTATTATAAAGGAAGTTTATTTGTATCTTATTTTTCTTACACTGGTAATTGGAGAAAAGAAGTTTTTGATGGAGGAGTATCTAAACTTGATATTAAATCTAAAAAAAAAAAAGAGTTGCTTACTAAACTTTGGATGCCTCATAGCATATCAATAATAAATAATAAAAGTGCTGTTTTAAATTCTATGGAAGGGGAATTAATATTAGATAATAAAGTTTGTGGAAAATTTCCAGGATTTATAAGAGGATTAGCTTATGATGGTAAATTTTTTTTTATTGGTCAGTCTGAAACTATGTATATGAGCAGGTTGTTCAAAAAATCAAAAAATATTATGTGTAATGCTGGAATTTATATTTTTGATAATTTAACAAAAGCAAGTAGATTTTATGGTTTTAATGATTTGATGAATATTCATGATATTCAAATAATAGATAATTAATATATAATCAGACTCCTTTCATTAAAGTTTCAGCTATTTTAAAATCATAAATATCATCTATATCTATAGATCTATTTTTTGGCATCACATATCCATACATTTTAAAACTTTTTTTTTTCAAATAATAATTCATCAAAAAATTTTTACTAAATATAAACACTGCTCCATTTAATACATAATTATTCTCATTATTTTGAGTAGTAATTTCATTTGGTTTTACATAATTTTTTAAAATACTTTTTTTATGGATTTTTTTATACCAACTTGATGGTTTTGCCATAGTTAGTGTTGTAACAAAATCTGCCTTTGTTTTTTTGAATAATCTTATTGAATTATTAATATCCTTAAAGCTTCTAAGCGGTGAAGTTGGCTGTAAAACAATTAAATTTTTCAGGCTATTTTTAAATACATGCTTTAAAATATGCCTTGAAACATCGATTAAAGTAGCCTTAGAACTGGCCAATTTTTTTGGTCTTAAATGTGTAATATTCACACCATATCTTTTGCCTATATTTAAAATTTTTTTTGAGTCTGATGATAATATAATATCTTTTATATAGTGTGATTTTTTCGCTTGCTTAATAGTGTAATAAATCAGTGGTTTGCCATTTAACAATTTTATATTTTTATTTTTTAGCCGTTGTGAAATAGATTTTGCTGGAATTATTGCTAGCATGTTAAA
>MDSW01116135.1_pt1 | contig 12199 bp, 12 predicted proteins | sample 811171 | NCBI WGS metagenome assembly MDSW01 (sample SAMN05326641, study PRJNA326480) | marine metagenome | isolation source: seawater | place: Atlantic Ocean: North West | collected 2012
TAATCAAATTCTTATTAACGATAATTATTATTTAGAATGCAATTTTAATTTAATTAAAAACTTAGCCGGAAAAAAAAAAAATTTAAAAATTTTTTACAGAGGAAAAGTAGTAGCTGTTTACATAAAAGGAAGAATTAAGTTTAATCAAATATCAAATTTATTTAAATCAAAAAGTGAATTAGTTACATCAAGTAAGATTCAAATTAATTGTATAGATCTTTCTAAATATAAAACAAAAAAGATAATTAATAAAAAACTTATAAAAAGAAAAGCACTATTTATTGATAGAGACGGCACTATAAACAAAGACAAAGGATATACTTATAGGTTTAATAAGGATGAGATTATCGCCAAAACTTTAAAATATATGAAAGAATGCTCATTTAAAAATAATATAATAATAATTATTACTAATCAATCCGGTATTGCAAAAAAAAAATTTAAATTAAATGATTTTAAAATCTATATAAAAAAATTAAAAGAATATTTATTAAAAAATAATATTGTTATAAATAAAGTTTATTTTTGTCCTCACCATATTGAAGGGTATGGATTATATAAAAAAAATTGTGAGTATAGGAAACCCAAGATAGGTATGATTAAAAAAGGTATTAAATATTTTAATCTAGATAAAAAGAATTGTGAATATATTGGAAACACAGATATAGATAAATTATGTGCATATAATGCAAAAGTAATATACAAAGATATTCATGAAATTTAAAAATAATATAAATGATCAATTTAATACTTATTGTAATCAAATAAATTTACACTCAAAAAATTTTTCAAATATTAATTTAAAAAAATCTATAGAACTAATTAAAAAAGTTAAAAAAAAAAAATCTAAAATAATTTTATTTGGTAATGGAGGTAGTAGTTCTATTGCAAATCATGTAGCTATAGATTTTTGCAAAGTTGCAAATATTAAAGCAATTACTTTTAATGAAAGTAATTTAATTACTTGCTTCAGTAATGACTATGGGTATGAAAATTGGATGAAAAAAAGTTTAGAATTTCATTTAAATTCTAATGATCTTGTAATTTTTATTAGTAGCAGCGGTACTTCTAAAAATCATGTAATTGCAGCAAATTTTTGCAAAAAAAAGAGGGTTAAATTTATAACTTTAACTGGTTTTTCTAAATCTAATCCTTTAAAAAAACTAGGTAATGTCAATTTTTGGGTAAATAGTAAAAATTATAACCATATTGAAATGGCGCATCATATCATACTAGTTTTTTTAGCTGACTATTTTGGTGTAAATTAATCTTTTTTGAAATTTTTTTTATATCAGAGTTTGAAAAACCAACATGAGTTGGTAGAGTAATTAATCTTTCCTCTAAAAACTGACTGTTAGGATATTTTTTCTTTAAGGAATTATTTAGATACCAGGTATGTCTTAAGTCAAAACCTTTATTTAAAAATTCTTTACATAATTCATATTTATTATTTACTAGGATTGGATACTCTAAAAATGCATTTGAATGAAAATTTTTATATTTAGATATAATAAAATTTTTTTTTAGATTTTTTTGATAATATTTAACCTTAGAAATTTTGTTTTTTAATTCATAATTGATTTTACCAAGATTTGTGAGCGCAGCATAAGAAAATGGTTCAAAAAAATTATATCTATAATGACTAGGAAGTGTTTTTTTTTTTTTATAATTTAGACCTGGGTAAATTATTTTTTCATGAAACTTAATATTAGATTTTTGAAATAAGAGTAATATGTAATATGTGAAAAAATTAAAAAGATATTTATTGTAAAAAATATCAATGCATAATGCTAAAAAAATTTTTTTAAAAGCTAAAATATAACTATAACTTTTATTGTTTATTAATTCTAATTTAATCTTTTTAAAATCATTTTTATTTTTACAGAATAAAATTCCACCATTAAAAGCCATAAAATTTTTCATAGTACCTAAACTAAAAAAACCATAATCTGCCAAAGTGCCAAGTTTACGGAATTTATTTATACTTGCTCCAAAATTAATAGCTGTATCCTCAATAATTTTTACTTTTCCAGAAAATTTATTAATAAATTTTGTAATTTGATTTGAGTCAGAATATAAATGAGTAATTAAAATAGCTGCAGTTCTTTTATTTATACTCTTTTTTACGTCGCGTATTTTGGGTAAGCCTGTCACTATGTCTATATCAACAAAAATTGGTTTCCCTCCCGCATACTTTATTGCAAAAATTATTTCTTTAAGGGTATATGGTGATAGGATTATTTCATTCTTATTCTTATTTATTAAAAATTTAAATATATTATATGCAGCAACCCTACCCATACCTGTGAATAGAATATTTTTAGTGTGAAGGAATTTAGAAATTTTTTTATATAAATTTGATGTATTTTTTTTTGCTAAACTAGGTATCAAAATACTTATCAAAGTAAATAAATAAATAAAAAAGTTTGTTTCAATCCTTACCCTTGATTTATTCATATGTTAAAAATTCTATCTAACGTTTGATCAATATTCATAAGTGTGAATGCTGTTGGAAAATTTAAATTTGGTGGAATTATTGATCCGTCCATAAAATATACATTTGGGAATTCTTTTAATTCATATTTATCATTAAAAAAACTATTCATATCATATAACGTACTTGTATAATGAGAGTCTGATCCTATTTCCATAAGTTGCATATTTTGAAAAGGTAATGGTAAATAATTCATTTCTCTGAAAAAAGTATTTAATTTATTTTTAGTTTTTTTTTTATATTCAGAAAAATTTGATGAAAGTTTTGATTCAATAACAATTTTTTTATTCAAAAAATTTATCTGGGTCGTAATTAGCTCTGAGGGTAAAAACAAGTTGCCTGCTAAAAAATATTTTTTGAAATAATTAAAAATTTTATTCAAATTATTTAAACCAAATATTTTGTTTTCAACATCTTTTAAAAAAATAATAGAGCCTTTATCAATACTTGCATCTGAATTTTTTATATTTATGTTTATTAGTGGATAATTAAAATTATTACTTATATCAGAATTATTAATCTTAAAATAAAGCAATTTTAACATAGGATGATGATATAATTTCGAACTAAAGTTATTTAATCCTAAAATATTATTAAATAAAATTGTTGAACCTATTGTCCCAGCACAAATAAAAATTTTATCAAAATCCATTAACTTTTCCATTTTTTGGTCGATTATTTTTTTAGTTATCAAATTATATTTTTTATTATTTTTTTCTATATTAGTTAAAAAGTTTGAATTTTTAAAATTAAATTTTTTTTTTTTGTAAGAAGCAAACTAAGAATATCTTTGTATTCAAATATACTCTGGTCGTTAAGCTCATCTCCTGTGTAATTTTTTTTAAAAGCCAATTTTAAATGAGAAAAATAAATATTTAACTTATTATAAGAAAATAAATTTTTTATAATCTCATCTTTGTAATAATCATTAACTAAATCTAGTTTATTTTGATCCAAAAGAAATATTGAATTTAAAAATTTTAATCCCTTATTTTTATCAAAATTATAATTTAAATTTTTTAAGTAATTATCATCTGGAACCTCTAAACCAGCGCCCCAAAATTTTGATAAACCTCCATCTGTGAGAACACTTGATAAAAAAAAATTATTTAATTCAATATTATTAATTTTTTTAAAAATTTCATTTGCGTGAATGAAGCTTGAATCCTCATATTTAAACGACCTATTCTTAAGTTTTGAAATAGTTCCAAAATTGTTTTTTTTTTCAAAATCTTTGAATTGACAACTTATCAATGTGACATCAAAATTTTTTTCTAATAATAGCTTTGATGTCACTAGACCTGAAAGACCACTTCCTATTACTGCTATTTTCATTATTGTTTTTTAATTTTAGTATTAAAATAATCTATTAGATAAAATATTGGTAAAAGAAATATTGCAATCTTTAAACTCTTATAATCTATAATTATGTGTAAACCTATGAGACTTAATACAATTTCATAAACAAATTTAGCAAAAATAAATATAATAAACATTAAAAGAAAGCTATTTAGATTGACATTTGAAATATTAAAATAAATTCTACTTAAACGGCTAAAATAATATTGAAACATTTTTTTGGAAAAATTAAATAATTCAGCCAATGGATTAAAGCTACTTAAGATATCATTTCTATAGATAACATGATTTGCAAAATGTTTAATTGGTATTTTTTTTTCTGATAGTTGAAATAATAAATTTGTTTCAAAAAAATAATCATTTGCTATTTTATTAAAGTCTATTTTGCTAATTAATTTTCTGTTGAGAACTATATATCCATTTAAAGGATCTTCTATATCCCATCTGTTACTGAGAATTTTGAATATGATTGAAATTATTCTATTACCTAAATTTCTATGATAAGGCATTTTTACAACTTTTTTTTTATTTAAAAATCTATTGCCTTTAATAAAAGAAAATTTGTCTAAATATTGTCTTATCTTTTTAATATCATCAAACCTAGTTTGACAATCTCCATCAATTTTTACAATTATATCAAAATTTTTTTTCAACGCATAATTAATTCCTTTTTTAACAGAGCCACCAACACCCAAATTTTTATGATTAAAAATAACTTTAACTTTATCTTTTCTCTTGAATTGTTTTTTAATTTCTTTACCTATATTGTTTGGACAACAGTCATCTATTACAATAAATAAATCAAATAATTGATAATTTTTTTTTAATTCTGAAATAATTTTATTATTGACCTTGTAACAAGGTATAACAGCACAAATCCTCATATTTTTATTTTTCTATAAATTAAAGTGTAAATTAATATTAATAAAATAATTACAATAAATACCTTTATTTTTACAATCTCAGTTAAAACAAACGTACCCAGGATCAAAAGTGGATAAATTATTATAGTCCTTAATTGTCCAAATTTTTTATACAGTAAATGATGAAAGTGATTTACATCTTTTTTTGTTGGACTAATCTTATTATAAGTTCTTTCAAATACTAATCGAATTAGATCTATTCCAGGGAGTAATAATAATAAAAATATTTTTTCTTGAGTTAATAATGAATTATCTTGTTTAAAAACAAATATAATATTTATTGCAGTTAAAAAAGATAAAATATTTACACCCGCATCACCTAAAAAAAACTTATCATTTAAATTTAAAATTAGAGCAAAAAATAATAAATTTAAAAAAAAAATTAAATTAAAGAAATAATTATAATCTTGATTGTAAAACAATAATATTAAATTAATACTTATTATAATGACTATTGCTACTCCATTAATACCATCTGAGAAATTAATACTATTTTGTAAAATATATAAACAAAGAACAGTAAATAGTAATGATCCTATAGGTAATAGTTTATAATTTATAAAATATAGATTTATATAACTAATTGTCATGTTTTCTTTGAAATAAAAATATAAAATAAATATTGTAAAAGATATAAGTGTTTTAACTGAAGGTTTTAGATCGTAATTATCATCAATTATTCCAAAAATAAAAATTAAAACTATACAGAAAGTCAAAATAAAATTTTCTTCAAAACCCTCAATAAATAGATTATTTGATAATAAAATTATAAAAAAAATTGGTAAGAATAAATAATGTCCACCAAGCAAATACACTTGTTTGTTAGATAAAAATTTTTTTTTTTTAATAATTTTCATTCGATTACCAATAAATGAAGCAGATGCATTGAAAATTAAAAAATAAATTAAACAAAATGTCAAAATTAATGAAAAATTTTTTATTAGAACTTCAGAAATTAAATTCATTTTTATAAGCCTTTAATCTTGATAAAAGAATTGTGATTGATGATATAAAGCAGAGTTTATTCGAAAAAGCTGAAGAAAATATTGAACCAGAAGTTGTTATCGGATGATAAATTACAAATAATATGGCTATAATTAAAAATTTATCTATAAGACTTATATTTTTATTTTTTATTATAATCATAAATAGACAATATATCAGAATTAAAAAGCTTATATATCCTAATACACCTGATGATTGAAGTATTTCCAGATGGTAGTTATGAGGATGAATTGAACATTTGTGATTGTCATATATATGGTTAATCGTATCAAGCTGAGAGCACTCTTTATTAAATGATTTTAAACCTGTTCCTAAAAAATAGTTTTTTTCGAAAATTTTTAACGCTGCAATAAAATGTGCTGACCATCCCGTGCTATTAAAAAAATGTTGGTGAACTTTTTGAGTTGATATAATTTGAAAAACAGCATTTTTCTTATCCATACTTTCATTATAAATTCTAAATTTAGTTTTACTTAAAAAAGTTGGCACAGAATTTAAATTATTTATATTTCTTGGTGTAAATTCTTTAATTTTTCCATCAATTAGGTAATATCCATAAATCTCATTAGGTATTAATTCAAACTCTTTTTCCTGGTACTTTTCCTTAAACTTAAAATCCTCAATATCAATTAATTGATTCGTAGAAATGTCTATTTTAAAATAATCTTTATTATACAAAAGTTTTATACCTTTTGAAAATCGAATTGATGTATTTTGACTAAGTGTTAATAAAAAGGTTATAGTAATTATAAAAAAAATCATTATCCATTTTATGGGATTTAATTTTTTTTTTTCTAATATAAGCAGATAAATTATAATTATTAATAAAATTTGCAAAGAAAAACCCAAAGCCATTCTCTCTCCGGAAAAATAAATTGCGATAAAACTAAAAATTAAAAAAGGTATTAGAATTGTAAATCTTTTTTCAATTAAGAGGTAATAAATTGATACTATAACAAGAATTCTTGAAATAAATGAACCTGCTACATATTCATCTCCAAAAAAACCAGAGGCTCTGCAGTTGGTTATTTTTATCGAGTCGTAATAACAAGCTAAAGATTTATATCCTAATAAATTATATCCAAATATTTTTTGAATTATCATATCAATAATTAAAATGAATAAGATAATAACAATGAAAATAAAAACTTTTTGAAATAATTGAAAAATACTTTTTTCAAATTTAACTGTACAACAAAAAAGTAATATGGATAAATAAAATATATATTTTAAAGATTTTATAATATTATCACTACTTTCAGAATTTAAAGAATTAAAGAAAATTATTAAAAAAAAAAGAATTAAGGGTAAATTATTTGCCTTAAGAAGATCTTTATTTTTAACAAGGTAGTAAATTGAAACCAAACCCAGAAAAATGATGTTCAAGTTTTCAAAGAAAGGTCCAACTAAAGTCGAAATAGGATATAAACAAATCAATAATAAAAAAAGACTAAGTATTGTTTTTTTATTATGACTTAATAAATCCGAAAACATAATTCAATAATATAATATATTAAGGTTAACCTAATTAGGGTTGATTTATAATTTTTTATCTATAAATAACAAGACTTATAACTACTAATCATATTCAAATTATTATGAAAATTTTAATTACAGGGAGTAAAGGTTTTATAGGTTCTGCTCTATGCGATTATCTAGTCTCTAAAAATTATAAAGTTGTAGGAATAGACAATGGTTTCTTTAAAAAATGTAAGTTAGCAAATTTTAATAAATTAAAAAAAAAAACAAAATATATTGATATTGAAAAAGATATAAGAAAAATTAAAGTCGCTGACTTAAAAAATTTTGACGCAGTTGTTCATCTAGCGGCTCTTAGCAACGACCCAATTGGAAATTATAATAGAAAATGGACAGAAGAAATAAATCTTAAAGCATCAGTGAGTCTTGCTAAAAAAGCTAAAAAAGCAAAAGTAAAGAGATTTTTATTTTCATCATCTTGTATCATGTATGGTGTTTCAAAAACAAAAAAATCAGTAACTGAGAAAACTCCAACTGATCCTCAAACAATCTACGCAAAGTCAAAAGTGGCAGCAGAAAAATCAATTGCTAAATTGTCAAACAAAGATTTTGCTCCAGTATTTATTAGAAATGGTACTATATACGGAATATCACAATTTATGAGATTTGATACTGTTCTTAATAATTTTGTTTTAAATGCATATTTAGATAAAGAGATAATTATTAAAAGTTCTGGTAAACAGTGGAGACCTGTTTCACATATTCATGATGTTTGCAGATATTTTGAATTATTTCTTAAATGTGATTTAAATAAAATGAACAATAAAGCTTTTAATGTTGGTAATAATAACCATAAAATTAGTGATTTAGCAAAAATAGTTAAAAAAAAAATACCATCAATTAAAATTAAAGTTTTAAACCTTAAGGATGAAGATAATAGAACCTATAAAGTAAATTTTGATTTATTTAAAAAAACTTTCAAAAATTTTAAATTTAAAATGAATATAAACGAGGGTTCTTATGAGTTGTATAAACAATTAAAAAAAATTAATCTGAAAAGAAAAGATGTAGAAAAATTTATTAGAGTAAAGTGGTTACTTAAAGATTTAGAAAATAATAAAAAAATGTTAGAGTTATAGTGATATGAATGAGAACATTAATATTGATGGTGTAAAAATTATTCCCTTACGTCAAATAATTGATGAAAGAGGAAAAATAATGCACATGATGAAATCTACTGATAGTCATTTTGAAAAATTTGGTGAAATTTATTTTTCCACTTGTTGGCCCAATACTGTAAAAGCATGGCATATTCACAAAAGAATGACAGTAAACAATGCAATAGTATCAGGAAGGGCAAAATTAGTAATTTATGATCCTAGAGAAAATTCAAAAACAAAAGGAAATTTAATGGAAATTTTTTTAGGGGAAGATAATTACAAACTTGTTCAAATTCCTCCTGGTTTGGCAAATGGATATAAATCATTTGGAGATAAATTAACAATATTAGCAAATTGTGCCAACTTACCACATGATCCTGATGAAATGATAAAAATTGATCCATTCAATAATGACATCCCTTATGACTGGGACCTGAAACACGGATAAATTTTGAAAAATACAATTATAGTAAAATGTCCACTTAGGGTAAGTTTTTTTGGAGGTGGTACAGACTTTGAAAATTATTTTAACAAAAATGAGAGTTTAATTATTAGTTCGGCTATTAACAAATATATTTATATAATATTAAAAAAACATGGAAATCAGTATAATGAAAAGTTTCGAATTAATTATTCTGTTGTAGAAAAAGTAAACAATATAAAATTTATTTCAAATAATATTTCACGAGAAACTTTCAAGTATTTTGGTATTAAAGAACCAATCTCCTTGACTATATTGAATGACATACCTGCGGGATCGGGCTTGGGCTCCTCTAGTCTCTTTTGTGTATCTTTAACAAAAGCCTTTTTTGAAATGACTGGTACAAAGGTGAATGACAGAAAACATTTACAAATCGTTAAAAATATTGAAATAAAAAAAGTTAAAAGTCCGATTGGTATTCAAGATTACCTACCAGGAATTTATGGAGGCTTAAAAGAATATGTTCTTAAAAAAAAAGGTATAAAGATCAAAAAAATTTCAAAAATAAACACAAAAAAAGTTTTTAAACATTGTTATCTATTATGGACAGGTTCTTTTAGAAATGCATCTAAAATTTTAATTGATCAAAAAAAAAAAATAAAAAAAAATTATAAACAACTCAATGAAATTAAAAAAATTTCTCATTTAGCAAAAAAAGAATTTTCAAAAAAAAATATGTCTATAAAAAAAATCGGGAAGCTTTTAAATTTGAGCTGGGAAAATAAAAAAAAATTAGAAGCAAAAATATTTAATAAAAAACTGAAAAATTTGGAAAAAATAATAAATCAAGCAAATCCGTATGGTTTTAAATTACTTGGTGCAGGTGGGAGTGGTTTTTATTTAGTTATTGCAAACAAATCAAGCGCTGAAAAGTTAAAAAAAAAATTTAGCAAAAAATATTTCTTCAAAATTAATGTTGAGGAAAATCCCTCAAAAATAATTTCTAGTGAATAAAAATTTAATATGAAAATCTTAGTAACAGGAAGTTCAAGTTTTATTGGTTTTAACCTAGTAAATCATTTGTCAAAAAAATATGAGGTATTTTGGTCAACCACAAAAAAATTGAAGCATTACAGAGGTGTTAGAAAATTAAGATTAGAAAAGTTGAAAAAAAAAAATAACCTTATTATAAATTTTAACAGAATTTCAAATCTCGAAAAGCTTTTTAAAAAGCATAAGTTTGACTATATATTTATTCATCATGCATACACAAAAAAGGCTAATGATGACAAATTATTCAACCTCGGTAAAGCTGTTGACACAAATTTAAAAGGTCTAGATAAAATATTCTCATTATCAAAAATTTATGGTGTAAAAAAAATTATCCACACAGGTACGAACCAAGAGTACGGCAATTATAAAAATAAAATAAGAGAAAATTACAAAAAAAAACCAGAGACTCTTTATGGATTATCAAAGACAATTCAAACAAATTATTTAAAATATTTATCCTATTATTTTAAAATACCCGCAATTTCTCTTAAAATATTTAATGTTTTTGGAAAACTAGATAATCCAAATAAAGTGACCTCAGTCGTTTTAAAAAACTTAAAAAATAATTTACATACTGATTTATCTAGCTGCCATCAAATTAGAGATTTTATTTACGTTAAAGACTTATGCAAGATGTATGAGAAAATCATGGTTTATAATAATAAATCTTTTTTTGAGGAATTTAATATTTGTAGTTCAAATAAAATAACTTTAAAAAATTTTTTATTAAAAATTTGTAATAATTTAAATAAAAATATCAATTTACTTAATTTTGGAAAAATGACTATTAGAAAAGGTGAAAACAATTTTAATCTAGGATCAAACACCAAAATTAAAACAAAATTCAAATTTAAATTTGATCTAAATAAATGTATTAAGGACTATATAAATTCTGAGCAATATTAATAGCAATTTAACTGTATTTATACCAACTTATAACGAAGACCGAAATATTTACAAAACACTTTCAAAATTAAAAAAATTTAGAAAAGTAATTCTTTTAGATAGTTTTAGCACAGATAATACATTACAAATTGCAAAAAAATTTAATAATGTAAAAGTAAAAAATCTTAAATTCGATGGTTATGTAAAAAAATTAAACTCATGTATTAAATTATGTAATTCAGAATGGATAATGATAATTGACGCTGATTATGTAATTTCAAAAGATTTGGTAAATGAAATCTTAAATTTCAATTTAAAAAGCAAATATATTGGAGCAAATGCTGATATTTACCACTGTGTATTCAACTCTGTAATCAAAGAAAAATTATATCCTTCTAAAATAATCTTATTTAAAAAAAATAAGGCAAAATATAGAGAAGTTGGACATAAAGAAGTACTTAAAATAAATGGAAGAATAAAAAAATTTAAAAATTTTATTTTACACGAGGACAAAAAATCATACAGAAGGTGGATTGATGGTCAAACTAAAATAGCAGAGTTTGAATTAAATTATATTTTAAAAGATAGAAATAAAAATAAAATTAAATTTAAAGATAAAATAAGATTAATACCAATACTCCCAATATTATTGTTAATAATGTATTATATATTTAAAATAAATATTTTAAAATATGGTTTTGGAGGAATCGTTTTTCTCGCTCAAAGAATTACATTTGAAACTATTCTTAATTTCAAATTAATTAAAAATTACCTAAAGATCTAATTTATTTTTTTAACATCAATATTTTATAACTAAAATCTTTTGTAGAATTTTGTGACAATATCCTAACTTTGTTAAAATTTTTTGGAATATTTTCTTCGATAAAATGATCTAGCAGAACTTTTGTCAATAATTTTGAATTTTTCTTGTCATTAAAATTAATCCTTTCTAGGTAATTGTGCTGATCTTCAGTTATGTATTCTTCACTGGTTTTTTGATGTAAATACAAAATATTTACTTCGTCCAATTCAGAATTTATGCAATATATAATATTTTTATTACAAATTTTTGTTTTTAATTTCCAAACCCATAACTCAGGATTATTTAGGTTTTTAAGTGGTAAAAATGCAGAAATATTGTGTTTTTGAGAATTGTATTTTAAATCATTCATATCTTTATTTAATTTTTTAAAATTATGCGTTTCGAGATTAATTATTTTGCTATTTCCAAAATAAATCAGAGAAAATATTAAAATTGATGTACTTAAAGATGATAATGTAATCAGCTCAAAATAACTTTTAAAAATTTTTTTGAAAAAACAATATAATATGAATATATTTATAAAGGAAATCGGTAAGTAATAACTTCCCTCATTCATTGGCAACAAAAAAATAAAAATTAAAGACAAAGAATAAAAGA
>MDSW01222290.1_pt1 | contig 12199 bp, 13 predicted proteins | sample 811171 | NCBI WGS metagenome assembly MDSW01 (sample SAMN05326641, study PRJNA326480) | marine metagenome | isolation source: seawater | place: Atlantic Ocean: North West | collected 2012
AGACATAGCAGCTGCTGAAGGGACAAAAATAATAGCTCCAGCACCAGGAAAAGTAATTCTTATTGGTGATTTTTTCTATTCTGGAAATTACCTTATTTTAGATCATGGATTTGGATTACTCTCATCTTATAGTCATATGTCAAAAATTCATGTCAATGCTGGTGACTTTCTAAAGCAAGGAGATATTATTGGTGAGGTTGGTTCAACTGGAAGAGTGACTGGACCTCATTTGCATTGGTCTGTTTACTTAGAAAAGCAGAGAATAAATCCAGAATCTTTGATTTCTAAAAATTTTTTTGAAAAATTATTTAATTGAAGCAAGTTTAGAATTAAGGCTATCTTTTGTTTGAGGTCTAAACAAAGACTCAACTACAACACCTTCGGGATTAATAAAAAAAGTAGCCGGTACAGCTGGAGGCGTTTCGATACCCCAAATCTCTCTGGGATGAGATATTAGCGATGGAAGTTTTAGATTAAATCTTTTAGCTACAGGTGCTAAATCTTCAGCATCTAATTCATCAAAATTAAATACATAAACTAATACTTCATTGTTTTCTTCAGCAAACTCAAATAGCTCAGGAAGTTCTTTTATGCAAGGAGCACACCAGTCAGCCCAATAGTTAACAACAACCCATTGACCCTTTAGTTTTTCTTTAGAAGTATCTTTTCCGTTAAAAACATCAATATCATTTTTTTGGCAACCAAATAATATGAAAATGCATAACAAGGGTATAATTTTAGATTTCATGAGCAACATAATAGGCTAAATTATCAAAATGGAAAGTAAATACTTATTAATTCTTTTTTATTCAGCAGGCGGCTCTGTAAGAAATATAGCTCATGCTATAGCTGACGGTGCAGAGCAAGAAAACCTTAGCGTAAGAATAAGAACGGTACCTAAAGTATCATCAGTATGCGAACAAACTGAAAAAAATATTCCTGAAAAAGATGAAATTTACTGCACAAAAGAAGATTTAATTAATTGCTCTGGTTTGGCTATCGGTTCACCAACAAGATTTGGCTCTATGGCAGCGCCATTAAAATACTTTTTTGATTCAACCGGTGATCTATGGGCATCTAATTCTTTAGAGGATATTCCAGGTATTGCATTCACTTCAACAGGATCCATGCATGGAGGACAAGAAATCACACAGTTTAATTTATTAACATATATGCTTCATCATGGAATGGTAATTTTAGGCACGCCCTACTCTGTGAAAGAATTAAGTACTACTAAATCTGGTGGCAGCCCTTATGGGCCATCTCATGTCGAGAGCTTTAATGAATCTAACAACCTAACTCCTGAAGAGTATGAAATTGCAAAACAAACAGGTAGCAGGATTGCAAGATTTATTAACAAACTAAATGTTAGCTAATAGAAATCTTAAAATATCAGTAAATCTGTTATGTGGATTGTTGATATTATTAAAGTTCATTTCTTATATTAATGTAAATATCACATTTTACTTTTTTGTATTCTGGTCAATTCCTTTTATTATTTTTTTATTTTTTTCAAATAAACTTTCCATAAAATCTTTTCAAAGCTTTAGCTTCATACTTTTAATATATTTTTTATCTTCTTCCTTAAGAGTTTTTGGTATCAAACCAATTCCACACGACCTTTTTGAACTTATATTGATAATTATTTTATTTATAGTTTGTATCATGGCTCCTAAAGCAATTAGAAAAAATATGTAAAGCTTCCTTTACATTAATTCTTGACTGAATTATCATCGCCACAAACATTTGGAGATTTATATGTCAGATAAACAATCAATTTGGTCAAAAGCAGATAGTTTTCTAACTAAAACTAGAAAAATAATTGTTAATTCGCTAACTGCTTTAGTTCTTATATTTATTACCTTCGCTATTCTTGGAGGTGTTGGGTCTTTATTTGATAGTCCTGAAGAGGTTGATACAAAAGATAAAGTTTTATGGTTTAAACCAATTGGAGTCGTTGTTGACTCTGAGGTATCTGGATCAGGCAGCTTTGATATTGAAACTATCATTGTAAGTGGCGGTGATCAAGTTGAACAACATGAGCTTCAAGATTTGCTTGATGTGCTAAATCATGCAGCAACTGATGATAGTCTTGCTGCTATATACGTAAATGTGTCTGAACTTGGTATGTATTGGTCTTCAGCTTTTAAAATTGCTGAGGCAGTAAAAAATATCAGAGACAATGAAAAAAGAGTTATTGCATATGCTGAAAATTATGCAAATGCATCATATCTAATTAGCTCTCAGGCAAGTGAAGTACTTATAAATGAATATGGTCAAGTTTCTGCCTTTGGTCTCACAAGAAAAAGAGAATATTACAAAGAACTCTACAAAAACTTAAAAATCAATTACAACGTTTTTACAGCTGGAGATTTCAAATCTGGTCCTGAACCCTATACAAGAGATTCAATGTCTGAAAACGATAAGCTTGCTTGGAATGAATTTGCTGATCCAATGTGGGAAAAAATGACAGGCATGATGGAAACTGCAAGAAACCTGCCTGATGGTACTATGCAGAATTATGGTGATAATGCTTGGGAAATGATTACCGATAACCCTGAAGCTGCTGAAGTTGCATTAGAACTTGGTCTTGTAGATATGGTTGTAACAAGAGAAGAAATAAGATTGTGGATGTATGAACAATTTCCTAATAGTGATGAAGATAAATATTCCTTCCCAGACAGTGTCTCTATTTACGATTATTTATCATTAATCAAAAATGAGAGTGAAACAAATGAGAGTGACAATAAAATTGCTGTCATAAATGTTGAAGGCGCTATCACAACTGGTGAGGTGGCTTTTGGCGTTGCAGGCTCAGACACTATTGTGGATAACATTCAATCAGCCACACAAGATGATTCTGTAAAAGCCCTTGTTCTTAGAGTTAACAGTCCTGGCGGAGGTGTTTGGGCTAGTGAATTAATAACAAATGCTTTAAACGAATTTAAAGAAACAGGAAGACCAATTGTTTCCTCAATGGGAGATATTGCTGCTTCAGGAGGAGTATGGGTTACTACGAGCTCCGATGAAATTTTTGCAGAAGAAGATACATTAACTGGATCAATTGGAGTATATGGTATTGTCCCAACATTAGATGGTATTTATGACTGGGCTGGTATAAAAGTTGATGGCACAAGCTCTACAAAATCAGCAGAGTGGGACGAAAGGCAAGCAATGCCTGATTATGTTAAAAATGCAATACAGGCTAGCATTGAAAATACTTACAAAAAATTTGTGTCAAAAGTTGCTGAAAATAGAGGCATGGATTATGAAGAAGTTTTGCCCATAGCTGGCGGAAGAATATGGGCAGGATATAAAGCTCTAGAGCTTGGCCTAGTTGATAAAATTGGTGGCCTAAATGAAGCTGTAAAATCAGCTGCAAAAAGAGCTGAAATTGAAGACTATGAAATTAAGAACTATAAAAAACCAATGGACCCATTTGAGGTTTTTCTAAATGAGTTACTAGATAATATTAATATAGATATTAATGTTGATCCTAGACTTAAATTAATTAACAAAAGTCTTAGAAAACACCAAAAATTATTAGAGCCAGAGAATAAAAATATTCTTCTTTATTGTTTTGAGTGTGAAGTTAAATAACTTCTTTAATTAAAGGTATTGTAATTTTTCTTTTCATTTCCATTGAGAGCTGATCTAGGCTCTCAAGGATGTGAACCAAGTTGGTGATATTTCTATTCGAATAGGTTACAAGATACTTTGCCTCTTTGTCTCCTAAATTTATTGACGTTAACTTTGAGATATATATTAATGCATCAAAAATATCTTTATCCTTTATAGGAAAAAGTTCAAAGCTTTGTATCTTTCTAATTCTTGATTCAAGATCAGGCAAAGCAAAGTTAAATGAATTTAAGTCTTTAGATGATGTCAGGATTAACCTACTTCCAGACAAAAGCGATTTATTAATTAAATTAAATATTGCTCTTTCCCACTCTATTTCTGTAATTATCTCCTCAATACCATCAAGGCATATTAGATCGATATCTTCCAATGCTTCAAAAATATCAACACCATAATCCATGGCCTTTTTGAGTGGAATATATAAAGATGATTGCTTGTTTGAACTATAAAAATTACACATTGCTTGAAGAAGAAATGTTTTTCCAGATTCTCTTGTGCCATATATAAATAGATCATCCGAAAAAGTATTATCTTTTAGAAGGGAAATGAGATGAGAGTTCTCCTCACTTATATAAAACCCATCTAATGAAGACTTATAAACCCTGCTCCATGGGAAAGTTAGCTGCTTAGGCTTATTCATTATGATACTTATTAATGTCTAATAGCCAATTTCGAGCATATACAACCAAGCTTAGTAAGGTAACAATAAGAATAAAAACATCTAACACAATCAACGAGAGACTGATCTGAAAAATTTGAAAAAATAATATGACCACTATGTAGGCTATTTGAAGACCCGTAGTAATTTTTCCAAGAATGTTAGGTAATGGAGTTTCTGATTCCATTAGAGTCATATGTACAGCTGCGCCTAATAAAATCGCAACATCTCTACCTATAAAAATAATAAATATATATAAAGGAATGTATGAATTTAACCATAGGATAAAAATAGTGCCTGATAAAAGAAGCTTGTCAGCTATTGGATCTAAAAGCGTACCAAGATAAGTTTGCCATTTCATTTTTCTTGCAAGAAAACCATCTAGGGCATCTGTTAACGATGCAACTAAAAAATAGCCCAGGCTTACTACAAAATTTCCAATAAAAATATTATTCAAAATAGGATAAACGAGCCCAATTCTTACTATTGATAATAGATTTGGAATAAAAATAAAATACTTGCTCATTTTATAAATCTTAAATGTAGAAAATTTTCATTACTATCTTGCACTACCTCAAAAAAAGTACTGTTTTCAATAGTATTTTTAAAAGTACTGATATCCCCCATAACACTAATTTCGTAAGTAATACTTTTATTATTAAAGTTCAAAATTTTTATTTTAGAAACAGAAATAAACTTAGATAATTTCTCTTTTAATAACTCATATTCTTCAAAAGAATTTATACCTTGGATTTTGAGTTTGAGCAACTTAGTTTTTGCAGTATCGATTATTAAATTTTGATAGATTGATTCAATCCTAGACTCAACGTGATCAATGAAAATTTTCTTAATCTCATCTGAATAAGCATTTGATTTAATTTCTGTATCGATATCGCCAGATATTAACCATTTGTTTAGACCCAAGTTTGTATATTTAATTTCAATAAGCTCGTCAAAATTATATTTTGAAATCAAATATGTTTTAGGTGAAGATAAAATATTAGTATTAGATAAAAATTGTTTATCTGCGAGATCTAAAACAGGTAACTCTAAAAATAAACCCCTTTCATTTGATATTTCAACCAAGGTTTCTTTAATTATGTTATCTATTTCACTCTCCGAGTCTTCTGAAATGTAGTAAGGAGCGTTAGATCCCGACTCTACATTAATTAAAAAAAATATTACAGGTCTTGAATAACCTATTATTGGAATTGATAGATCTTTAAACTTATTTATGATCAATTCTTGATCAAAATTAACTTCTAAGTAACTGCTCGAATTAATATTTTTAATAGAATAGCTTTGTATAAAATCTTTTCTAGTTGACCCTGAATTAATTATTTTCCATATATTTGATGGAGATTTGGAACCACTAATTCTAAAAACTAAATTATTAAAAGATTTATTAATTGATGACTCAATTTTACTAGAGTTTTCTATAGGTACATAAATAGTAAAAAGTTCTTCAAACTCCTTCCCAAAGGAGGAATTTGAAAAGATAATGAGAATAATTAATAAATGTTTAATAAAGTTTTTATGCATTTGATTCACATTAAGTATTCTAAATGACAAAAGAAATTATAGAAAATGATCCTTATAAATCAGCTGGTGTTGATATTGATGCAGGTAATGAATTAGTTAACAAAATTAAGGGTGATGTGGCCTCCTCCCACAATAAAAATGTTCTTGGGAATATTGGTGGTTTTGCTGGTATGTATGAGTTAGATAAAAACTTTAACGAACCGGTGATGGTTGCTTGCACAGATGGCGTTGGAACAAAAGTTTCTCTTGCGCAAGACTTCAATCAAATTGATGGTATTGGGCAGGATCTTGTTGCAATGTGTGTAAATGATCTTATTGTATGTGGCGCTAAACCTCTTTTTTTCTTAGACTACTTTGCCTCATCAAAGCTTGAAGTGGATGAAGCATCAAGAATTATTAAAAGTATTGCCAATGCATGTAAAGCTTCTGGCTGTGCCTTGCTGGGCGGCGAAACTGCTGAAATGCCGGGCCACTATATCGGCAAAAATTTTGATCTTGCTGGTTTTTCAGTAGGTTGTGTTGAAAAAAGTCAAATCATTACTGGTGACAATACTAGTGAAGGCAATGTTTTAATTGGCATTGAATCATCTGGCCCACATTCAAACGGATTTTCATTAATTAGAAAGATAATTAAAGATTCAGAGATTACCGGAGATGAACTCAATAAAGTTATTAATTTAGCTTTAAAGCCAACGCATTTATATGCTAATTTGATTATACAAGTAATTAAGAATTTTGAAATTAATGGTATGGCTCATATCACAGGTGGAGGTTTGACTGAAAACATACCTAGATCATTACCTAAAGATTTAGCTGCAGAAATATTTTTAGATTCATGGGAGCTTCCAGAAATTTTTAAATGGCTTAAAAAAAATGGCAATATTTCTCAAGATGATATGCTTAGAATATTTAATTGCGGAATTGGAATGGTGCTCATGGTGCATGAAAATATTGCAAGTCATATTAAATCTGAAATTAATGCCAATGGTTTTGATTGCTTTGAAATTGGCAAAGTTATAAAAAAAGATAAAGAGTCTGTTATCTATTCATAACCAATGAAAAAAATTATTGTTTTAATTTCCGGAAGCGGTTCTAATCTGCAAGCTATTATCGATAGCTGTAAATCAAAATACATTGAAGCAGAAGTTCAATGCGTGGTTTCAAATAATCCAAACGCATATGGTATTGAAAGAGCTAAGTTTGCTGGAATTAAAACTATAATTCTCGATCATAAAAATTACAGCTCAAGAGATTTATTTGATGCTGATCTTTATGACATACTAATGCAACATGGAGCAGATCTAATTGTTTTGGCAGGCTTCATGAGAATTCTTACTGCAAAAATCACTGAGAACTTTTACGGCAAAATTATAAATATTCACCCCTCTCTGCTGCCAAAATATCCTGGACTTAATACTCATGAACAAGTTATAAATAATAAAGATCCTATCCATGGGGTCTCAATTCACTATGTCTCAAGTGAATTAGACGAAGGTCCATTAATAGCTCAAGGGGAAATCAAAACCTTGGGGGATGATATTGATAGTTTAATTAAAAGAATCCACAAACTTGAACATAAAATTTATCCTGAAATTATTAAATTGATTTGTAATAATGATATAAGCATTGATTCAAGTGGAGTTGTGTTTAAAAATTTACCCATAAAAAATGAGTACATATATAAAAAATACGATATTTAGAATAACTTTGATGGTAATTTTTACCATTAATCTAAGTTCTTCCGTTATCCCAGAATACAAAGCTAAATATAAATTTGAGAGAGATGACTTTTCTATTACTGGTATAAGAGAATTAAAATCAATAAATGATAAGGATTTATCACTATCATTTAATGCAAATACAATGCTAGTTGTTTCTATGAATTTTGAATCAATTTTTGAAATTGATAATTCAAAAATAATTGCTAAAAGTTATGGAGTTAAAATAAGACCTAAGTCTGTTAATAGAGATCAAAATATTTATTTTAACTACGAAGATATGCAAACAAAATCCAGTGGAAGAGATTCATGGATAGTGCCATTAAATATAGATACTTTTTTAACAGATCCGCTTAGTGCTCAAATACAAATTAGACTGAATTTGATTAACGGAATGGAAAAGTTTCATATAAATTTAATTGAGATGGCAACAGGTGAAATTCAACAAAACTTTTACGAACTTGATGGGGAGGAGATTTGTGAAATTCAAAGGAAAGAATACATTTGCGTTCTTCTAAAAAGATATAGAGAATCAGATGAAAGGATTACTACGTATTATTTAATTCCAGATCTTAAGTATATGTTTTTCAAAGTAATAGATAGGAGCCCAGATGAATATCAAAAACTTGAATTGAAAGAGCTGTTAAGTTTTGGGTAATGTTACCCCTGTTTGACCCTGATATTTTCCTCCTCTATCTTTATAACTAACTTCGCACTCTTCATCCGATTCAAAAAATAACATTTGAGCAACACCTTCACCGGCATAAATCTTAGCAGGCAAGTTAGTTGTATTAGAAAATTCAAGGGTGACATGCCCCTCCCACTCTGGTTCAAGCGGAGTAACATTAACAATAATGCCACATCTTGCATATGTTGATTTTCCAAGGCATACAGTCAGAACATTTCTAGGAATTTTAAAATATTCGACCGTTCTTGCTAATGCAAAAGAATTTGGTGGTATGACACATATATCTGATTCAATATCAACAAAGCTTTTCTCATCAAAAGATTTAGGATCTACAACTGCAGAATGAATGTTAGTAAAAACTTTAAATTCATTTGAACATCTAACATCGTATCCATAACTAGACACGCCGTACGAAATTAATTTTTTACCCTCTTTGTCAAGTCTAATTTGGTTCTCTGAAAAAGGCTCTATCATTGATTGAGTCTTTGACATCTCTGTTATCCATTTATCTGATTTAATCGACATTTATTTCAGTTCTCCCTTGAATAGCTCTTGCAATAGTATTTCCGTCTACATATTCTAATTCACCACCAATGGGAATCCCATATGAAATACGTGATACTTTTATGTCACTAATGTGATCCTTAATGTAAATAGCAGTTGCGTCACCCTCAACTGTTGAGCTTGTGGCCAATATAACTTCTTTTATGTTTTCAATTTTTATTAATTTTAAGAAATCATTTATGCCCAAATCATCCGGACTAATGCCCTCAATTGGTGACAATCTTCCTAGCAAAACAAAATATCTTCCCTTAAACCCACCAGTTGACTCTATCGCTAGGACATCAGAGGGGCTTTCAACCACACAAATACTCTCCATATCTCTGCTACTATCTGAGCATACCTTGCATAGATCATTCGAAGTAAGCATTCTGCATCTGGAGCATCTAGCAATATTATCAATTGCTTTCTCTAAAGTTTTAGCCAAAATACTTGCCCCATCTTTATTTTTATCTAATAAATACAAAGCCATTCTCTGAGCAGATTTTTTTCCTACGCCAGGTAAAATCGTTAAGGAATTTATCAAATCATTTAAAAGATCATGATGCATATCAATTCACTGGTTTAATTGATCCATCTTTAATACTACCGTCATGTTTATCTAAAAATTTTTGTATTGATGGATCAGATAAAATATTTTTTTCTGCTGCAGACTGTCTATCAGACTCAACCTTCTTTTTATAATTTAGTGGTGAATCATGACTATCACCTTTAATGATTTCAACAATAATATCAAATCCAAAATATGAGTTTAATACAGTTTGAAACTCTTTAGATACGTTCTCAGGAATCAGATTTTTTTCATCTGCTCCAGATAATATTAAAAGAGATTCTTTAAACGAAACAAATGAAAGATTACCATAATAATTTCTTGCAAAAGGACTTAAAGACAATAAATCAAATAACTTAATCCAATCACTATTACTATTTAAATTTTTTTTATCCTTAGCGTTGAGCACTTCAACTTTTTTAATTTTTAAATCCTCATTTTTCTTTGCAGATTTATCATTTTGATGTTTTTTTAAATTTTTTTTTTCTGTTTCGCCCTTGTCCTGCTTACTCTCAATTTTGTGTATAGGGTTAAAAGCTAACATTCTTAAAATACAAACTTCTAATGCCTCTTTTGGACTAGGATGAGCGCTGAATTTAGAATAGGAGTTAACTGCAATCTCATAAAGAAGTTGACAAAACTCTTCATCGATATCTGATGCCAAATTTTGAATATCTAAATCTGTTGAATTTTCTAAAACTTTTTCCAAAGACACTTTATGTAAGACTGAGATAATACTTTTAAGAATCACGTCATATTCTGGAGACAGTTCTTCAATTTTTGTTAAGCTCGCATATGCAGCATTACCATCTCCATTAATAATAGAGTTAATCATTTCAACTAGTAATGAATTATCAATTGTTCCAAGTAGCTCTCGTACATTAGATGATTTAAGAGATCCACTACCGTGAGCGATTGCCTGGTCTAATATGGTTAGAGCATCTCTTACTGATCCAGAAGCAGCATCAGATATCAAATCAATACTTTCTTGGTCAAAATTAATGTTCTCTAATTTTAAGATTTTTTGCAGGTGATTTGATAAGACAGTTCCACCAACTGTTTTTAAGCTTAGCTGTAAACATCTTGATTGAACTGTTTTTGGGAGTTTTTCCGGGTTTGTTGTAGCTAATATAAAAACTACGTGTTTCGGTGGTTCTTCAAGGTTTTTTAATAATGCATTGAAACTTTCCGTAGTAAGCATATGTGCTTCATCAAGCAAATACACTTTATACCTTCCATTAGCTGGCGATTGCGGGACGGTTTGTAGCAAATCTTTCATTGCATCTATACCCCTCTGAGATGCAGCATCTTGTTCGTAAAAATCCAGCGCTCTTCCTAATTTAATTTCTTCGCAATTTACACACTCATTACACGGAATGGCTACTGGCTTATCAGATGAAGAGCAGTTAAGACATTTTGCAAGAATTCTGCCTAAAGTTGTCTTTCCAACACCTCTTGTACCAGAAAAAATAAAGGCTTGATGAACTCTTTCTTGAAGAATACTATTTGAAAGAGCTTGTATGACATGGTCTTGACCAACAACCTCTTCAAAGCTCGATGGTCTATATTTTCTAGCTAAAACCTCGTACGACATAGCGATAAATCATAACATGAGCTACATAAAAACTGAGTCAATTTCTTCAAAACTAAAGCCCCTATTTTGTAAGAAAGCTTTTTGCTTATTTTGTTCTTTATAGTCTTTGCCTAAACCTGTTTTATACTTTTTGTTAAAAGCTTTTGAAGCTGCGTCTTTCCAGCCCCCCTCAGCATCAATTACTTGAATTGCAATGCTCTCATCAACACCTCTAGAAATTAGTTCGTATAGAATTTTTTTTGGGCCAAAACCTTTTCTCTTTCTAGCAACAATATATGCTTCGCAATAACGAGAGTCATTTATTAAATTTCTTTTTGTAAGGCTGTCTAGTACTGATTCAATAAGTTCTGGTACATCAAATTTTTTTAATAGCTTGTCGGTTAACTCTTTTTTTGAATGCTCTCTTCTAGATAAAATATCTAATGCTTTGTTATAAATAGCCTTATAAGCATCATCATTCATTTATTCAAAAGGAACTACCCTTGATTTGCCATTCCTTTTAATAATTCTTACGCGTTGATTTTTTGTATAGTTGTAAGAACTTATTTCCTGAATAATTGATATTAGCCTTCCAGCATCAGTCTCAATCAGCAACTCAACACCATCTTTTTTTGTAAGATTTGATCCAATTTCAGATCCAATTGCAGATCCTGCAAGTCCCCCAAGTAAAGATGCTATATCAGATTCTGTCTCAGAATCGGTTACATTTTTTCCTGCAACTCCTCCAATAAGAGCTCCAGCTGCAGCACCAGCCTCTCTATCACCCTCAATAGTAACACTCGTTATATCTTTTATTGTTCCTAGAACAACGTATTGTTGTTTTTGTGCATCTGAGCGAGAAACTACATCAGGTGTATAAGAGTAATTAACGCAACCGACAACACTCAATAATAAAAAAGATACTGCAATATTTTTATTCATTTATTTGCTCCTGTGATGGTTTGTAATAATTTATTAAATCTTCTGTAATAACATAAAAAATTCTACCTTTATTAAAACCAGAGAGAAGTCTAACTTTGTATACCTTTTCATTATATTCTGATTCAATTATTTGAATAACATCGCCTTTACTTAGTCTTTCAATATCACGCGAATCAACAATAGAAAAAGTATCCCAATCTCCAAACTCTCTTGCGTAATAAGTATGATAAGCATCGCTTGGCATGTAATATAGAACTTTACTGTCGGATGATAGACGATTGCTTCTAGCCTCTAATACCCAGTGATCACCTTCATTAAATATATTTTC
>MDSW01000831.1_pt1 | contig 12198 bp, 14 predicted proteins | sample 811171 | NCBI WGS metagenome assembly MDSW01 (sample SAMN05326641, study PRJNA326480) | marine metagenome | isolation source: seawater | place: Atlantic Ocean: North West | collected 2012
AGTGTTTTTTCGCCATGCTTTAATACTCCTTGCTTTGCTCTGCATGTAGCAAAAATCACGAGATTTTGCATGGTCCTGTTTATAGGGGCTGGGTCAATTACAATAAATTTTTTGATGGCATGCACAGCGGGCCATATATGCATGACCGGGTGTGGTATCTGTCTGTGCCCAAATCCTTCTTTGATGATGCCCGCACGGCAGGGCCGTTCGAATTCCTGACCGCCATTTCCTTCAGTTTTGAATATGTGCTGACCAATCTTTTGTTTGTGCCGTTCATGTCCGGGGCGGCCTATAACGGCGATATGGCCACGGTGACCTTCGGCTTTTCGGCCCAGTCCGATGAAGCGCGGCACATGACATTGGGGCTGGAGAGCATCAAATTCATGCTGGAACAGGATGAACGCAACATCCCCATTGTCCAGCGCTGGATCGACAAATGGTTCTGGCGCGGCACACGTTTGCTGGCGCTGGTGGGCATGATGATGGATTATATGCTGCCCAAACGCATCATGTCCTGGAAAGAAGCCTGGGAGATTTATTTTGTTGATGCCGGCGGCGCCCTGTTTGAGGATCTGTCCCGGTACGGCATCAAACCCCCCAAATTTGCCGAACTCGCCACCCGTGAGGCGGAACATATCAGCCATCAGGCCTGGGGTATTTTTTACAACTACACCCGTGCCGCCGGATTCCATACCTGGATCCCTACGGATGAAGAACTCGACTGGCTGTCCGAAAAATATCCCAACACCTTTGACCGCTATTACCGGCCGCGATTTGAATACTGGCGGGAACAGGAAAAGGCCGGCAAGCGGTTCTACAACAATACCCTGCCGATGTTGTGTCAGGTCTGCCAGATTCCGATGGGCTTTACCGAAATGGATGACCCCGGCACCATTTCGTTCCGCAGTTCCACCTATAAGGGGGAAACCTATCACAGCTGTTCGGATGGCTGTAAGGAGATTTTCGACCATGAGCCGGAAAAATATGTGCAGGCCTGGTTGCCGGTGCATCAGATTTACCAGGGCAACTGTGGCGGCGCCGATATCGAGGATGTGTTGAAGTGGTATCACCTCAATCTGGGCGCCGACAATCTGGATTATAACGGCTCGCCGGAACAGAAGCTCTGGGAAGAATGGCAGGCCGCGCGGGTCAGAGCCGCCGGGTGAACGGAACCCGGGACGAGATTTGGACGCCGGGGGAAAACATCCCCCGGATAACCGGAATACAGGAGAGGCTGATGTCTGTGAAAGCCATTGGGACATACGAATTCGAAACACTGGATGGCCAGGAAAAATTCCACGGCAATCAACTGGTTTATATCAACTGGGAACGTCATCTGATGTTTTGTTCCCCCGTCTGTCTGCCCTTGCCGCCGGAACTGCCCTTCGGCGCGCTGGTGGATGAGGTTCTGCCCGGCATATATAGCCAGCATCCGGATTTTGAAAAGATTGACTGGGCAGCGGTGAGCTGGCAGCACAACAATGATCCCTTTACCCCCGATCCGCAAAAATCGCTGGCAGAAAACGGCATTACCCATAAGGACGTGTTGCGTTTCACGACGCCGGGCCTTGACGGTATAAAAGGGAGCGGTTCCTGATGACCTGGCAGTTGACCATAGAACCCATTGGCGAAGTGGTCGAGGTTGAAGAGGGCCAGACCATTCTGGATGCCTGTCTTCGGGCGGGGATTTATATTCCCTATCAGTGCAGCCACGGCCTGTGCAGCACCTGCAAGGTGGATGTGCTTGAAGGGGAGGTGAATCTGGGGGAGGCGTCGCCCTTTGCATTGATGGACTTCGAACGGGATGAAGGCAAGGCTCTGGCCTGTTGCTGTACCCTGGAAAGTGATGCGGTGATTGAGGCGGATGTTGAAGAGGATGAAGATGCCCGTTACCTGCCCATTGGGGATTATACGGGTACCGTGTCCAGCATTACCGACCTGACGCCGGACATTAAAGGCATCAGGATTGCCCTGGAGGGATCGGGCCTGGAGTTCCAGGCCGGGCAATATATCCAGCTTGACATTCCGGGGGTTGAGGGGGCGCGGGCGTTCTCGATCGCCAATCCCCCACAGCACAATATGGAAATCGAACTGCATGTGCGTTTGGTGCCTGCTGGTGCGGGGACCACGTATTTGCATGAGCGTTTGAAAGTCGGCGACCGGCTGACCTTTTCCGGGCCCTATGGGCAGTTTTTTGTCCGCAAGTCACAGCAAAAACCGATGATTTTCATTGCTGGCGGGTCGGGGCTGTCCAGTCCCAAGTCAATGATCGAGGATGTGCTGGCCGAAGGCACGGATCAGAAAATCTACCTGTTTCACGGGGTCAGAGCCAGATGTGATCTGTATTACGAGGCGTATTTCCAGGAATTGGCCCAGCAGCATGACAATTTCACCTATATCCCGGCACTTTCGGAAATGGCGCCTGATGATGACTGGCAAGGCGAGACGGGGTTTATCCATGAGGTGGCAGAGCGTTTCTTCGGAGGGGAGTTCAAGGGCCATCAGGCTTATCTGTGCGGCCCACCGCCGATGATCGAGGCGTCCATTCGTGTGCTGATGAAAGGACGCCTGTTTGAGAAGGATATCTACATGGAAAAATTTCTGACCCGGGAAGACGGGCAGGAAACCAAAAAGTCCCCCTTGTTCAAAAGGATCTGACATGGCGTCCAATGCGGATTTTCAGATTGCTATCGAAGGGGTCGGGGAAAAAATCCCGTGCCCTCGGGACCGTTCGGTCCTGGTGGCGATGGAGGCCCGGGGGCTGGCCCGCATTCCCGTGGGATGCCGGGGCGGCGGCTGTGGCATCTGCAAGATCAGGGTTGTTTCGGGCGATTATCGGACGGGCCGGATGGCCGCCTGTCATGTCACCGAGGAAGAGCGCCGACAGGGTTATGTGCTGGCCTGCCGGCTTTATCCGAACAGTGATCTGATCATTCGTCTCAGAACCAAGAACCGGGGGGTGATCACCCCGGCGCTGTTAGGGAAACATGGAACAGGGAACGTTAGCTAAAGGAGAGCAGAAATGGCAATGACGGGAGTTTTACGTCCGGGGTTCGCCCAGATCAGGGTGCTGGACATGGCAGAGGCGCTGGTTCATTACCGGGACCGGATCGGTCTTGATGTGGTCAGTACCGGCGAGGATGGCCGAGTGTACCTCAAGGCCTATGATGAATTTGACCGCCACAGTATCGTTTTGCGGGAGGCGGATACGGCGGGCCTTGACGTGATGGCGTTCAAGGTGGTGGACGAGGCAACGCTGAAGGAACTGGAGCAAAAGCTCACCAACGAAGGCATGGATGTCAGCCATATCCCCGCCGGCGAACAACCCGGCGTCGGCCGGCGCATCAGTTTCCGGGCGCCCACCGGGCACCGGTTTGACTTATATGCGGAAATGGAGTTGTCCGATAAAGGGCCGATGACCAGCAACCCCGATGTGGTTCAGGAGGACCTGCGGGGCATGAAAGCCATCCGTTTCGACCATTGTCTGCTGTATGGCGGCGATATCGACGGCACCAAACGGGTCTTTGAAAACGCCCTCGGGTTCAGGATGTCGGAATGTGTACGGGACGAGAACGGTATGCTGATTGCCATATTTCTGACCTGTAGCACCAAAGCCCATGACCTGGCGCTGGTGCGCCATGAGGAGGACGGCAAACTGCACCATGTTTCTTTCCTGGTGGAAGACTGGACCGCCCTCAGGGATGCGGCCGACATTATGACCCGATATGACATTTCCGTGGATATCGGTCCGACCCGTCACGGCATCACCCGCGGCCAGACCATTTATTTCTTTGATCCCAGCGGCAATCGTAACGAGGTGTTCGCCGGCGGATATGACTATTATCCCGACAATCCGCTCCGGGAATGGAAACTCGATGAAGTCGGCAAGGCGATTTTCTATTACGAACGCCAGTTGAACGATCGCTTTATGACAGTAGTTACCTAAAAATCGTCTGACTACAGCGGGCTGGTTTCCGGCCGCAGGCCCAGGCCGGGCCGGAGACCAGCCAACTTTTTGAACAACAACCCCATATTACAGGAACAAGCCATGTCTTATAAAGCCATGTCACATAGGGACGTTCTGCATTTTATCAATGGCGAATATACCCCTGGGACCTCCGGCCTGACATTTGAGAATATCTGCCCGGTGGACGGGCAGGTGATTGGCCGGGTGCATGAAGGCAAGCGGGATGAAGTGGATGCGGCGGTACAGGCGGCTCGGGTGGCGCTTAAGGGGCCGTGGGGACGCATGAGCATGGCAGAGCGGGGAGAGATTCTGCACCGGGTGGCGGATGGAATCACGGCCCGGTTTGACGAATTTCTTGAGGCCGAGTGCCTGGATACCGGCAAACCGCGCAGCCTGGCCAGCCATATCGACATTCCCCGCGGGGCGGCCAATTTCAAGATTTTTGCCGATCTGGTGAAAAATGTGCCGGAGGAAAGTTTTCATCTGGCAACCCCGGACGGCGCCGGCGCCCAGAATTACGGCATCCGGGTGCCAAAAGGCGTGATCGGGGTGATTTCACCCTGGAATTTGCCGCTGTTGCTGATGACCTGGAAGGTGGGGCCGGCACTGGCCTGCGGCAATACGGTGGTGGTCAAACCTTCCGAGGAAACGCCGCTGACCACGGCGCTTCTTGGGGAGGTGATGAATGACGCCGGAGTCCCCAAGGGGGTTTATAACGTGGTGCACGGGTTTGGCCCGGACAGTGCCGGCGCGTATCTGACGGAGCATCCCGGTGTGGACGCCATCACCTTTACCGGCGAGACCCGGACCGGCACGGCCATTATGAAAGCCGCGGCAGTAGGTGTGCGTGACGTGTCCTTTGAACTGGGCGGCAAGAACCCGGCCATTGTGTTTGCGGACTGTGATCTGGACAAGGCGATTGAGGGGACCATGCGGTCGGTATTCGCCAATTGTGGCCAAGTCTGTCTGGGTACCGAACGGGTTTTTGTGGAACGCCCGATTTTTGATGAATTTGTGGCCCGTCTCAAGCAGGGGGCCGAAGGCCTGAAACTGGGGCGTCCTGAAGATGAAACGGTGAATATGGGGCCGTTGATCAGTAAGGAACATCAAAAGAAAGTGTTGGAATATTACGATCTGGCCCGCGAGCTCGGGGCGACGGTGGTGACCGGCGGCGGTGTGCCGGACATGCCCGAAGATCTGCGCGGCGGGGCCTCTGGGTGGAGCCCACCATCTGGACCGGTCTTGGTGATGACAGCCCGATCATGAAGGAAGAAATTTTCGGCCCCTGCTGCCATATCAGCCCGTTCGATAGTGAAGAGGAAGTCATCGAACGCGCCAATGACACGGTTTATGGCCTGGCGTCGGCGGTATGGACCGAAAATATGTCCCGCGGCCATCGGGTGGCGGCGCAGATCGAGTGCGGGATTTGCTGGGTCAATAGCTGGTTCCTGCGGGATCTGAGGACCGCTTTCGGCGGCAGCAAGCAATCCGGGATCGGTCGTGAGGGCGGGGTGCACAGTCTGGAATTCTATACCGAACTGAGAAACATTTGTGTGAAGCTTTGAGGATAACATGACAGTGGAAACAGAAGCGATTGAATGCGCAGCGGCGCAGTTGCGTTCGGCGCAGGCGTCGGGCACACCCTGTGCGCCCTTGCGGGACTATGTTGCGGCGGATGATATTGACGCGGGGTATGCGATTCAGGACCTCAACACGGAACATGCCTTGGCGCAGGGGCGGCGTCTGGTGGGCCGCAAGATCGGGCTCACGTCACGGGCGGTGCAGGGACAGCTGGGCGTGAGCCAGCCGGATTTCGGCATGTTGTTTGAGGATATGGCTTATGCGGACGGCGAAGAGGTGCCGCTCAGCCGGCTGTTGCAGCCCAAAGTGGAGGGAGAGGTGGCCTTTGTTCTCAACAAGGATCTTGCGGGGGAGGCGCTGACCCTGGCGGACGTAATCGGCGCCATTGATTACGCCCTGCCGGCGCTCGAGATTGTCGACAGCCGCATTGCGGACTGGAAAATCAGCATTGCCGACACGGTGGCGGATAATGCCTCTTCGGGGCTGTATGTACTGGGGTCCCGCCCGGTGAGGTTAGGTGATTTTGACCATCGCCTGTGTGGCATGGTGATCGAACATCAGGGGGAGCCGCTATCTACCGGGGCGGGACTGGCATGTCTGGGCAATCCGCTCAACGCCACGCTGTGGCTCGCCCGGGAAATGGTCAGGCGGGATCGCCCGCTTCAGAAAGGGGACACGGTGCTGTCGGGGGCGCTGGGTCCTATGGTCACCGTATCGGGACCGGGGGTGTATGAGCTGCGCATCTCGGGACTGGGAACGGTACAGGCAAGATTTACACAGGATTAGACTGTCATGAACAAGATCAAATGTGCCATTATCGGTTCGGGCAATATCGGGACCGATCTGATGATCAAGATAATACGGACCAGTTCGGTTCTGGAAATGGGGGCCATGGTGGGGGTGGACCCGGCCTCGGACGGGCTCGCCCGGGCCGTGCGTCTGGGGGTGCCGGTGACGTCTGAGGGCATCGAGGGGCTGATGCGGATGCCTGAATGGGCGGACATCCGCATTGTGTTTGATGCCACTTCGGCCTACGCGCATCAGAAGCATGACGAAATCTGCCGGGCGGCGGGTAAGGTTCTGGTGGATCTGACCCCGGCGGCGATCGGCCCTTATACGGTGCCGGTGGTGAATATGGAGGCGCATCTGGACGAACCCAATGTGAATATGGTGACCTGCGGTGGTCAGGCGACCATTCCCATTGTGGCAGCGGTGGCCCAGGTGGCGCCGGTGCATTATGCCGAGATTGTGGCTTCGGTCTCATCCCGGTCGGCGGGACCGGGCACGCGCGCCAATATTGACGAATTCACCCAGACCACGGCCCGCGCCATCGAGGTTGTGGGCGGGGCGAAACGCGGCAAGGCAATCATCATTCTCAATCCGGCGGAACCGCCCATGATCATGCGCGATACGGTGTTTACCCTGTCCGATATGGCGGAGGAAGCGGCGGTGGAAGCCGCGGTTGAAAAAATGGTTCGGGAGGTGCAGTCCTATGTGCCGGGTTATCGGCTGAAGCAGAAGGTGCAATTTGAACGTTTCGGGTCCAACAATCCGCTGAAAATACCGGGATATGGGGAATTTGAGGGACTCAAGACCTCGGTATTTCTGGAAGTGGAGGGCGCGGCCCATTATCTGCCAGCTTATGCGGGCAATCTTGATATTATGACCTCGGCGGCCCTGGGCACCGGGGAGCGTATCGCTCGGCGTAAATTCGCCGTGGCGGCCTGAGGAGAACATCATGACGAAAAACAACACTACGGTGCCGCCCAAACTCTATATTCAGGACGTGACGTTGCGCGACGGCATGCACGCCATCCGCCATATGTATGGTCTGGACCATGTGCGCCAGATTGCCAAAGCCCTGGACGAGGCCGGGGTAGACGCCATTGAGGTGGCGCATGGGGACGGTTTGGCCGGGTCCAGTTTTAATTACGGTTTCGGGGCCCACACCGATTGGGAATGGCTGGAGGCGGTGGCCGAGGTTTTGCAACGGGCCACCCTGACCACCTTGTTGCTGCCGGGGATCGGTACCGTCAATGAACTGCGCCGGGCCTATGATCTGGGGGTGCGTTCGGTGCGCATTGCCACCCATTGCACCGAGGCAGATGTGTCAAAACAGCATATCGAAATGGCCCGTGAGATGGGTATGGATACGGTCGGCTTTCTGATGATGAGCCATATGATCGAGCCGGCAAAGCTGGCCGAACAGGCGCAACTGATGGAAAGCTACGGCGCGACCACCATCTATGTGGTGGATTCGGGCGGGGCGCAGAACATGGATGATGTGGCGGCCCGCATGCAGGCCTTTGAGGCGGTGCTGAAGCCCGAAACCCAACGCGGCATCCATGCCCATCATAACCTCAGCCTCGGGGTGGCCAATTCCATCGTGGCCGTCCAGAACGGCGCGGTACGGGTGGATGCGTCGCTGGCCGGCATGGGGGCCGGAGCCGGCAATGCGCCGCTGGAAGTGTTTATTGCTGCCGCCGATCGCTTGGGCTGGGATCATGGCTGTGACCTGTTCAACCTCATGGATGCGGCGGAAGATCTGGTGCGTCCTCTGCAAGACCGGCCAGTGCGGGTCGATCGGGAAACGCTCAGCCTCGGTTATGCCGGGGTTTACTCCTCTTTCCTCAGACATGCGGAAACGGCGGCTGAAACTTATGGTCTGGACGTGCGCGAAATCCTCGTGGAACTGGGCCGGCGCAAGATGGTGGGGGGCCAGGAAGACATGATCATTGATGTTGCCCTCGATATTCTCAAGGAAAAAGAAAAACAGGGCGCTGCATAAGCGGAAACAAAAGACATGATGAACCCTGAAAAAGGAAAAACAGTCACTATCCTAGGCCTGGCCACCAATTATCATGATATTGGAGAGACGGCATCTGACAAGGCACCGCTAGTGCTGCTTCATGGGTCCGGCCCCGGGGTTACCGCTTGGGCAAACTGGCGACTGACACTGCCGGTTTTGTCAAAGCAGTTCCGTGTAATTGCGCCGGATATTGTAGGGTTTGGTTATACGGAGCGCCCGGCAAACGGGGATGGTGACAGAGGCTATAGCCTCGATTTTTGGTGTGCCCATCTGATCGCATTTCTGGATGCGCTGGGAGTGGAAAAGGTTTCACTGATTGGGAATTCCTTTGGTGGGGCCTTAGCACTGGCATTGGCGATAAACTATGTCGAGCGAGTAGAAAAACTGGTGCTGATGGGATCAGCGGGGATTGACTTTGAACTGACGCCTGGGCTTGATGCCGTCTGGGGGTATACACCGTCAGTGGATAATATGAAGGCGCTGATGGAATTGTTCGTTTATGATTACAGTATTATTTCCAATGACTTGGTGGAGATGCGCTATCGGGCATCTGTTCGTCCTGGCGTGCAGGAAAGTTATGCCCGTATGTTTCCTGCGCCCCGACAGGAATGCATCGCTCGATTAGCGCAGAATGAAGCTGACATCGCCGGTATAAAGCAGCCGACTTTGATTATTCACGGGCGCGATGATCGGGTGATTCCAGTTTCCAATGCCATTCGTTTCAATGAACTGATCAGCAGTTCGCAACTCCATATTTATGGGCGTTGCGGCCACTGGACCCAGATAGAACAGGCGGACAGGTTTAATCGGCTGGTCGCAGATTTTTTAAACGAGGAGACCCACTCAGAATGACTACTGGCCTTAAGGAAATTGCGAAAATTGTTGATGATGCCGCGCGTTATGCGACGGCGATCCCTCAACTGTCTGAGACCGGTTATGATCTTACTCTGGAAGAGGCTTATGAGGTGCAGGCCCTGTCCCTTGCCCGACGTTATGAGCGCGGCGAGCATCAGGTGGGGGTCAAGATGGGTTTTACCAGCCGCGCCAAAATGGTGCAGATGGGGCTGGAGGAGATGATCTGGGGCCGTCTGACCAATACCATGCTCATAGAGGATGGCGGGGAGATCGACCTTGCGGACTATGTGCATCCCCGGGTTGAGCCGGAAGTCTGTTTTCTGCTGAAACGGCCGCTGGAAGGTATTGTCAGCCTGGCGCAGGCGCTTGAGGCAGTCGAAGCCGTGGCGCCGGCATTGGAGATTATTGACAGCCGGTATGAAAATTTCAAGTTCAATCTGCCGGATGTGGTAGCGGACAATACTTCGACATCGAGTTATGTAGTGGGCCCCTGGTGCCGTCCGGATCTGGAAATTGACAATCTTGGTATGGTGATGACCTTTGACGGTGAGCCGGTTCAGATCGGATCCAGCGCCGCCGTGCTGGGACATCCGGCGCGGGCCCTGGCCGGGGCGGCGCGTCTGGTGGCGGAAGCCGGCGGGCGGCTGGAAGCGGATTGGGTAGTCATGGCTGGCGGGGCCACCGCGGCCGAGGCGTTGACCCCCGGCGTGCGGGTACGGCTGGAGGCCGAAAAAATGGGCCGGGTCAACTTTTCGGTGAAAGCAGCATAGGCCCGGCGGCAGGCCCAGGAGGGTTTCAGGTGCCGACCCTGAGCGGCGCGACAAGCCCCCGCAAGGCGGCGATGACGCTTAACGCCGTGATCTTGCCGGTACCGGGATTCTCTTCGGTCGGGATATTCTCGATGGTCAGTTCAAACCGGGCGCTGTCCGCATCCACAAAAATAGTGTGGGTGTTGCGGTCTTTTGTGGGGTCGGCCCAGATTTCCAGATAGGTTTTGTCCGGCCCCACGCCCGCCAGCCCGAGGGCGGCGGCCACATTCACATTGGAGGGAAATTTTTGTGCGCCTTCGCGGGCGGTGCCGGAAAAAATGCGCAACGGTTCATCAAGCGTGGCAATATTAATGTTGTTTTTGACAATATAGTCCGCGCCGGCCAGGGACTTTGGCGGTTTGCGGGTGACCATGCGGACGGAATGAATGGTGCCTTCGGCAGCCGCCCTGACGGCGTCCAGCCCCAAAAGCGCGCCGGTGGCTAAAATAATTTTGCCGCCATTATCCCGGGCCAGGTCGATAACCTCGGGATGAGCCAGCACTGCCGCCCCGCTTACCGTGACGAGGGTTTTTCCGGCTTTCAGGGCCGGGCCGGCGATGTCCATGAAAACAGCCGTCGGGGCACATTCTACAATGATGTCCGCCATTTCGGCCATTTCTTTGGCCGAAACAACAGGCACCGGGGTGGTGAAGTCTGCCATTGTTGCAAGGGCCTTTTCCGGGGTGCGGGTGCAGACCCCGACAAGTGTGAGATGTTCCACGCCCTGGTCCAGGGCCCTGCCCACCGCCTTTCCGATGGTGCCAAATCCGGCTATTCCGACTTTCATGAGTCCGCTCTTTGTAAAGTTCAAGATGAAGGCAGGGGCCACAAACAGTTCCGAATGACCCTTGCCGGCGTATGATTCTTTTTTATAAATACAAAAATATTTAATTGTGCACAAATTAAAAAGAATGTACTTTGAAAAAATACTCTGATAAAGATGTCAGGAAATTATGCATGGGAAAGCCGGAAAATACGTAAAAAATATACGAATAAAACGATGCTAAAACGATGCGGAAAGAAAAACACTGATGCCGGCCAACTCGTATGAAGTTCACATCACGTGATGATGTTATTGGATCGTTAGGAAGAAGAATGGAACTATGGTCTGACTTGCTGCCTCTGGTGGGTATGATGCTGGCGACGGGACTTGTCGGGGGAATTCTGGCCGGTCTTTTGGGGGTCGGAGGTGGTATTGTGATTGTCCCGGTTCTGGAATTGGCTTTGGGCATTTTGGGGGTTGACCCCTCGATCCGGATGCATATTGCCGTGGCCACCTCCTTATCTACCATTATTCCCACCTCTATTTCATCCTCCCGTGCCCATAAGAAGAAAAATTCGGTTGATACCGCCCTGGTCAAAAAGTGGGGGGGCTATGTGTTTCTGGGGGCGGCGTTGGGAAGCTGGCTGGCGGCACAGGTGGACAGTGTTGTTCTGGCAGGGATTTTTGCCACTGTGGCGTTGCTGGTGGCGTTGAAGATGCTATTGCCTTTGGGGAACTGGACCATTGCCCGGGATGTGCCCAAGGGCGGTGCGTCCTATCTGGTGCCGACCGGAATTGGTACTGTGTCAAGCATGATGGGAATTGGCGGAGGAACCCTGAGCGTGCCGGTGCTCACGCTGTTGAACCAGCCGATTCACCGGGCGGTGGGATCTGCGGCACTTTTTGGCTTGTTGATCAGCATTCCTGGCACCGTTGGTTTTATGATCAGCGGATATGGCGTACCCGGGCTGCCGCTGGGCAGCATCGGCTATGTCAACCTTCTGGGATTTATCATTATTTCACCAGCCACCATTCTGGCCGCTCCTTGGGGAGCCTGGATTGCTCACAGCCTCAGCCAGCGTCATCTGAGTATGCTGTTCGGGTTTTTCCTGCTGATCGTTTCGGCAAGAATGTTTTATCGCACGCTGATAGGGTAACCTTGGTAGGTTTAGAGTGAATTGTGTATAGGTTGAACCATTCTGCCGGTCAGGTCTGGTTCAGGAGCTAGGGATTTGGCGCCGGCCATACTGGCGGTACGGCCCAGCCAAATCCCGCCGGAACTGGACCAGACCGGCCCGGCCCTTCGGGTTGGCGGCTTGGGGCCGCTCACTTTGTCAGACGCCTGGCCCGATGCCCCGCATCGCCCGGCGCCGTCTTTCGCGTGAGGCGGGCCGCAATCCGTCAACAGAATTGA
>MDSW01184848.1_pt1 | contig 12197 bp, 15 predicted proteins | sample 811171 | NCBI WGS metagenome assembly MDSW01 (sample SAMN05326641, study PRJNA326480) | marine metagenome | isolation source: seawater | place: Atlantic Ocean: North West | collected 2012
CTAGCCACTGCTCCTTTTGAGCCTCGGAACCATAACGTACCAACACTTCCATATTTCCAGTATCTGGGGCAGAACAATTAAAAACTTCTGAGGCGATACCACTGCGACCCATCTGCTCAGCAAGATGCGCATACTCTAGATTGGTCAGACCTGCACCGTAATCACTTTCAGGTAAAAAAAGGTTCCACAGATTGGCATCTTTGGCTTTTGCCTTAAGCTCCTCCATGACTGGAGGCACGCACCATCTTCCTCCCTCTTCAACTTGATTAGAATAAGTTTGCTCACTTGGATAGATTTCTTTTTCCATAAAATCTTTTACTCTATCTAAAAGATCTTGTGCTTCTTTTCTTAATTCAAAAATCATTCCCCATCTCCTACTATTCAGTTAATTTAGTGCTAATATAAGCCTCATGAATATTGACTCTAAAGTTTTGACACTAATAGTGCCAATTGTTCAAAGTCTAGTTTCACTTTATCACAATCCTCTTGAAACAAAAATAACGAATACCTAAATATGAAGATTAGCTCTTTTGATCTTAATCTGTTTGTTGTGATGAATGCCATCTATACAGAAGGCAGCCTAACCAAAGCGGCTGAAGTAGTTGGAATTACCCAGCCTGCAGTTTCTAATGCGCTTGCTAGACTTAGAGAGAAGTTTGACGATGAGCTTTTCATTAGAACTGGTTCAGGGATGGTGCCGACGCATAAAACTGAAAACATAATCTCTGATGTACAAAATGCACTAAACTTAATGCAAAGAAGTATCAATGAACCAGGGGAGTTTAATCCCACTTCCTCTGAGAGAGTTTTTAGAATTTCTTTGGGTGACATTTCAGAGGGAAGAATATTGCCCTACTTGCTTGAATATATTAATAAAAATTCACCAGGCATTGTTATAGAGAGTTACTACACAGCAAGAAAGGATATAGTGCACTCCCTTGCCACCAACGAATTAAACTTTGCAGTTGATCCCATTATTCCAAGATCGAAAGACGTTAAAACCCAAAAAGTTTTTTCAGATAATTTTGTTTGTGCCCATAGAGCAAACCACCCTCTTACAAAATTAAAAAAATTAGATCTAGATGCATTACTGGAACTCAAATTTATAAATATTTCTAATCGTAAAAGAGGACCAGCGGTCATTGATACTGAGCTAGCTAAATTACAATTGCAGAGAAATATTGTCTTGCGAGCACAGCACTTTTTGGTAACCCCAGAAATAGTAAGAAATACAGATTTAGTTCTAGTCTGCTCAAGAAGTTTTGCAAAAAAACATGGGTTAAACTTTAAAGAACTGCCTATAGAACTTCCCCCAGTAGAACAATATCTTATCTGGCACAATAGCGATGATAATGATGGCTCTCATATCTGGATGCGTGAATTGATTGCCGAAGCCTTTAGAGAGGCGCAGATAACTTAAGCCTTTAAGGCGATCCCGTAATAATTAAATGCCAATACCTTTGGACCTTTGATATATTTCTTTTTCAATGATTCAAATTGAAAACCTGCCTTTAGCAACATTGACTCAATGTCTCTGTTCATATGACACCCCCCAGCAAATTTCTTCCAATGCGGAGTAAACCTATGCTGCCATTTTTGAGTACTTTGTTCAGGCGCCAACCCATGCTCCATGAATAGTAATTTCCCATCAGGCTTTAAGACACGCTTAATTTCTAATAAAGCTGCATCAGGATCAGGAATAGTACACAAACTGTATGCCACTACTACTGAATCAAAATAATTATCTTTCAGTGGAAGAGATTCGGCAGATAAAGCCATAAAACTAAATTTATCGTTCACACCTTTTTTGATAGTTCTTTCTCTTGCCATGGCAATAGAAGGCAGTGCAGGATCTATTCCGGTCACAGAATCTACTTTATCAAAATCATAAAATTCTAAGTTGAGACCGGAGCCAATACCAATTTCAAGAACTGTTCCATATGCATGCGGAACAATTTGAGAACGTTTATTTTGAAAGCCTTTTAAATTACAAGCAAAATCTAAGAATTTAGGCAGGATGTACTTTTCATAAAAGCTCATGAATTGCTAAGATTATGACCCGCTCTTGCAACCAAACCACCATCGCAGGTTATGGTTTCGCCAACAGTATAGTTCCCTGCCCTGGAACATAAAAATACTGCAAGCCCGCCAACATCTTCTGGGGTACCTACTCTTTGACTTGGATTATTTGCAGCAATAATGGAATAATCATGAGCTACAGCCGCTCCCAACATATTGCTTGGAAATGGACCAGGAGCAATGGCATTTACCACTATCTGCTCTTTGATTAAGCGTGCAGCCAAGACTTTTGTTAAATGATGAACTGCAGCTTTAGAGGCACTGTATGCAAAGCTTTCAAACGCAGCGGTATTAATTCCATCAATGGAGCCAATATTGACTACTTTAGATGGATTCTCAAAAGAAGCATTCTTTGCAAGCATAGGGGTCAATTGCTGAGTAAGAAAAAATAAACTTTTAACATTTAAATCCATAACTTTATCCCAGCCGCTTTCTGAATACTCCATTAAAGGTTCAGCCCAAGCTGCTCCAGCATTATTAATTAAAATATCAAGCGATGTTTCTTTCAATCGTAATTCAGAGACAAACTCATGAATGCCTCCATTGGTACTCAAGTCACAAGGCACAGCTATGCATTCTCCCCCAAATTTATCAGCAAGCTCATTAGCTTTATCTATCAATGCAGGAGCTTTTCTTGCAGTAATATAAGTTTTAACACCATTTGCTAAAAAGGCTGCCGCAATCATTTCTCCAATACCCCTAGATCCACCAGTAACAACTGCAGTCTTACCTTGTAAATTAAATAAGCTATTAATATCCATTACTACGCTCCCTCTTATATTGAAGCAATCAGTTTAAATTAATTAGCGATCGTTTAAAATGCTGGAATGGATCTTATGGCTGTAATTGCTCTTCTTGCTGGCGGACTGATACTTTTGGTTTGGGGTGCGGATAGGTTTATCGATGCGAGCTCTAAAATTGCTTTACAGTTAGGAGTATCGGAATTGGTAATTGGTCTCACACTAATTGCTTTCGGTACATCAGCTCCAGAACTATCGGTTGCTATAGCCAGTGTGCTAAATCAAAATGCAAACATCGCTACAGGTACCATAGTAGGTTCAAATATTGCTAATATTGGGCTTGTATTTGGTATCTCCATGTTTGCCTTTGTGGGATCAAAAGGCTTAAGTAAGACTCCTCTTGTTTGTTTTGCTCTTTCTGTTGTCTGGTTATTTATTGCTCTGCAAGATCTAAATATTAATGTCTTCGAATCAATAGGTTTTATCGTGATCCTATTGCTCTTTTTATATGGGTTGTATAAGGAAAGTGATTCCTCAGAAAGTTCAAAGAAGGAATTTGAAGCTAAAGAAATATTTTTTGCCTTAGTAAGCTTAACTGCATTAATAATTGGCGCTCAGGTAACCGTTGAAAATGCTGAAAAATTAGCCCTTCTATTTGGAATTTCTGAGACCGTTATTGGTTTAACTATTATTGCAGTTGGAACAAGCTTGCCAGAACTTGCTGCCAGCTTAGCTGCGCTGTATAAGCAAAAAGGTCAAATGATTGTGGGCAATATTATCGGCTCTAATGTTTTTAATATTGTTACCGTTATGCCAATTATTGGGTTTGGCATTCAAGCAAGCATCGATCCACAAATAATAGCTAATGATATTTGGTATCTTATTGTTTTATCTATACTCTTTTTAATGGTTGCTGCATTACAAACTAAGATATCTGCAAGTATGCTGAAAGTGGGAGGCTCTTTATTGATTGGTATCTACAGCTTCTTTGTGTTTAGCATCTTTTTTGGTTTGTAGATTTAAAAATATCAAAAAAATTAAGTAGATAAAAAAAGATGCAACTTCAAAAATAAAGAACTCATTTAAGTACCCAGGTGCACTTGGTATAAGTGAAAGCAAGTATCTTCCCAAAGCAATACTACCAGTTAAAAATACAAATAAAGCGCTTGCCCAGATAGCAAACCGTCTTGCAAATACTCCTATTAGCGCAATCAAGCCAACCATAACATTTATGCCTCCATAAATACCTGCAACTTCGGAATATCCAATTGGGCTGGTTACCACCAATCCAACAGCTTGCATAAAAGATGGGAAATCATCAGAAATCATCATTCTTACAGGTTCAATAATCGCCCAACCGCCTAACGCAATATACAGTAAGGCATAGAGGAAAAGGAACAGCCTAATTATCCAAATCATTAAAATATCTCGTTTTTGCGTTTGTTATGCGCAATCCTTGTAACGACTAGCATAACTGCATTCAGCAGGATTGCCAGCAATAAAGCATTTAAGTCCTTCACCCACACGAATCCACTTAAATTACAAACTAGCCATGAACAAAGCACAACATATACAGGCCATATTGATGTAGTGGGGTTTTTCCCAGTAAAGTATCTAAATACAAAGTAGATGATAGTAAAATATAGAGTGGGTACTAAAACCCTAGATCTGTATTCAGCTAATAAGCTAGCATCATCAGAAAACCCCTTTATTTCTGTAAATCCAAAGATCAAGGCAATTGCGTTGTATACCAAAAAGACAGAAAATAGGATTACTATTGCTTTTAGCAATTTATTCATGAAATTATATTAATTCAATTGATCATCACATGACAACTAGTGGCAGTTTGAGTAAATGGGAAGACATAATCCTTAATAATGCTTTTCAGCCTGAATTAGTATCTACTAAACAAGCAAAATCGTTTGTTGCCAAAGCCATTAAAAAAGATAAACAAGCAGTAATAGTATTTGGAGCAAACTGGTGCCCTGACTGTCAAATTCTTGCTGGGCTTATAAGAATTGCTCTTGAAAATGAGCAAATGAAAGAAAGCTTTGAATTTTTATTAGTAGATGTGAAGGACTATGAAATTAATATGGGCAGCCTTCAAGAAATAGACCCTACTGCTAATTCTGGAATACCTAGGATATTTATATTTGATGGCTCTGGAAATCTTTTAAACAAGCAGCAGAATGATTTTTTCAGAACATTAAGAACAATGCATGAAAATGCATTAGTCGATTATCTTATGAGTTTTAAGCAGTCTTAGTAGCAAGCTTTACTACATCAAAATAAGAAGGTTTTACCTCTAAACTCTCTTCACCAAATTTCTTTAATAAAATCTGGTAGAAAGCATTGAAGTTATAACAGGGCAAAGACATTAGAAGATGGTGTTCTAGGTGATAATTAACATAATAAGGTGCTAAAAATATTCTTTCTAAAAGGCTAGCATTTATGTGCCTGGCATGAAGCAAGGGATCATTATCATTAGTAACCATTGCATGCTCTGCAATATTTCTAACCCTGGTAATAAATTGAAACCAAGTAAGCAATGGTAATAGCCAAAAGTAAAAATAGTATTCGTATGAAAAAAACAAAGCAAAGCACCCAAAAATTAGACTCTGACAAAAAATAACCTTGAGTAATGATTGGCTTTTGCCGGCGAGACTCTTTTCTGAAAAGATAAAGTCTTTTAATTGGAAGTATCTCAATTTCAAACCAGTTAATCCGAAGAGGTCCCTTGCAAACTTTCTTGCCATGCTGGCAACAGATACTGGAAATTTCTTAGAAAGATGTAAATCTGGATCATTGGATTGTTGAGTATTCCAGTGATGCTCTAGATGGTACTGTCGATAATCTTGCAGTGAATAAATAACAGGTAAACTGCAGAACCAGGATCCCAGAAAATTATTCAGCTCCTTGCCATTAACTAAAGTCCTATGAGCAGCCTCATGCATTAATATAGAAATTCCAAGTTGTCGTGATCCAATGATCATGACAACAAATAAACCAACTAAAAGGCTTGGAAATAGACTGTAACAGTAGACAGCAAAAAATATTACAAGCCATGCATGCGCTATCATCCAGATACCTTTGGCGGTTGATTTTATGAAAAGCTCTGGATGGTTGGTTTTGACTTCTTTTTTAAACTCTTGAAGCGTCATTTTAATATCTAAAGTGTTTTATTTTCTCTCCAGATTTACCGATTTCAGTCATAGACTTAATCCCAATTTCAAGATGACGCTCAGCCCATTTTTGAGTTACTTCCTTATCAGATTTTTCAGTTTTAATTCCATCTGGCGTTACTGGAACATCCGATACAAGGATTAGGGCTCCCCTAGCAATTTGATTGTAATGGCCCACAATGAATATGGTCGCAACCTCCATATCAACACCAATCGCAGTAGTTTTCTTAAGCTTCTTTAAAAACCTTTTATCGTGCTCCCAGACCCTTCTGTTAGTGGTATATATGACTCCAGTTCGGTAATCAATATTTGATTCGACGATTTTTTCAGAAACAAACTTATGCAATTTAAAGGATGGAAGTGCAGGAACCTCTGGTGGGAAATAATCGTTAGATGTTCCCTCTCCTCTGATCGCAGCGATAGGTAAGATTAAATTTCCAATTTCACTGGTTTCTTTTAGGCCGCCACACTTACCAAGGAAAAGAACGCCCTTTGGCTGTCTAGCTATCAACAAATCCATTATTGTCGCAGCATTGGGTGAGCCAATACCAAAATTAATAATGCTTAAGCCATCATTATTGGTGGCACAGGACATCGGCTTATTTCTTCCAAAAATCTCTACATCAAACTTTGTAGAAAAGTTTTCAACATAGTCTTGGAAATTGGTGAGCAGAATATATTCACCAAAATCATCAACTGGCATTCCTGTATATCTAGGAAGCCAGTCTTTGGCTATTGCATATTTATCTTCCATTATTGTTCAGAAGATGCTTCCGATGTGGTTACTCCGGTTAATCTGGCCTGATTGACAATATAAGCTTGGATATTTTCAGTTTGTTCAATAGTGAGTAAATCTTTGAAGGCTGCCATACCTGTGTTTGCGTGCATGCCACCTAGCACAGTACCTAAGAAAGTTTTATGACTTGTTTCGTCTAAATATCTTAAATCTGGAAGAACGCCTCCGCTAATGACTCCAGCTCCATGGCAGAACTGACAATGCTCATGATATTCCAGCTCACCTTTAGCAATAATAACTGCTTCATCTGACAGATTCGGCAAATAAGGAGTGGTAACTATTAAATCTTTAGTGGCAGCTTCAACTTTTTCTCCGCCTAGTTTAAATACCATCATTCTGCCATTTTTTGCAGGATTTTTATTTTCGGATTGAAGTCCACCCATTAATGCATAAGCACCTCCATATCCAACTTGGACAGCGATATACTGAACACCATCAATTTTATAGGTGATTGGTGGAGCAATAATACCTTGACCGACCTCTACCTCCCAAAGACTTGTGCCACTATCTGCTTGATAAGCAATAAATCTTCCATCAGATGTTCCTTGAAAGACTAGATTCCCCGCCGTTGAAAGAACACCTCCACTCCATGGTCTTTTGTATTGCGCTCTCCAAACTTCTTTTTGTGAAACAGGGTCCCAAGCCAAAAGATACCCAATAGTTGCTTGGTCAACCATAGCTAAAGTAGCTGGATCCTTGGGGAGATAGGTGAGTTCAATGATGCTGCCAGTGTTCCATCCTCCTTTTGTATACGAAAAATTAGAGTCATTTCCATAAACAAAAACAGTTTCTTGAGCAGGGATATAAACGAGTCCAGTATCCGAACTATAGGACATGGGTTGCCAGTTATGTCCACCCAAAGGGCCTGGCGTAACAAGGGCAGGATTTTCAAAATAATTGGTAGCAGGATTTTCAACTGGCCTTCCTGTTTCCATATCCACATGAGTCGCCCAGTTCATAGGTACAAAATTCTCAGCTGAAATTAATTCGCCGTTTGTTCTATCAACAACATAAAAGAAACCATTCTTGGGAGCCTGCATGATTACTTTTCTTAGCTCTCCATTGATTTCTAATTCGGTCAAAATCATGTGTTGTGTTGCGGTGTAATCCCAAGAGTCACCAGGAGTTGTTTGATAATGCCAGACATACTCACCATTGTCTGGATTGATAGCAACAATGGAGGATAAGTAAAGATTATCCCCGCCTCCAGGGCTTCTAATATATCTATTCCAAGGAGAGCCGTTGCCAGTTCCAATGTACAAAAGATTAAGTTCTTCGTCGTAAGCCATGGAATCCCATACGGTTCCACCGCCGCCATACTCCCACCATTTGCCACCGGACCAGGTTTCAGCAGCTGCTGCTACTGCTTCCGATTCAAAGGGTAAGTTGGGATCGCCAGGGACTGTATAAAATCTCCAAAGCTCAGATCCGTCTTCTGTATCGTATGCTGTAATGTAGCCCCTTACTCCAAGCTCAGCACCGCCATTTCCAATGATGACTTTGTTTCCAATAATTCTAGGGGCACCAGTAATGGTATAGGGTCTATCTTTATCAATAGTTAAGGTTTCCCAAATTAAATCACCGCTATTTGCGTCCAGAGCAATCAATCTGCCATCAATGGTTGCTGAATAAACTCTACCATCCTGGTAAGCAGCTCCTCTATTTACAACATCACAACAAGCATTTCGTGCCCATGATCTTTCAACTTGAGGATCATGAGTCCATTTTAGATCTCCAGTAATTGCATCGAGCGCATGTACAACACTCCAGGGTGCGGTAATGTACATTGTTCTATCTACAACAATGGGAGTGGTTTCATGTCCTCGGTTGGTATTGGTATCAAAAGACCAAGCCAACCCTAATTTAGATACATTGCTTTCATTTATATCCTGAAGCTGGCTAAACCTTTCTTCTGCATCTGAGAGACCATGTTTGGTCCACTCAACATCGGGTTGACTACACTGTGCTATAAAAAGCACAGCAATTATCGATAAAGCAAAATTTTTCATGCCTTTATTTTAGCATTTATATGAATTTAGGAGGATAACTTACTTGTTGTACTAGTCGTCAATAACTGATTTCCAAATACTATATACAATATTTTCTTTATAACAAATATCTATAGCCTTGGACTTAGTAGAAAAGAAGCTTGTATTTGAGTAAAGGTATCTCTCACAGAAACTTCCATCTTCGAGATTGATTCTGCTGATAGGGTCACCAACAAGTAGGACTCTTACATCTTCTCTATTCATCCCTTTTTGAATAGAATCCATTTCTTCAAAATTGAACTCTTCTCCATAAGTAGCGCAACCAGTTATAACAAGGAATGCCAAACAGATTATTGAAAATTTCATAAAAGAAGTCATAACTTATTATAGAGTTATTTTGGAAATTTGTTATAGCTTTGAATATTCGATCCAATCAATGATGAACCTTTTAGAGTCTGGATTTGGATGATTTGAGCACTCCTTATTCCTGCAAAGAGCTGTTGGATCAATGAGGTTATTATCAAATTTACCGCCAACGGCTAAATTTACAATTAAATAAAATTTATCATTAAAAGGATAGTTAAACTTATTTATATCTTCTGATGTTGGCGATATTTCCAAATACGGAGTCACTTCATTATTTAAAAAGAATTTAAGGGAATCTTCCCTCCACTCAAGAGTGATTGAATGAAATTTCTCTTGGAATTTTACTGCTGCTGGGACAGCTACCTCTTTTACAGTAAAACTTTTATCTGCATAAGAATTTCCATAGTGCAGTGCTGAACTTATAACATTCGTTATTCTTCCTTTGGCTTCCATGATATCGATCTCACCTCCGGTAGGCCAAGAATCAGTATTTAGAGGAAGCAGCCAAAATGCTGGCCAAAGACCAATTCCATTTGGCACCTTAAAACAGAATGTGATCTTAGAGGGAAATGTGAATACTCTCTTCTCTTTGGTATGAATTCTGGCAGAAGTATATTTAAATCCTCTGTATTTTCTTTTGATGGGTTGAATCTTTAAAGAGCCATCTTCAATAAAGAGATTATCATTTGTATTTGTAGATTTATACTTTTGATCTCTATAAAACTGTTGCTCATTATTTCCCCAGCCCCACACATATGTTTTTCCAGCCTTGAATCCATTTCCCCTGGAGTAAGTCCAATCTGAGTCATTTAGTTTTGGTTCTAAAAAGTCTTCAAACCAAATAACATCATCTGGATTAGAACGATCTCTGCAATATGACTGTTGATCAGATAAAAATAATGAGGAATTAATGGAGACGGTATGATTTAGATCAAGCTCATCATATTGGTAGTCTTGAGCATAAAGCAAAGACAAGACAAATATATGAAGCAGTAAAAAAAATTTCATTCAAAAGGTAGTCTAATGAATGTGATCAAGATTGGTAGGGATGGAGGGAGTCGAACCCCCACGCCTTGCGGCACTTGGTTCTAAGCCAAGCATGTCTACCAGTTCCATCACATCCCCACTTTAAGATCGAGAATTATAGTACAAATAGCTAACTATGAATAATTATTTTAGCCAAAGAGATTGTCTATGATCTTCTATGATGCTCGCAAGCTCATCAAGTGGCTGATGTAAGTTTTCAGCTATAGCTTCAGGGGTCTTGAAGAGTCTTTTGAGCTCATCTAGAGCCCCTAACTCAATCAGAGCTGCGCCCCCTTTGGAGTTGCCTGCTAGATTCATAGAAATATTTGATTGAAGTCTTAATCTTGTTGAATAAGTTGGTCTAATGCTAATCCCTTTATATTTTAGAATGAAGAAAAAGTTAGAAAAAAGTATCTTATGAGCTAGCTGAAGAGACTCATGAGATATATTTCTTTGGTCAAGAATAATCTGAGCTCCTCCTTGGTAAAGATAAGTTTTTGTATCTGTATTGGTTGGATAAGGGATTTGCGAAAGGTCATTCGTAGCAATTTTTTCTGCATCAAGATGAATGGAAATGATGGTTACATTTTGTTGGGCAGCCTCAATTAGAATTTGATCATAGGTTGTATAAAGTTCTTCCTGATGTCCTCTGGATAATATTTCATGATCAAGCGCAAGGTCTTCTATATGCAATACTGCCGTTTGCAATCCTCTTTTTTTAAGAATACTTTTAAATTGTTCAATAGAAGGGTCGACATATGTTCTCTCAATGCCATTGAATCCGGAAGTATCAGAATTAAATGGTTTTAATTTAGTATGATCAGAAATAATTAAAACATCTAATAATTCTAAATTGTGTTTCCAGTGGTCACTGGATACTGACAAAGAGAAAGTAAAAAAAAGTGAGGTTAGGCTTAGAAGTTTAAAAGTAAGAGATTTCATTTTTCTTTTTCCGATAGTACAGATAAAGAATAACGACTAAAGAAACCTCACCAACAAATGCAAATAGACTGAATGAGGTTATGCCCTCGTAAAGAAAACTTACTATTCTGCCAAATACTATAGAGGCCATTACGTAAATCATCATCATGCCAATAGGAATAAGGCTTGCAGATAGAGCATACCGAATTAATAAATAACCAAAAGCAATAAAGGATCCTGCAAACATTGCACGAAATTCAGAATACAAATCAGCTGGAGCATCGCTAGGTATAAAGGGTACCACCGAGAGATCAGGTGCAAACATCACAAACAGACCAATACCAAACAATTGAAGTCCAGCAAGAATTATTAACCACTTCAACATTACAAAACTCCCAAAATATATAAGCTAATGCTAAAAGCAATTACACCAAGCACTAACCAGAAATACATTTCTTGTGTGTTGTTAAATCTATAAGAATTAAGAGCTAAACCCCAACAAATTAAAGGAGCAAATACTAAAAAGACTGTACCAAAAAATACTGCTATCGGAATGACAGCAATTATTAAAAAAAACTGAAGTAAAAAACGATTCATAAAATATTACTATATCAGAGATTTACCGGGACTCTAACCAAATCGGCGAGCTCCAAGCACGCTCCTGAATTCCTTTGGGATATTCATTAGATTCATTGCAAAGTTCAGGATTTTTTATACAAAGCTCTTGCGTCCATCTGCAGCTCTCATTTGCCAAGACTCTAACATAATAGAAAGCTTCTTGAGATTCTTGATAACTTTCATCTTCCCAAACCATGCACATGTCTTTTATACCTCGGCCGGTTATTGCACAAGACTTAGTGTCTAAGCTAGCGCTTTGATCTTCAAAGACATCAAAAATTTTAGTTTTTTCAATGCCCTCCTCCATATATCCTTTAATAACTTGAACGCGCTGAATATATTGATCAGATATTGATTGATCTGCAGAGGCTGCAATTAAAAATGAAATATTCTCTTGAGAGCTTAAAGTTCCTCCCATTGGAACCCCTATTCGATAGGATTCATTAAAGATATCGGATCTTTCACACATGTTTGCTTCAAA
>MDSW01141270.1_pt1 | contig 12196 bp, 12 predicted proteins | sample 811171 | NCBI WGS metagenome assembly MDSW01 (sample SAMN05326641, study PRJNA326480) | marine metagenome | isolation source: seawater | place: Atlantic Ocean: North West | collected 2012
GTGATGCCGCCAATCGCGACGCAGGGGATCTCCATGCTTTCCTGCCAGATCTCCAGCAACTCGGTTGAGGCTGGCACGGTGCCGTCCTTGGTGCCGGTCGGGTAGAAGGCGCCGAAGGCGACATAATCGGCGCCTGCTTCGCCCGCCTGCATGGCGGCATGACGGGAATTTTTCGCGGTCGCGCCGAGGATCATGTCCTTGCCGGCGATCTCGCGGGCCTTCTTCACCGGTACGTCATCCCAGCCGACATGTACGCCATCGGCGCCGAGCTCCACGGCAAGCTCCGGGCTGTCATTGACCAGCACCGCAACGCCGTAGGCCTGGGCCGTTTCCGTCACGGCTGCGCTGACAGCACGCGTTGCGGCTTCGTCGATCCGGCCATCTTCGCCTTTCAGGCGCAGCTGAAGACAGGCGACATCGCCGGCCGTCAACGCGGTTTCCAGCTGGGCGGCAAACTCGTCCACATCGTCGATGCGGGGCGGTGTGATCAGATAAAGCCGCGTGCGCGGGCGGGTGTATTCGGTCTCGCTCATGGCGCGCTAGATGCTATGCCTGAGCGCGCGCGGCAAGTCACCGGATGCGTCAGGCCGGGCGCGGGCCGAAATAGAACAGCAGCCACATGATCATCAGCACCATGCTCGACAGGCCGAACAGGGCCAGCCGCAGCATCACCTGATTGATGGTGAGATGCACAAGGCTGTGCAGGGCGCGGAGGGAGAAATAGGCCCAGGCGAGCCCCATCTGCAGGCCGGTCACCCGTTCCGTCACGAACAGGGTGAGGCAGAGCACATAGAACAGGAGCGGCATCTCCAGCAGGTTCATATAGTTCCGGTTCGGTATGGAGGTGGCTGGCGGCACGCGCGGGGACTCACCGTATTTGAAATCCTCCGTCGAGACATGTTTCTGTCTGGCAGCCCGGAATCGGGCAATCGGGACAGTGAAAAGGACAAGGAAGGTCAGGGCCACAAGTGCGCCCATCGGGCCGAAGATGAGACTCTGATCCATTCTGTCCCCCAATTCCAAATCAGCCGGTTGATGTCTTCAGCACACGGTCCTTGCGGGCCGGAAAGCGTTCAAGGGCCTTGCCCCTGCGCATTGGGCGAGGCTCAAGGTCACCGCCGCAATTCGGGCAGACGCCATCGAGGTCTCCGTCCGCGCAATCGTCGCAGAAGGTACACTCGAAGGAACAGATGAACGCGCCCGGCTGATCCGGCGGCAGGTCCGCATCGCAATGCTCGCAGTTCGGGCGCATTTCCAGCATGTACGGGAGAGTGCAGTGCGGGGACAGGGGTGTCCACAAAAAAGAGGCGGCCCGGAGGCCGCCTGCTGGAGAGCTGATGGAGAGATCGGGATCAGCCCGCCTTTGAAGCCTGGTAGATGCTGTCGATCGTGCCGGCGAGCACGGTGTCGAAGTCCGCATCGCTCTGCTTGGCCGAAAGGCCTTCGGTCAGGGCGCGCGAGAAGCTGGCGATCATGCCGGTGTTCGCGGCGAGGCGGGTGTTGGCCTCTTCGCGGGAATAGCCGCCGGACAGGGCCACGACGCGCATCACGCGCGGATGGTCGATCAGGGGCTGATACTGGTTGGCCTTCTCCGGAAGGGAAAGCTTCAGCATCACCTGCTTGTCTTCCGGCAGGGCGTCCAGCTGCTTCAGGATCTCGTCCCGCAGCAGGTCTTCGGCCTCGGCCTTGTCGGAGATGGTGATCGTCACTTCCGGCTCGATGATCGGCATCAGGCCGTGAGAGAGGATCTGCTTACCCACTTCGAACTGCTGCGCAACGATGGCGGCGATGCCTTCGGCATTGGCGGCATTGACGACCGAGCGCATCTTGGTGCCGAAGATACCCTTGGAGACGGCGCGCTTCAGCAGGGCGTCGAGCTCCGGCATCGGCTTCATCAGCTGCACGCCGCTGGCCTCGTCGGCCAGGCCCTTGTCGACCTTGAGGAACGGTACGACGCTGCGCTGCGTCCAGAGGTACTCCGCCGTCGGGGTGCCGTCGATGTCACCGTCCATGGTGCGCTCGAACAGGATCGCGCCAATCACTTTTTCCCCGGTGAAGGCCGGGGATTTCACGATGCGGGCGCGCATGTCGTGGATCAGGCCGAACATTTCCTCATCGGTCGACCAGGCACTGTCTTCAACGCCATACTGGCGGAGTGCTTTCGGGGTCGAACCGCCTGACTGGTCCAGGGCGGCGATAAAGCCGTTCTTGCCAGCGACCTGCTGGGCCATCTTGGTTCTGTCCATGTCCATAACCGCGTCGAAACTCATCTGTCTGAAACCTGCTGCTTGATTGCCTTGCTTTGCAATTTTTGCATTCAAGTACCGTGCCGGTCACGGGCGTCAACCGCAGGCCGGCAGACGGGTTGCCGCAGGCCCGGATCGCCGTGATTCCGGGCGATCTGGCGTAGTCACGGGGCATCCTGCAGAGGGGGGGCTCGCCTCACCTCCTATGAAACCGGTTGCAACGCAGCAACAAAAAATTTCGCCTTGTGGAACGGGCCCGGAATGTGACCGCTACCATACGAATCGGCCGGCGAGTCAGCCGCAGGCCGTGTTTCAAATAGGCATACTCATGCATGCCGACTGACGTGTGCGATGGTCTTACTCTTCTGCGGAGTATCCGCTCAGATCCTTCAGCGTACCGCATGCTGTCTGCCACTGGATGTAGGGCATCTGGATGCTCGCCATCTGGTCCTGGGTATCAAGCCCCTGGACCCAGTCAGCATAGGCTTTTTCGACCTGCGCACGGGGCCCTGCAAAAGTGGCGGCCATGAACGGTCCGCCGCCCTTGGGGCATTGCGGGACGGGCTGGGCGGCGAGGAGGCCGTCAAAGAAATCGCGTTCCGCGATGTCCGCCTGTCGCTGGGTGTTGAAATAGGCCAAAGATTCCGGGTCGTCCTTGATGCCTTGTTTCGGCTGTGCCTCCGCCATCATCTGCGCCATCTCCCGGCAGACTTTGGCCAGGGCGACATTGTTCATGGACAGATGGAAGCTGACAGGCGCATCGCTTTCTCCGGCAGGACATGCGTCAGCGGCAAGGCTGTCATATGCCGCGCTGCATTGTTGCCAGCCGGGCTGGAAGGCCGGGACGGCCTGAACAGGGTTCTGTTCAATCATCTGCACATATTGGGGGATCTTGCTCTCGTCGACTCCGAAGCCCGGCTTGCCGAGTCGCTTCAGGTAGGCAGACCAGAATGCCTCCTGCTGTGCGGCGCGTTGGCGGCCGCCTTCACCGTAGATCGGGGTGGCTGCATCGGGCTGGGCCTGGTTCAGCACCATGCTGACGGACAGGCATGTGCTGGCCGCGGTGATGTCCTGCGCCCGGCCCTGTTGGAGCTGTCTTTGCTGCCCTTCATCATAGGTCTCGGCGAGTGAGGGTGTAAGCGCTCCCAGGACCAGAGCCGTACAAAGGAGCGCGCTTTTCAGCGGGCGGATAAAACGCATACCGGGCCTCGTGATCTGCCATGAGTGTATGGGCACGTTCCAGAGTTCCGTCCGGCGCGTCAATGAGGCCTTTTACCTATCGCGGGTCGCAATCCTTCCAGTGCGGCGCGAAATCAGGCCTTCAGCGCTTCGACGCCCGGCAGGGCCTTGCCTTCCATCCATTCGAGGAAGGCCCCGCCTGCGGTCGAGACGAAGGTGAAGTCATCGGCCGCGCCCGCATGGTTCAGCGCGGCGACCGTATCGCCTCCGCCAGCCACCGCTGTCAGGGCCCCCGACTTCGCCAGCGCGCCTGCTGCCTTTGCGGCGGCAACCGTTGCCGCATCGAATGGCGCCATCTCAAAGGCGCCGAGCGGACCGTTCCAGACGAGCGTCTTCGCGGCCTTCATCGCGGTGTCGAGATGCGCGACGGAATCCGGTCCGGCATCAAGGATCATCTCGTCGGATGCAACATCGCCTACAGGGCAGGTGCGGTTGTCGGCATGGGCCTTGAACTCTTTCGCGACCACAACATCGACGGGAAGCAGGATCTGGCAATCATTCGCGGCGGCGATCTCTCCAATCTCGTTGGCAAGGTCCTTGAGGTCATGCTCGCAAAGGGATTTGCCGACATCCACGCCCTGTGCCGCTAGGAAGGTGTTCGCCATGCCGCCGCCGATGGCCAGGATGTCCACCTTGGTGACGAGGTTCTTCAGCAGGTCGATCTTGGACGAGACCTTCGCCCCGCCGACCACGGCCAGCACCGGCCGCTGGGGATTGCCGAGGGCCTTGTCGAGGGCATCCAGCTCCGCCTCCATGTTGGCGCCGGCATAGGCCGGAAGCAGGCGCGCGATGCCTTCGGTGGAGGCGTGGGCGCGGTGGGCGGCCGAGAACGCATCGTTCACATACAGATCGCCCAGCGCCGCCAGACGTTCCGCCAGTTCGGGATCGTTCTTTTCCTCGCCCGGCTCAAAGCGCGTGTTTTCCATCAGCACAACATCGCCGGGCGCCCGGCTCATGACGAAGGATTTCGCCTTCGGGCCGAAACCGCAATTCTCCGCGAAATGCACCGGCTTGCCGAGCACAGCGGAGAAGGCCGTCGCGACCGGCTTCAGGCTCATCTCGGGCACGATCTGGCCTTTCGGGCGGCCGAAATGCGCGAGGAGGACAACTTTCGCGCCCGCGCCGGTCAGGGCGTTCACGGTCGGCAGGGCGGCCTTGAGGCGGGTATCATCCGTCACTTTCCCGTCGGCCATTGGCACGTTGAAGTCGACACGGACGATGGCGGTCTTGCCGGTCAGGTCGCCGGCGTCGGAAATGCGCTTGAAGCTGGACATCAGTCAGTCTCCGGTTTGCGGAACACGGCGCGCAGCAGCGCGGCAGGTCCGGAATGATAGGGGCCTTCGGTCAGGGTCTCGATGCCCGTCCAGAGGGAGAGTGTTTCGGTGCCCGCGAAATCTGCCGCGATATCATCGGCGGCGAACAGCATGTCCACATCCGGCGGACCGCCGGAATTGTGGCTCTGCTGGTAGGCGATCTGTTCGGGGCGGAAGCCTTCGAGGAAGATATGCCCGCCGGGCTTCACGGTCGCCAGATAGCGGGCGTGCAGGCCGGGGCGGCCCGCTGACGGCGAATGCACGAACATGGCGGCGAGATGGTCGAAATGATCCGCGGGCCAGTCCCAGCCGCCGAGATCGGCTTCGACGCAATTGACGGTCACGCCGTTCTGCTCAGCCAGCATGGCGGTCTTTTGGAGGCCCGCCGCCGAGATATCCACCGCCGTTACCTCAAGGCCGAGCCGGGCGAGGAAGACCGCGTCGCGGCCCTCGCCGGAGGCGGGCACGAGCGCTTTCTGTCCGGGCCGGAAAAGGTCTGCAAAACCCATCAGCAGACGGCTGGCGCGTGTGCCATAGGCAAACCCATCCTCGCTGAACCTGGCGTTCCAGAACTCTGCGGGGATGGGCATGACCATGATATGTCTCGGCTTTGCGGGCCTTCCGGCGGGCTAGATCAGCTTCGCCATGGCGATGGCGGTGTCGCTCATCCGGGTCGCGAAGCCCCATTCATTGTCGTACCAGGACAGGACGCGCACCATCGTGCCCTCGATCACCTGCGTTTGCGGCAGGGCGAAGGTGGAGGAGTGCGGATCGTGGTTGAAGTCCATGGAGACGAGCGGCTTGTCCGTATAGGCCAGCACGCCCTTCATCGGGCCGTCAGCGGCGGCGATGATGGCAGCGTTGATTTCCTCGACGGTGGTCGGCTTGCCGGCATCGAAGACGAGGTCGACAACGGAGACGTTCGGCGTCGGCACGCGGACGGAGGAACCGTCGAGCTTGCCTTTCAGTTCCGGCAGGACGAGGCCGACAGCCTTGGCGGCGCCGGTCGAGGTCGGGATCATCGAGGTCGCCGCCGCGCGGGCGCGGTAGAGATCCTTGTGCATCCGGTCCAGGGTCGGTTGGTCGCCGGTATAGGAGTGGATGGTGGTCATGTAGCCGCGCTTGATGCCGACCGTGTCGTTCAGAACCTTCGCCACCGGTGCGAGGCAGTTGGTGGTGCAGGACGCGTTGGAGACGACCATATCGTCTTTCGTCAGCGTGTCATGATTGACGCCATAGACGATGGTCTTGTCGGCATTGGTGGCCGGGGCGGAGACAAGCACGCGCTTGGCGCCGGCCTTCAAATGGGCGGACGCCTTTTCCTTGTCCGCGAAGATACCGGTGCATTCCATGGCAACGTCGATATCGAGTTCGGCATGCGGCAGGTCCGCGGGGTCGCGCACGGCCGTGCAAAGGAATTTGCGGCCGCCGGCAATGATCGTGTCGCCTTCGACGGACACTTCGACCGGCAGCTTGCCATGGATCGAATCGTACTGGAGCAGATGGGCATTCGTCTCAACCGGGCCGAGATCGTTGATCGCAACGACTTCGATGTCCTTGCGGTCATGCTCGATGATGGAGCGCAGGACGAGGCGGCCGATGCGGCCGAAACCATTGATTGCTACACGAACAGCCATAAAAATTGTCCTCCAGGGGGATGGTCTGAAAATCTGCTGGCCCTTTACGACGCCGGGGCGGTTTCGTCCACCCGGGCCTCGTGCGTCAGGCCGCCGCTTGCGATGTGGGATGCGAATCCCGTGCCGCAAGGTGCCTCTCCGGCAGGGCAGGCATGGACTTGCGCCGCCCTCGCGCCTATTGCGGGCATCCGGCGGTGAGGGCCGGCAGTGTGAAGGCAGGATGATGCGCCAGGTTGAGATCGGTAACAGCGGGCTTGAGGCCGGTGTCCTGGCATTTGGCTGCTGGCGGTTTCCCGGCCATGCGCTTTCCCAGGCCGAGACACTGATCGAGACGGCGCTCGATCTCGGCATGAACCTGATCGACACGGCCGACATCTACGGTTTCGGTGCCGAAGGCTTCGGTGCGGCGGAGGAATTGCTGGGCGCGGTGCTGAAGGCAGACCCGTCCCGCCGGGGCCGCATGATCATCGCCACGAAGGGCGGGATCATTCCGCCAGCGCCGTACAATTCGAGCCGCGCCTACCTGATCGAGGCCTGCGAGAACTCTCTCTCCCGGCTGGGTGTGGAGCAGGTGGACCTCTACCAGATCCACCGGCCGGACCTTCTCACCCCTTGGGAAGAGGTGGCCGGGGTGCTCGAAAAACTGATGGCGGATGGCAAGATTGCCCATGCCGGTGTCTCCAATTTTACCGTCGCGCAGACCCGGGCGCTGCAGGCCCATCTGGGCGCGCGGCTTGTCTCGACGCAGCCGGAATTCTCTGCCCTGCACCAGACGCCCATCGCGGATGGCACGCTGGACTGGTGCCAGGAGGCGGGCGCAACGCCGCTGGTCTGGTCGCCGCTGGCAGGCGGACGGCTGGCTGATGGCCACGTTGCCAAGCCCTCCGATCCGCCGTGCACCGCCGCCGTGCTGGACGTTCTGGACGGGCTCGCCGCCCTGCACGATACGACCCGCAGCGCCATCGCGCTGGCCTTTGTGCTGCGCCATCCGTCGAACCCGATCGCGCTGCTCGGCACGCAGTCGCCGGACCGGCTGAGGGCTGCAGTCGATGCGTTGGCCGTGCCGCTCAGCCGGCGGTCCTGGTACAACATCGTCGAGGCGTACCGCGGAGTGCCGATGCCGTGACGACCGTCACGCCGAAGGGGCGCACCCCGCTCGACTGGGGCCTGTTTGCACTGCTCACCGTGATGTGGGCCGGGGCCTATGCCCTGACGCGCATCGCTGTCGACAAGAACGATCCGGACATGGGCCTTCCGGTGGAATGGGTCGTTCCGGGACGGCTGACGGTGGGGGCGATCGTCCTGCTGGGGATCATGCTGGCCACCGGCCAGCGCCTGCCGCCCCTGAGAGACAGCCGCCGCTGGCTGGTGATTATCGGCATGGGGCTGCTCGGTTCCGTGTTTCCCTTCTTCCTGATCACCACCGCGCAGGAAACGGTGAATTCCAGCCTTGCGGCGCTTTACACGGCGGCGACGCCGATCTTCGTCACGATCGGGGCGACGTTCCTGTTCCACGACGAGCGCATGACGCCGGGCACGGCGGCGGGCGTGCTGATCGGTTTTGCGGGCGTCGTTGTCCTGTTCGGGCCGGACGCCATGAAGGGCTTTGGCGATGCGGGCGTGATTGCGCAGGTGCTGCTGATCTTCGCGACGCTGGCCTATGCCCTGTCGAGCCTGATTGCGCGGGGGGCACCGCCGATGAAGCCGATCCCGTTCGCGGCCGGCTTCGTGACCGTCGCGGCGGTGGTGACCTGGCCGCTGGCGCTGACGGTGAACCCGTCGGAGGTGAAGGCCGGCTGGACAAACTGGGCCGCCGTGGTGGGCCTTGGCCTTGGCCCGTCGGCGATTGCGCAGGCGCTCTACATGCTGCTGATCGCGCGGACCAGCGCGACCTTCCTGTCGTTGACCGGCTATGCCATCCCGGTCGTGAGTGCCATTCTTGGCTGGATCTTCTTCCGCGAAACGCAGAGCGTTCAGGCCCTGCTGGCCTTCGCGCTTATTCTCGGCGGTGTCTGGCTCGCCCGCAGCGGCGGCGGGGCGAAGCGGCCCTAGCTATCCGGCTTGATGTCCTTTCCCAGCACGCCGGACAGGGCCTCCAGATAAGCTGCGAAGGCTTCCCGACCCGCCTTGGTAATCCGCACCGTGGTCAGCGGCTTCCGGTCGACGATGCGCTTGTCGATGGCAACATAGTCGGCCTCCTCCAGCTTCCGCATCTGGATCGAGAGATTGCCCTGGGTGACGTTCAGCGCCTCTTTCAGTTCCGTGAATGACGCCGCCTCGGCATTGGCCAGATAGGCCATCACCCCGAGGCGGAGCCGCCCGTGGATCACATCATTGATTTTCTCGATGTCGAAATCGGACATGGGGCGCGCAGTCAGGCCTTTTCCGGAGCGGAGGATTTCCACATCACATAGCCGGGCAGCGCCATGAACAGGAACAGGGCGAGGCCGAGGACGAGCAGGTAGGGTTCCACCTGCCGGGTGAGCACGGTGAGGATTGCCGCCGTTGCAAACCATCCGGCACTGACAAGTCCCAGCCACAGGCGCCGGCGGAGGATCGCCGCGACATACCACACCGCCCCCTGAAGCGCGCACACGACAGCGGGGAACATCAGCCAGATCGACCAGTCCTTCCGCTGCCAGGCCACCCAGCCAAAGGCGAGCGCCAGGACCGCATTTGCGATCCCCGCGCCCGAGAAAGCGGCATTCATGGCGCGTTTCGAGGTGCCGGTGCCGAACGGGTTGGCCCGGTCTTTCCAGACATAGGCGAAGTTGATGATCAGGAAGATGATGGTTGGCAGCCAGCCGACGGCCATCCACACCGCCGTCGAGACCTGTGCATCCATTGCCAGCAGCGCCCAGTTGGCGAGGCACTGGACTCCGTAGAGGACCCCGGCCGTGAGGAGGAGGAGTCCCGAGGTTCCGTCCACGGGACCTCGCTCTTCCACGATGGCCCGCATGAAGGCGAGGTCTTCACGGGCGGTGTCTTGGTCGGTCATTCTGCAGCAACCTCCACTGTCTTGCGGCGCGGTCTCGCCCGTTTGCGTCCGTTGAGCAGGCCGCCGAGGAATGTGTAGCGGACCATGACCTCATAACTCAGCAACATGAGCGGAATCGATATGCCGAGGATAGCCACATACTTCACCTCTGCAGGCAAGGCCCACTTCGACATCCACACCTGCAGCGCCATTACGATGGGCAGGTGGATGAGGTAGAGCCAGTAGGAGCTGTCGGCGATATAGCGGCGCATCGGGCTCTCCTTCGACCAGATCTGCAGGCAGAGGCCGATCAGGCCGAAGGTCCAGAACCAGATGCCGAGCGCATAGGCAGCGGCAAAGGGCAGGGGCGACTGGCCAGCCAGCGGCGGCATGTAGCTCATCCGCGTGCCGATGGTGGCGAGGCAGTAGGTCGTCAGCATGCCCGCAATCGCGAGATAGACCGGCCACGCGCGGACAATCGCCTGCAGCAGGCCCTCCTGCCGGTGCAGCAGCCAGCCAAGGCCGAACGCGCCGCCATAGGCGGCCACCGAGGTCAAGTTCGGTACGAAGCCGTATTCCGGGGTCGGAATGCCGAAGAAGGGCTGCCAGTTCGGGATCTGGGTGAAGAGGTATGCGACCGGCACCGCCATCAGCAGCGGCAGCAGGTAGAGCCGGCCGGTGAAATCCAGCACGGCGCCTGCGGCTGATCCAAGCCGTTCCCTCATTCCTACCATCCCCAGCACAGCGCGCAGCAGCAGCGTTCCGGCGTACAGTAGCAACAACATGTACAGGAACCAGAGATGGGTCAGCGGAAAGTTGGCCAGTGTCATGGGTGGTGATTCCGGCGGGTTCTCCGGCACGGCACCGCCATTGGCGTGAATGAACGACCAGATGGCGAGGGCGATGAAGCAGGCCATCACGATGGGCCAGAACACGACCAGCGGAATGCCGATCCGCTTCAGGCGGTCAAACATGAAGCGGCGTGTGCCGAGGCGATAGGTCTGCATGCGGCCGAAATAGCCGGCCAGCAGGAAGAAGGTGGTCATCCGGAACATGTGCAGCGTGAACGCGCCTCCGGACAGCACGTCCGAGCGCTGGCTGTCCACGACGAGCCAGATCTGGTCGCCGGGGAAGAAGGAGAAGGCAGCGTGGAAGAAAATGCCGAGCAGCAGGGCCCCGCCCCGCACGGCGTCTAGCCCGTGAATCCGCTGAGTGGTGGTGTGTGACATGGCTTGCTCCAGTGTTCGATGGGTGGCTCATCGCACATCTGGTTTATTTTGTAAACTGGTTTATCTAGTATTCGGAGCGGCTGGGTTGGGCGTATCCGTCCGGGCGGTGAAGGGATCGAGATGAGGGGCGAAGCGGCCCTAGCCGGTGATCGGCTTCAGCCAGGTGCTGACCCGCCGCCCGGCCCGCAGCCTGTTCAGTGCGATCATGATCAGCGACGAAACCAGAATGGCCACGGCGAATGAGAGCAGCATCTCATCGCGCCAGCGCATGTCGGTGAGGCCGACAGCATCCAGCGTGCTTTCGGTCAGCCGGCGGAGCGGCACGTGGAAGCAGTAAAGCGGGAAGGAGACCTGGCCCAGCCAGTCCGACAGGGCGACCAGCCAGCGCGATTTCGGCTGTGACCGCGCGCCGAACAGGATGAGCAGCGGCGTCAGGATGCTGAGCGCGATGAAGGGATACAGGCCGTTCAGCCGGATCGGGAACAGCAGGATGGCGAACAGGCCCGCATAGATGATGTAGGCGGAGATCGAGTTCCGCCAGATCGGCAGGGTGCGGTTCAGCGGGCCGGGACCCTGTGTCAGCGAATAGATCAGCATGCCGCAGATGAAGGGGCCGACGGCGCGGGGAAAGCCGTAGAAAAAAGTCTCTATCGACCAGCCGAGGTCGCCGGTCAGCGGCCGGCCGGTCGTCTGCGACAGCCAGAGACAGCTGAGGAAGAAGATGATGAAGGTCGCGATGGTGGCGATGGCAAGCCACATTTTCGACCAGCGCACAAGAATCACGAAGCCGAGGCTGACCACCATCTCGAAGAAGATGGACCAGAGCGGCGTGTTGGTCGGGAACAGGGGCCCCAGGCCGATTGCCGGAATGTGATAGTCCAGGAAGGCCGGGATGAAGAGGATATTGCCGATATGGACGATCGCGAATTTCACCGGATCGATGGCCTGATTTATCGCGGCATAATGGAGAAGGATCGCGCCCGCGCCGAGCAATACGCCGACGGTCACGGTCGGCGCGAGGCGGGCCAGACGCCGGTTGACATAGACGCCCGCGGTCATGCCGCCGAGAATCTTGTTGGCATAGGCGTGATAGATCACGAAGCCGCTGAGGAAGAAGAACATGTCGACCGCGAACCAGGCGCCGCGCAGGAAGCTGTAATGGGCCGAGTCCGTATAGTGATAGAACATCACGAACATCGCGCCGATCCCGCGCAGTCCATCAAGAACGTAGAACCGGTTTGTCGCTGGTGCCACCGCAGAGGTCTGGACGGTCGAAGTCATGTTTTCTGTCCCCTTCGGATAAACACCTGACGCTGCAATTATCACGCCAGCGCTGTTCCGATTGCCAGCGTTGATATCGGGGGCGCGGTGGCCAATCAAGTTGCTTCGCCTGGCATGTGAGAAATGTTTCCTTCCGGGCGCGCAATTGGGCGGCGCCTGCGCCAGAAGCCGGACTGGCCGAAACCATCCGGGTGTGGGGATCGCCCCGCGAAGCGGAGCCATGGCGCGGCGGGCGCCGTTGCGCCTCGCCTGAAACTGAAAAGGCTACGGATGA
>MDSW01205093.1_pt1 | contig 12196 bp, 16 predicted proteins | sample 811171 | NCBI WGS metagenome assembly MDSW01 (sample SAMN05326641, study PRJNA326480) | marine metagenome | isolation source: seawater | place: Atlantic Ocean: North West | collected 2012
CCTTGGCTTGATAGATCAAAAGTTAGAAGTTGTAATTACAGACCAATTTATAAATGGCTAATGATGCTTTTTTTTGTTAATTTTTTTGTTCTTGGTTATGTTGGAATGCTACCAGCTGAAGGCCTATATCTTTTAATTGCAAGAATTGGTTTAATTTATTATTTTGGTTTTTTCATAATATTAACTCCATTTGTAGGTTGGATTGAAAAACCGAACAAATTGCCACTTAGTATTAGTGATGTATATTCTAAAAGTTTAGAACAAAATATAGGTGGGGGCGAAAAGAGCATTCCAAATCCTGCAATGCAAAAAGATACAAATTTATAATGAGAATATTATTTGTTATTTTTTTATTTCTTTCAACAAATGCTTTTTCTGCTGAAAATAATAGTGCAAAAATGCCAAAACATAATTGGTCTTTTGATGGTATAACTGGAACATTTGATAGAGCATCATTACAAAGAGGATATAAAGTTTTTAGGGAAGTATGTGCCGGGTGCCATTCAATGAAATTACTATATTACAGAGACCTAATTGATATTGGTTTTTCAGAAGCTCAGGTTAAAGTTATTGCATCCGAATACACTGTTTTAGACGGACCAAATGATGAAGGCGAAATGTTTGAGAGACCAGCTAGACCAGCAGATAGATTTGTAAATCCTTATTCTAATGATAATGAAGCTAGGGCAAGTAATAATGGTGCATATCCTCCAGATTTAAGTGTTATAACTAAAGCAAGAAAATATGGAGCAGATTATATCTATAATTTACTTTTAGGTTATGTAGAACCACCTAAGGATATGGAAGTTGGAAATGGTATGTATTACAATAAATGGATGGCTGGCAATCAGATTGCAATGCCCGCACCAATTTATGATGGTAGTGTAGATTATGATGATGGAACAGACAATAATGCTCAACAATTAGCTAAAGATGTTACAACTTTTCTCAAATGGTCTGCTGAACCAGAGTTAGAAGAAAGAAAAAATCTTGGTATTAAAGTAATATTATTTTTTATCATTTTAGGCACTATAGTTTATTTAGCTAAAAATAGATTATGGCGTGATATCCACTAAACATTAAATAGAAAATTCATAACGTCACCATCTTTAACAACGTAGTCCTTTCCTTCCTGTCTTAATTTTCCAGCATCTCTGCTACCAGAATCACCATTATGTTTCACATAATCATCATAAGAAACAGTTTCAGCACGAATAAAGCCTTTTTCAAAATCAGTGTGTATCTTTCCAGCTGCTTGGGGGGCCAAAGTGTTTTTTTGTATTGTCCAAGATCTTGTTTCTTTTGGACCACATGTAAAATAATTTATTAAATTTAAAAGATTATATCCAGATCTAATAACTTTATTCAAAGTTGTTTGATCTAAATTTAATTCATTAAGAAATTCATTTTTTTCATGTTCATTTTTTAACTCTGCAATCTGAGCTTCAATTGATGCAGAAACCAAAACCACAGAATGATTATTTTTCTTTGTTAATTCAATAACTTTATTTGATAACTCATTTCCATTATTTATAGACTCTTCATCTACATTACATACATACATTGTTGGTTTTATAGAAATTAAGTTTAATGAATTAATAAAATCTAATTCACTATCATTATAATCATTTAAATTTATTAACTTTTCTTCACTTAATAAACTTAATATACTCTCAAGTATTTCTAACTGTTTTTTAACTAGTTTGTCATTAGTTTTTATTTTTTTTTCTAAACTTACTTTTTTATTATTTAAGCTTTCTAAATCTGCTAATTGTAGTTCAAGGTTTATAGTATTTATGTCATCAATCGGATCTATTTTAGAGGACACATGAGTAATATTGCTATCATCAAAACATCTAATTACATGAGCTATAGCATCTACTTCCCTGACATGACCAAGAAATTTATTTCCTAACCCTTCACCTTGTGAGGCACCTTTTACTAATCCTGCAATATCAACAAAATCCATAAATGATGGAATAATTTTTTCACTCTTTCCAATTGAAGCAAGTGTATTTAATCTTTCATCAGGAATTGCAACTCTTCCTATATTAGGTTCTATAGTTGCAAATGGATAATTTGCTGCCTCAGCTTTACTTGATTGAGTTAAGGCATTAAATAAAGTTGACTTACCAACATTTGGAAGACCAACAATCCCACATTTAAAACCCATTTTAAATCTCGCTTATTTTTGTTAAGAATAGAGGAATATCAGACAAAACTAACTCAAAACTATTCGTAATTTTATTAAGTTTTTTTTCTAGCATTTCATTTTCTTCTTCAAGAAAATCATTAAGTACATAACTCGATACTAAATCCTTGTTCCCTGGATGTCCAATTCCAATTCTTATTCTATTATAATTTTCTCCAAGACATTTATCTATACTAGCTAGGCCATTATGACCTCCATTACCACCACCATTTTTTATTTTTATTTTCGATAATTCCAAATCAAGATCATCATGTATTACAAAAATATTATTTTTTTTTATTTTATAGAAATTAGTAGTTTCTAATAGTGGTTTGCCTGACAAGTTCATAAAAGTAAGCGGTTTTAAAATCAAAATTTTAAAGTTATTTATTTCACCCGAATATAACTTTTTAGTTTTATCTTCTTTAACTTTATTAAAATTAAAATAAGAAATTAGTTTATCAGCAAGTTTAAATCCTACATTGTGTCTTGTATGGGTATATCTAACTCCAGGATTTCCCAGACCACATATTAAAAACATATTTTAAAATATAAATTAAATTATTTAGATTCTTTAGTCTCTTCTTTTTTCTCAGAGGTTTCTTCTTTTTTCTCTTCAGTTTTTACTTCCGTTGACTCTTCAGCACCATCTTCAGTAGCCTCTTCTGTTTTTGTTTCAACTTCAACAGTTGGTGGAACTAATGTTGCAATTACAAAATCTCTATCTGATATTGTTGGTACTACGCCTTCAGGTAAATTAATATTACTAATTTTAACAGAATCCCCAATTTCACTTTCTATAAGATCAAATTCAAGTTTACTTGGAATATTATTAGCATTGCATGTAAGCTCAACTAATCTTCTGACAGTGTTTAGTACTCCACCTTTTTTTAAACCTGGGCATTTTTCTTGGTTTAAAAATTCTACAGGTATTTCTACGTTTACTTTTGTATTCTCTTGAACCCTAAGAAAGTCAAAATGAATCAGTTTATCACTTACTGGATGATATTGAAGTTGTTTAGGAAGTATTTTTTCAACCTTGCCATTGATATTTATATCAATAATAGTTGAATAGAATGAACCAGTGTTCATTAATTTTTTTAATAATTTGTCTTCTAATGCTATTTTTGTTGGATCTGATCCTTTTCCATAAATTATACCAGGGACCATACCTTTTGTAAGAAGTGATTTTGATGAACCAGCTTCTTTGTCCCTTGCTAATGCTTTATAACTTTCCATAATGTGTAAAAAATTTAATCAAAAAGAGCAGAGACTGACGCGTCACTATTAATCCTTTTAATCGCTTCCCCCATTAAAGGAGCTATACTAATATGTCTAATGTTTTTTGTATTTTTTACTTCATTTGTTGGTTCAATTGTATCAGTTAAAACTAGTTCTTTTATTACAGAATCTGCAATTTTTTCATGCGCTGATCCAGATAAAACTCCATGAACTATATAAGAGTATATTTCTTTAGCCCCATTTTTTTTAAGCGCTTCTGCTGCATTACATAATGTACCAGCTGAGTCTGCAATATCATCTAGCAAAATACATGTTTTGTTTTTTACATCTCCAATAATATTCATAACTTCAGACTCTCCAGCTTTTTCTCTTCTTTTATCAGCTATTGCTAGTCCAGCACTTAATCTTTTTGCAAAAGCTCTTGCTCTAACTACACCACCAACATCTGGAGAAGCCACTACCAAATCATTTTCACCAAAATTATCTTTTATATCTCTTAAAATTGGAGGTGCAGAAAAAATATTATCTAATGGAATATCAAAAAAACCTTGTATTTGCCCAGCATGTAAATCCATAGTTAAGACTCTATCAGCTCCTGCTGAGGTAATTAAGTTTGCAACTAATTTTGCAGTAATTGGAGTTCTTGGACCTGTTTTACGATCCTGTCTTGCATATCCGTAATATGGAATCACGGCTGTTATTCTTTTAGCCGATCCTCTTCTTGCTGCATCAATCGTAATTAATAGTTCCATTAAATGATCATTAGCTGGATGTGAGGTTGATTGAACAATAAATACATCTTCACCACGGATATTTTCATTTATCTCAACAAAAATTTCGTTGTCATTGAATGTTCTTAGTGAAGTATCAGCTAAACTTACTCCAATATGATTTGTAATTTTACTAGAAAGACTTTTACTGCTATTACAGGCGATTATTTTCATTTAATCGTCTTCACTTCTATATAAGAATGAGAATAGTTCAATAGAAATTAATCTTTAAATGATATGATATTTATCATCCTTCCAGTTTCGTCTTTTTTATGATGAATGGCCCTTCTATGACTAAAAAACATATGTCTATTTTTATAAGTATCTTTTGTGATATTGTAAACGTTATTCAGACTCATTTCCTTAAACTGAAAATTAATTAGGCCTCTTAAATTAAATAAATCCTTATTTTTATTTTTTGATTTAAAAAATTGAGAATATAATTTATTTTTTTGAACAAATTTTTGTTTAAAATCTTTATCAACCTCGAAATTTTTATACCCTAAACAAGGGCCTACGATTGCAATAATATTAAAAATTTTTATTTTTTTTGCTTTTAATTTTTCAATCGCTTCTTTAGCAATATTTTTTAAACCCCCTTTCCACCCTATATGGAGAACACAAATAACACTTTTGTTTTTATCAAAAATAAAAACAGGAGCACAATCTGCTGTTAGAACACCTAAAGCTAAATTTTTTTCTTTTGTAATTAAACCATCACCTTGATATTTTTTATTATGATTTTTTTTATTAATAAAAAATATTTTTTTTGAATGTATTTGATCAATTAACTTAATTTTTTTATTATTAATTTTTAGTTTTTTAAGAGCTATTTTTATATTTTGTTTAGCATTTTTTGTTTTATCATTATTACCTTGATTACAATTTAAAGAAAAATAATTTCCTACAGATACTCCTCCTTTTAAAGTAAAAAAACCGTGATTAACTGTGTCTTTAAATTTTTTTAAATTTAAAAAATTTTTATTCATTATAAATTTGTAATAACCAAGAATTTAAATAAACTACCCATTTCTTTTTTGTTAATTAATCTATCTAATTCAAGACCTATTTTTTTCTTATTTTTTGAGTTTGATAATTTTATTCCTCTTTGCAAAATGCCATACTTAATCAGAAATTCTCTTTGGGTTGAAAATTCTTCAATTTTTAATTTATGCTTTTGTGCAATAATTAAAAAATCATTAAAATTAACATGACTAGTTATATCTTGAGCACCTATATTTTCTAATACATTAGAAAATTTATGATTTTGAATTGATTGTAATGTAAAATTTCTAATATTTTTTAAATAACCGTAATCTACAGTTAAAAATATACCTCCATTATTTTTTATATATTTACATATTTTTTCAAAATATTTATTTCTCTCAAATGAAATCTCCAAAATTTTTTCCTTTTTATGTAAATTTAAAAAAGACAGCAATTCTCTATTTTTTACTAATCTCTCATTCATGAAAAAATAATTATATTGATTATTGAAACTTACATACTTTTCAAACCATACTTTTTTGAAAATAAACTGTCTTACTGGAAAACAATCAAAAAACTCATTAGAATATATAATTGAAGGGATCTTTGATTTAAAATCTATAGATTTACGCCAATTAATATTACCGCATTCTAAATTTTTAATATTTTTTTTTTGAATATTGATAAGTTCATGATTTATTTCTATAAATGTTATTTTAGCTTTTTTTAAAAATTGAGGATATCTTGAAACACTTTTTGCAATATCTTTAAATAAAGTACCATTGCCAGGACCTAGCTCTATAAAATTAAATTTCGTATTAATTTTAACTTTCCAAATATAAAATAAATATAATCCTATAATTTCACCAAACATCTGCGAAATTTCTGGTGCAGTAATAAAGTCTCCATGTTTTCCAATTGCTTTTTTATTATAATAATATCCATTTTTTTTGAAAAGACATTCGTTTAGAAAAATGTCCAGACGTATATTTTTTTTATTTTTAAAAAATTTATTTTTAATTTGTTTTTTTATAACCATTGTACTTAATTAAAATTATTCCAAAAATAAAGAGTGGTATACATAATATTTGTCCCATTGATATAAAATCAAAAAATAATCCTAATTGAAAGTCCGGTTCTCTTAAGAATTCAATTATAAAACGAAAAAGTGCATAAAATATTAAAAATAAACCACTTACAAATCCATAATTTTGTATATTACTTTTTTTTACAAAATAAAAAATTAAAATACTAAATAAAATAAGTCCTTCAAAAAATGCTTCATAAAGTTGAGAAGGATGTCGAGGTAAATTATCAATATTGGGATAAACTACAGAAATAAAAAATTCAGTTGGTCTGCCAATCAATTCGGTATTTATAAAATTTGCTATTCTTCCTAAAAACAAACCGATTGGTGCAACAGCACTTACTAGATCTGATAAATAATAGAATTTCAAATTATTTATTTTACAAAATATTAAAATGCTTAATATGACCCCAAATAATCCTCCATGAAATGACATTCCTCCATTCCAAATTTTAAAAATATAAACTGGATCATTTAAAAATAAATTTGTTTGATAAAATAGAACATACCCAATTCTACCTCCAAGAATTACACCTATAACAGCCCAAATGAAAAAATTATCAATATGGGTTTCTCTAATTAATTCACCTTTAAGTTTGTTGAGTTTTTTAATAATTATAAGACCTAAAAAAAGACCGATAATATAGGCTAAACTGTACCATCTAATATCTATAAAACCCAAAGATAATATTACAGGATCTATTGAAGGTTGAATAAAATTCATATATTTATATTATTATTGAACTATGGTTAATAGAAACAAAATATTATCAGATTTATCAAAATTTGCAGTAGATGCTATGAGCGCATTCTCAGGTTTAAAGGAGGAAATTGAAACTATTGTATCTTTAAGGGTAGATAAAGTAATTAAAAGAATGAATCTGGTCAAAAAAGATGAGTTTGATGTATTAAAAAAAATGGTCCAAAAATTACTAATTGAAAAAGAAAGATCTAAAAAAAATGCAAAAAAATCATCTTCCAAAAAGAAAAAAGCTATAAAAAAGAGTAAAACCAAAAAAAAAACTAAAAAAAGACAATAAAATCAATAATTATTCACATAATTTAGATAATTTTTATAAATAATCTTGCAAAACTACGTAAAATTTTAGTAATCAATATTTAGTAGTAATTATAAATTATATTACTATATACAGTATGGATAGCGAAAACTTGTTACTTAATCCAATTGATATAATTGAAGATGTAATTCATCAAAAAAAATGGAATTTTAGTAGAGCAGCCGATCATGAATTAGTTGCCGAAATTTCTTCAAAATGGTGCGCATATAGGCTTTATTTCAATTGGTCTGAAAATATTAATGCTTTAAGTCTATCAATTACTTTTGATATAAAATTTCCAGAAACAAAATTGTTAAAAGCTTATGAGTTAATAGGCTTAATTAATGAAAATCTATGGATAGGCCATTTTGATATTACCAGCAGAAATGGCATTCCTGCATTTCGACATACTATTTTATCAAATACAGAAAGTGAGACACTCTATAAAAAATTTGAAGATTTAGTGGATATTGCAATTTATGAATGTGAAAAATTTTATCCCAGTTTTCAACAGGTACTTTTTGATGAAACTTCTCCAAAAGAAGCAATTAGATTTTCTAATTTTGAAGTAATTGGCAGAGCTTAAAATATATATTATTATTACTATATACTTTTGAAATTTATGAAAAAAATATTACTTATCGGTTGTGGTCATATGGGAAATGCTTTGCTAAGCTCTTGGCTTAGTTCAAATAGTTATTCATTAACCATTATTGATCCAATTAAATATAATTCATTAAAAAAAAAATATAAAAAAAATAAAATTAAAATATTCAAATCTATTAAAGATTTAGAAAAATCTTTAAAATTTGACTTTATTATTTTGGCTACAAAACCTAGAGACCTTGATAATGCTTTAAGTGATTTACTTGCTACAAATTTACAAAATATAAGTGCTATAGTAAGTATAGTTGCAGGAAAAAAAATCAATGTTTTTGAAAGAAAGTTTAAAAATGTCAAAAATTTTTTTAGAGTTATGCCAAATATGCCAGCGTCAATTGGAGAAAGTATGAATTGTATTGTTTCTAACAAAGAAGCAAATAAAATTAAAAAAAATCAAGTTATCAAGCTATTTTCATGTTCCGGAAAAACTTTATTTTTAGAAAATGAGAATCAAATTGATATGGCAACAGCAATTTCTGGAAGCGGACCAGGTTTTGTCTTTAAAATTATAGATTCCATGCAGAAAGCAGCTGTAAATTTAGGATTTAAAAAGAAAATTGCTGGAACACTAGTATTGGAAACATTTAAGGGTTCAATTCATCTATTATCAAAAAGTAAAATGAGTGCTCAAGAATTAGTTAAAACTGTTGCAACAAAAGGGGGCACTACTGAAGCAGGTATTAAATTGATGAAAAAGAAAAATATCGATAAAATCTTTATAGAATTGACTAAAGCTTCTTACAAAAGAGCCAAAGAGCAAGGTAAATAATATGCAATCAAGCAAAGTTTCTATAGCAAAAAAAACTCTAATTTTATTGGAAACTCAATCATGGAATAGAATTTCATTATCTAAAGTATTAGGTAATAAGAGGTATGCAAATATAAATAACAAAAATGATCTTCTTATAAATATAAACAGATATTTTGATTACTTGCTAAAAGAAAATTTAATTTCATTAGAAAAATCATCAACTAAAGATATGCTTTTTGAAGTCTTAATGGCAAGATTAGATATTCTAAATATTCATAGAAAATCAATAAAAAGTCTACTTAATTATTTTTTATCTAATCCACATAAATTTATTAAATTATTACCTTCTTTTATAGAAAGTATAATTTTGATATCAAATCTCTCAAATATAGATGTTAAAGGCATTCAGGGAGCAGCCAAGATTAAATCAATCTTTATATTATATTTTTTGACAATTTATACATGGAATAAGGATGAAACAGAATCACTTGATAAAACTATGACAACTTTAGATAAATATTTAAACAATATAGATAGATTATTTAATTTTGTTTAATGATTGAAAAAAATATAAATTTTTCTGATTTCGAAAAGATTGATATAAGATTAGGGACGATCATTGAGGCAGTAAAATATGATGAATTAAATAAACCATCAATTTTATTAAAAATAGATTTTGGAAAACAATTAGGAATAAAAAAAAGCTCTGCCCAACTTCAAAAAAATTACCAATCTAATGATTTAATAAATAAACAAGTTATTGCTGTAGTTAATTTTCAACCTAAACAAATTGGTAAAATCATTTCTGAGGTACTTGTTCTTGGTTTACCAGATGAAAATAATGAGCCTATATTACTTTCACCTTTAAAAAAATTAAAAAATGGAATTAAGTTATATTAAAATCAAATAGGCAACAGAACTGATAATTTTAGTCCACCTAATTCAGATTTATCTAATTTTATTTCCCCACCATGTGAACGAATTATATCTCGAGTAATTGTTAAGCCAAGACCACTTTCACCCTTTAATTTATTTCTAGATGGATCAAGAGTATAAAAAGGTTTAAAAACATCTTCATATTTTTCTTTTGGAATGCCTTTTCCGTTATCATTTATTTCAATATTACAACCTTCTTCGTTAAGAAAAATAATAATTCTAATTATATCTGCATATCTTTTTGAATTATCGACTATATTTTGAAAGGCTCTTTTTAATTGAATTGGTCTTCCTGAGGTTTTTACTATATCAATTTCTTCAAATTTAATTTGATAATTTTTTGTATTAAAATCTTTGATACAATCTTTAATTACTTCATTAATAATTATATTTTCTATAGGTTCAGGAGATTCTGTTTTTACAAAACTAACATAGCTGTCTAACATTGCTGTCATTTCTTTGATGTCAAGTTCAAGTTCGGCTTTTGCTTTTTTATCTTTTAATAGAGATAATTGTAATTTCATTCTTGTTAAAGGTGTTCTTAAGTCATGACTTACTCCTGCTAACATTTCTGTTCTTTGTTTTAAAAACCTTTTAATTCTTGTTCTCATTTGATTAAAAGCTTGAGAGGTCTGCCTTATTTCATAAGCTCCTACTTTACTTAATTCAGGAGCATCTAAACCTCTACCAAAAGTTTCTGCAATTATGGCTAATCTTTTTAATGGTTTTAATTGCTTATTCATTAAAAAATATGACATTACAAGTAAAATCAATGATGCAAAGAACATCCATAGCAAGAAAACAAATGCTGTTTCACTATATAATCTATCTTTATTAACATTAACTATAAGTAACTTTTCATCAAGTTGAATTTTTATTATTACTCCATCTTCTAGATTACTAAGATCATAGGTAAATGGTTTATCTAAATTTGTAAGAGATTGTTCTAATCTCTTAGATAGAATGCCTCTATTTATTTTTATAGATAATGGATAAAATATTTTTTCTTCTTTTATGTGGACTTTCATCTTAAAATCTTTTTCTGCAATATTGATTGCATAATTTTGTAAATCATCGTCGATTAATTTTACAAGTACATTAATATCAGCAACAACTGACTCGGCTAATCTTTTTGATATTATATTCCATGATGTTTGATAAAATACTATTACTGTTAATAAAACTAAAATTATTATTGGAACAAATATTATAATAATTGACCTACCAATTAAAGTTGAGGGAATAAATTGTTTAAGCATTATACTTCTTCACAAACTAATTTATAACCCTTTCCTCTAATAGTTTTGATATATTGAGGTTGTTTAGCATTCTTTTCTATTTTTTGTCGCAATCTAGTAATTCTTACATCTATTTTTCTTAATTCAGACTCATCAAATTCTTGATCCGCCAGCTCTTCTCTTAAAACTATGTCATTTCTTTTATTTATTAACTTTAATAACAAATCATTCTCAGCTTCAGTTAAATATATAACATTATTTTTTTGTTTTAATTCTAAAGAATTAATATCAAAAATATAATCACCAAATAATATTTTTTTATTTTTGGTATTTATAGTTTCATATAGTTTTAAAAGTTTAGTAATTCTAAGATAAAGTTCTTCGGGTTCAAAAGGTTTAGCGATATAATCATCTGCTCCAATTTTAAGTCCATCTATTTTATCTCTATCCTCACCCATAGCAGTAAGTAATATAGTAGGAGAACTAGAATTTGTTTTTATAAATTCAATTAAATTTATACCATCTCCAGAAGGCATCATTCTATCAAGAATAATTAAATCAAATATAACAAAAGACAAAATATTTTTTGCATCAATAAAATCTTCACATAAATAAATTTCAAATTTTTTTTCAGTTAAGTAGTCTTTTAAAAGTTCTCTAAGTCTTTTATCATCATCTACTATTAAAATATTTTTTTTCATTTCAATTAATTGATTTCACTAAATTTTTTTTGATTCTTTTGATCAATCATTTCATACAAGACTTTTTTAAATCCATTAATATCAACCTGATCAAAATTCTTAATTACATTATATATTTTTTTTATTTGTATATCAGAAAGTTTTTTTTCTAATTCTTGTCCTTTAATTGAAAGTGTAAGTTTTTTTGTTCTTTTGTCATCCCCGGTAGATAATATTATATACTTTTCTTTGACAAGTTGATTAAGGACTCTTGATAAACTTTGTTTTGTTATCTGAAGAATACCTAGAAGCTCTTTAATTGTTAAATTATTTCTTTTTCCAACAAAGTATATTACTCTATGATGGGCTCTGCCAAATTTTATTTTTTCAAGAATTTTATCTGGCCCAGAAGTGAAATCTCTATAAGAAAAAAACATTAACTCAATTATCTTTCGAATTTCATTTTCATTTAAAAAAAGAGGTGTTAACAATTTATTTAGGTCAGCCATATTGACTTAATTATGCATCACTGATAGTCAATTGTCATTAAAAAAAGTTAATAAAGAATATGTTAAAATCATTTGAAAATAGAG
>MDSW01037672.1_pt1 | contig 12195 bp, 11 predicted proteins | sample 811171 | NCBI WGS metagenome assembly MDSW01 (sample SAMN05326641, study PRJNA326480) | marine metagenome | isolation source: seawater | place: Atlantic Ocean: North West | collected 2012
ATTTATGCTGGCGAGCTCATAATCTAGGATATAAAACTTTGGCAGTAGGTAGTTCCAAAGTTTATCATGTTGGTGCAGCTACACTTCCATTATCAGCTAAAAAGGTGTATTTAAATCATAGGAATTCACTGAATATGATTTTAAAAAACGTTCCCAATAAAAATATAACTACTATTTTAACTTACCGCCTAATCTTAGATGGAGCAATAGGGTTATTTTTCTTTTTTAAATTAAAATTTTCATATACTTGGGCAATAATTCAAGCACATTTTTCGTTTTATAAAGAGTTTAAATACGTAAAATCAAAAAGTAATAGTCTAATAAAAAAAGATGATTATTTTTTTATCAAAAATATTTTATTAGAATATTATTTGAAACGAAAACGTTATTTCACTGATTTGCATAAATAAATTAAATAAAAACTATTAATTTGCAGAAATTAAAAAACTTAATCAAATTCACATGAAAAAAGCTATAGCTTTAATGATAACTGGGATTATAATTACCTCCTGTGTATCGCAGAAAAAATTCACAGAATTAGAAGAATTACAACAGAATACAAAAAATCTTTTGGATTCAACATCTGTGAAGCTAAATAGTTGTAACGAAGAAAAAGAGTCTGCTCTAGCTCAACTTACAACGCTTACGGAACAAAATAAATTTTTAAAAGCAAATAATCAAGACCTTATAAATAATATCGGGAACCTTACAACACTTTCTCAAAAGGGAGCTGAAAATCTTGAAATGTCACTTGAGAGCATGAAAGAAAAGGATATCCGCATTCAACGTATGCAAGATGCTGTCACTAAAAAAGATTCAGTAACTCTTGCTTTAGTTACAAGTTTAAAGGGTGTTCTTGGAAACATAAGTGATGAGGATATTGAAATAAATGTTGAGAAAGGAGTAGTATATGTTTCAATATCGGATAAACTTTTATTTAGAAGTGGAAGTTATACTGTAACAAATCGCGCTAAAGAAGTTTTAGGGAAAGTTGCTAAAGTTGTTAATGATAAGCCTGATTTAGAATTTATGGTAGAGGGACATACTGACAATGTCCCAATAAATAAAGCTGATGGTGTAGTTGATAATTGGGATCTTTCTGTTAAAAGAGCTACTGCAGTAGTTCGTATTTTAGAAAATGATTTTGATGTTTCTCCTGCTCGTATGACTGCAGCTGGAAGAAGTTACTACATTCCAGTAGCTGATAATGATACTTCGGCAAACAGAGCTAAAAATCGAAGAACTAGAATTGTAGTACTTCCAAAACTTGATCAATTTTATGATCTAATTGAAAAAGGTATGGAAGCTGCTCAATGATATAAGACAGCTTAAATTTTAGTATTAAGGGCCACCAATAGGTGGCTTTTTTTATAATTATCTATTTTATTTAAGATAATTTATCCCTTACATGTGTAATTTTATAGCTATGAATAATATTCAGAATAATTTGTCAACTTTAAAATCAAATCTTCCAGAAAGAATCTCATTGGTTGCAGTTTCAAAAACAAAATCAGAAAACGAATTATTGCAAGCATATGATGCTGGACAACGCATCTTTGGTGAAAATAAAATTCAAGAAATGGCAACAAAGTTTGAAGCTCTTCCAAAAGACATAAAGTGGCATATGATTGGTCATGTGCAGACTAATAAGGTTAAATATATGGCGCCCTTTGTTGATATGATTCATACAGTAGATAGTATTAAACTATTAAAAGAAATTCAAAAACAGGCTCTTAAAAATGATAGAGTTATCAAATGCTTAATACAAGTTAGAATCGCAAAAGAAGAAACAAAATTCGGAATACCATCTAATGAATTAGATCCACTTTTAAAACATGCTAAATCATTTTCAAATATTAAAATTAAAGGCTTAATGGGCATGGCAAGCTTCACTAAAAATAAAAAACAAATACGAAATGAATTTAAATTATTGGCAAACTTATTCAAATATCATTCTGATTTGCAAGTTTTATCTATGGGAATGAGTGGAGATTATCTTATTGCGATTGAAGAAGGTGCAAATATGATACGTGTAGGAAGTAAAATTTTTGGTGAACGTAATTATTAAAAATGTACTCTGTACTTGATATTGAAACTACAGGAGGTAAATATGATGAAGAAGGTATAACTGAAATCGCAATTTATCGCTTTGATGGTGATAATATTGTTGATCAATTCAGCAGTTTAATTAATCCTGATATTGAAATCCAACCCTTTGTTGTAAAACTTACAGGAATAAATAAAAAAATGCTCCAAAAGGCACCTAAATTTTTTGAAGTAGCTAAACGGATTGTTGAAATAACAGATAATAGTATCCTAGTTGCTCACAACGCAGAATTTGATTATCGTATTTTACAAACTGAATTTAGAAGATTAAGTTTCTCTTTCGAACGTAAAACACTTTGCACTGTAAATTTATCAAGAATATTACTTCCTGAACAGCCTTCTTTTAATCTTGGAAAATTAGTTAGAAATCTTGGAATTCCTTTTACTAACGAACATCGAGCACATGGAGATGCTAAAGTAACACTTAAGCTCTTTCAATTACTCTTAGAAAAAGACATAAAAAAAAATATATTAAAAAAAAATATTGAAAATTTAAATCCAAATAAAGCACCAAGTAAATATTTAGATATTATCGATAAACTACCATCTGAAATGGGAGTTTATTATATCTATAATCAGAAAAATAAAATCATTTATATTGGAAAAAGTAATAATATTAAGAAAAGAGTTTTAAGCCACTTAACATTAAATAAAAAGAAAGATAAAAATATTCAAAAGGAAATTGGTTATGTAAAATTTGCTCTTACAGGTGGAGAACTCATTTCTCTTTTAAAAGTACAAAATGAGATTAAAGTGAATAAACCTATTTTTAATAAGCGAATGGATTTTCGTCTTTTTCCAATGGGAATTCGAATTGATTCAGCACCAAAGTATCCGAACATTATTATTGAACAAATAAAAAAAAATCAAGAATATTTAAGTGCATATAAAAATAAACGAGAAGCTAAAGCAGCTGTAATTGAATTTAGATCAGAATTTGGCATCTGCATACAACAGACCAGTTTAATGAATAAAGAAAAAATCTGCTTTAATTATAATTTAAAAAAATGTGATGATCCTTGTCTAGCAATTGAAAGTGTTGAAAGCTATAAAAATAAAATAAAATTTCTCACTAAAACATTTTCATATCCTTACAAAAATTTTCTTTTAATTGACAAAGGGAGAAAAAATGGAGAGTTTTCGTTTGTATATATTAAAAATGACAGATTTTCAGGTTATGGTTATTTTGAGTTAAATCATCAAATTAAAACTGATGATCAAATTAATTCTAGATTAATTTCCATTGAAAACAGTCTAGATACTCAAAAATTGGTTCAAAATTTTCTTTTTAGAAAAAAATATTTAAAGTTGATTAATTTACAGAACATAAATTAATTTACATAAATTCAAAAATTAGTAATTTATTATGAAAAAATGGCGACATCGATTACATAGTATTATTTACGAAGCTGATACCTTTTCAGGAAAGTTATTTGATATTTTATTATTAATAGCTATACTACTTAGTGTATTATTTGTAGCATTGGAAAGTGTCACTTCCATCAATTTACTTTATAATGGCTTTCTAAATACTGCTGGTTGGATTGTGACTGTTCTATTCACTATAGAATATATATTAAGAATTATTTGCGTTAAACGCCCATGGAGATATGTTTTTAGCTTTTACGGAGTAATTGATTTGATATCAACACTTCCTAAATACTTATCTTTATTTTTAGTTGGAACTCACAGTTTAGTTGCTTTAAAAGCACTCCGCCTGCTACGTGTTTTTAGGATTTTGAAACTAACTCCATATATTGGTGAATCAAATGTTTTATTAAAGGCCTTAAAAGCCAGTAGGGCTAAAATTTCAGTATTTATTTTTGGAGTATTTATCTTATGTATTATTTTCGGAACATTAATGTATTTAATTGAAAATGAAGATAGTGGATTCACAAGTATACCAAGGAGTATTTATTGGTGTATAGTTACTTTAACTACAGTTGGGTATGGTGATATTGCTCCGCAGAGTCCAATAGGGCAATTTTTAGCTTCATTAATTATGATTTTAGGTTATGGTATAATTGCAGTTCCAACTGGAATAGTAACTGCTGAGATTTCAAGAAAAATTAAAATTGATACTAATACTCAAGTTTGCCCATATTGTATGGAAAATGAACACAAGGAGCATGCAATTTATTGCCACCAATGTGGTAAATCTTTAAATGATGTCTAGTAAAACACTTTTGTATATATCAGGACCAACCGGAATAGGAAAAACTAAGTTGAGTATAAGCTTGGCTAAAAGCTTTGATACTGAAATTATATCTTGTGATTCCAGACAATTTTATAAAGAAATGAAAATTGGCACTGCAGTCCCTAATCAAAACGAACTTGCAGAAGTAAAACATAATTTTATTCAACACAAATCGATTCATGATACATATACAGTTGGGGAATTCGAAAAAGATGTTTTAGGAAAATTAAAAGAACTTTATAAATCAAAAAACATAATAATTATGGTTGGTGGATCGGGTATGTATGCAGACGCTGTCATGTTTGGTCTCGATAAATTTCCAAAAGTTCCAAATAAAGTGAGGAGTCAAATTAATCTATTTTACCAAACCCACGGTTTATACTCTCTACAACAATTACTTTTAGAAAAAGATCCTAAACATTATAGTAGAGTAGACATTAACAATCCAATGCGTTTAATAAGAGCTCTAGAGGTCTGTATATCCACTGAAAAGCCCTATTCTTCATTCTTAGGAAAGAAACTAATAAATCGAAGTTTTATTTCTAAAACAATTATTTTAAACTGCTCTCGAACTATGTTATACGACAGAATTAATAATCGTGTAGATTCCATGGTAGAATCTGGTTTAGAATTGGAAGCAAAAAAACTAATGAAACACAAAGACTTACCCTCACTAAAAACAGTCGGTTACAAAGAATTATTTCCTTATTTTGAGGGGAAGATAAGTTTAGAACAAGCTATTTCTGAGATAAAAAAAAATACTAGGAGGTATGCTAAGAGACAAATTACTTGGCTCAAAAGATACGATAATGCAATTTCAGTAGAATCATCAACAAAATCTGAAGAAATAATCAGACTTTTAAAATTAAACAGTCTTTAAAAAAGATAAAATATTACTTTGAATCCGTTCTGATATTTTATTTATTGGTGCTTTTATAAATTTTTGTCCCGTAATTTTTTCATATATTTCAATGTAGCGTTCAGAAATTGATGTGACAATTTTGTCATCCATTACTGGAAGATTCTGGCCGCTTAATCCTTGAAAACCCTCACTGATTAACCATTGTCTTACAAACTCTTTTGAAAGTTGCTTTTGAGCTTTCCCATGTTTTTGTCTTTCATTATAACCAGATTCATAAAAATAGCGAGAAGAATCAGGTGTATGAATTTCATCTATTAATACTATTTCACCTCTATTGGTTTTACCAAATTCATATTTAGTATCTACAAGAATTAAACCTTGCTTTTTGGCTATTTTTGTACCACGTTCATAAAGCTTATAAGTATATTTTTCTAACAAGATATAATCCTTTTCACTCACTATTCCTTGATTAATAATTTCCTCTCTTGAAATATCTTCATCATGACCCCTTTCAGCTTTTGTAGCAGGTGTAATAATTGGAGTTGGAAGCTTGTCATTCTCTTTCATTCCCTCTGGTAAAGATTCACCACAAAGCTCCCTTGAACCACTTTTATAGATTCGAGCTGCATGTCCTGCTAAATAACCACGAATTACCATTTCAATTTTAAAAGGTTCACATGATTTTCCAATTGACACATTAGGGTCTGGACTTGAAAGAAGCCAATTTGGAACAATATCCTCTGTTTCGCGAAGCATTTTAGTTGCTAATTGATTTAGGATTTGGCCTTTGTAGGGTATTCCTTTGGGTAGAACTACATCAAAAGCTGAAAGACGATCCGTAGCAACCATTATTAAAATGTCATCTTTAATATGATATACTTCACGAACCTTACCCACATATTTAGACTGCATATTTGTCAGATGAAGATCTGTATCCATTAACGTTTTTATCATACTTAGTTATTATGTTCTATCTTTTTATAAGCGTCAATTATCTTTTTTACTAAATGATGTCGAATTACATCTTTATCATCTAAATATACTATTCCAATTCCATTTGTATTTTTTAAAATTAAAAGAGCTTCTTTTAGACCTGAAATCATTCTTCTAGGAAGATCTATCTGACCTGGATCTCCTGTGATCATAAATTTTGCATTTTTTCCCATACGAGTTAAAAACATCTTCATTTGAGAATGGGTAGAGTTTTGAGCTTCATCTAAAATCACAAAGGCATTATCTAGTGTTCTCCCTCGCATGAAAGCAAGTGGCGCAATTTGAATTGTTCCCTTTTCAATATAACTTTGTAAGGTCTCCTTAGGTATCATATCCCTCAACGCATCATAAAGAGGCTGCATGTATGGGTCGAGCTTCTCATTGAGATCCCCAGGAAGAAATCCTAAATTTTCACCAGCTTCAACGGCTGGACGAGTTAAAATAATTCTTCTAACTTGTTTTTCTTTTAGGGCCTTTACGGCTAAAGCAACACCAGTATAAGTTTTCCCAGTACCTGCAGGTCCAATTGCAAATACCATATCTTTTATATTCATAAAGTCTACTAAGCGCTTTTGATTAAGTGTCTTTGCTTTAATTATTTTACCCCCTACTCCATACAAAATAACAGCTTCAGTTCCACCTTTTAAAACCTCTTTATCATTATCTCTTGCTAAAATAATTCGTTCAATTATTTCCTCATTAAGGATATTATATTTTCCAAAGTGGGCAATAAGCATACCTGTGCGTTTTGAAAATTCTTCAAGAATATTTTCTTCTCCATAAGCTTTTAAGGTACTCCCTCTAGCAATAATTTTTATTTTAGGAAAATACGTTCGAAGCTTTGTAATATTTGAGTTTTGATTTCCAAAAAATTCTTGAGAATTTACTTCATTTAAATCAATTTTTATTTCATTCAAAGGCTACAAGTTTAAAATGGTTTATTTTTGTACGATATCATTAATTAAGTTCATAAAAATAAAGAATTTAACTTAAAAAATTATTTTAAAAAAACTTTATGACCATTGTAACATTAACTACTGATTTTGGACATAAAGACTATTCTGTATCTGTCATAAAAGCTGCATTATTACAGAAAATCCCAAATCTGTCAGTTATTGACATTTCACACCAAATAAGCCCCTATAACCCTTCAGAGACTGCATATGTTTTAAAAAATGCTTTTCGTGCTTTCCCTGAAGGAACAATTCACATCATTGGAGTTGAATCCGAGTGGACTCCAGAAAACATTCATTTGGCTATTGAGTTTGAAGGACATTTTTTTATTGGTGCAGATAATGGAATTCTATCAATGATTATAGATGATTTAAAAACTACTAAAATTGTAGAAATTAATATTCATAAAACTATAGTTAGTTCTTTTCCTGTATTAGATGTTTTTATAAATGTAGCTGCACATATTGCTCGAAAAGGTAATCTTGAAATAATCGGTAAACCTATCAACCAAATTAAGGAACTTACTAATATAAATCCTGTAATAAATCTCGAAGGAAACCAAATTTTAGGAAGTGTTATTTATATTGATAATTATGGAAATTTGATAACTAATATTAAAAAAATATTTTTTAATGAAGTTGGAAAAACTAGGAATTTTACAATTTCTGCTCGCTCAATAAAATTTAAAAAAATTTATAATGGATACAGTGAAGCTATAGATTTTAGTTTGCCTAAAAATAAACGAAATGAGGATGGAAAAAAACTAGCATTATTTAACTCTGCCAATCACTTAGAATTAGCCGTATATAAAAGTAACCCAAAAACTGTTGGTGGCGCTAGTTCACTTTTTGGATTAGACTATCGTGATCCTGTAACTGTAAAATTTGAATAAAATGTGGAGCATAGCTAAAAGAGAATTATTTTTTTATTTTAGTAATATTACGGGCTATTTAGTAATTGGAAGTTATCTGATCCTAAATACACTTCTGCTTTGGTTTTTTGACACGCCTTATCAATTACTCAACACTGGTTTCGTAGATTTAAGTCCATTTTTTGAGATTAGCCCTTGGCTTTTTATTTTTCTAATCCCAGCTTTAAGTATGAGGAGTTTTTCTGAAGAATATGCAAGCGGTACCTTTGAGATTTTAATTACAAAACCTTTAAGACATTTGGATATTTTTGGAGGTAAGTTTTTAGCAATTGTATTAATTATATTTTTTATTCTATTATCAACTTCAATAAATTTTATTGCTCTTCAGGCACTTATTGAGTCTCAATCAAAAATTGATTTAGGGAGATTGGTCTCGTGCTATTTTGGATTGATTCTTTTATGTTTTCTTTTTTTAAGTATTAGTTTATGTTGTTCAATCCTTTTTCGAAATCAAATATCATCTTTTTTAGTAGCGGTTTTAACTTGTTATACCCATTATTTTATTTGGGATTTTATAGCAGTTTCGTTTTCACTTCCTTGGTTGTATAAATTTATTTCTGATTTAGGAATTCAAATTCATTATCTCAACTTAAGCCGTGGAATAATTAGATTAGAAGACATAATTTATTTCTTTGGATTAATAATTGTCCTATTTACTTTAGGCATTGAACTTATAAAAAAGGAGCAATCTAAATGAGACATTTTAAAAAACCCTTTTTATTACTGCTAATTCTTATACTAATAGTAGGATTAAGCAGTAATTTTTTTTTACAAATAGATCTGACTTATGATAAACGAAATAGTTTGTCTAAAAGCACTTTAACACAAATAAAAGAACTTAAAGACCCATTACGTATCGATGTATTTCTCTCTGGTGATTTACCTAGTACTTATTTGCGCTTTAGAAATGAAATAGATGCTTTACTCTCTCATCTAAAATATCATAATAATAATATTTTAATAAATTATAATGATCCCTTTAAGCTAGGAGAACCTGGTGATGTTGTAAAAGAAATGCAAAAATATGGAATGCAGCCTGAAATTGTATTTGAAAATATAAATGGAAACCGTAAAGAATCTTTTATTTATCCTTGGTTAATGATAAATTATGGTAATCGATCAGAACTTGTTCAACTTTTGCAAAAACAATTAGGAGATACAGAAAATGAAAAGATAATCCGCTCAGTAAAACAATTAGAATATCAAATAATGGATGGTATTCATAAGGTTAGACTTAAAGAGAAAAAAAGTATTGCAGTATTAAGTTCGCACAAAACATCCGAAAATATTAAGATTACTGATTTACTCCAAAACTTAAAGCCTTATTATAATTTAGCAGCATTTAACCTCAATAATTCAGAATTAAGCTCAAAGGAAAGTTTAAAAAATTTAAATCGTTTTGATTTATTGATAATATCCAACGCAAAAAAACCTTTTTCACAAAACGAAAAGTATATTTTAGATCAATATGGTCTTGCGGGGGGGAAACTTTTATGGATGCTAAATGGAATGGCAATTAATCGTGACAGTCTTTTTAATCAATCAGGAATGACATATGGGTTTCCCCAAGAGTTAAATTTAAATGACTATTTTTTTCATAAGGGAGTTAGGCTGCAAAAAACTCTAGTTCAAGATCTTTATTGTGCTCCTATCGTCCTAGCTAGTAATAATGAGAATCAAACTCAGTATCTACCTTATCCATGGGTGTATTATCCGATTTCAGAGCCTGAATCAACAATGATTGGAAAAGATATTGGGCCTGTATTAAGCAAATTTGCTAGCTCCATAGATACCATATCAAATGCACTATCTAAAACTTTATTGCTAAAAAGTTCTGACTTTACAAAAACCCCAATGGTCCCCACATTAATAAAATTAGAGCAAGCCACTGAAAAAATAAAACCCGATAATTTTAATGAAACATCTAAAGCTTTTGGATATCAAATTCAAGGTAGACAAAATTCACTTTTCTATAATCGGATTAAGCCTTTTGAAATTGAAGAACATTTAGACATTGGTGAAACAAATATTATTTTATTTTCAGATGGTAATTTAGCTGAAAATCAAATTGAAAAAGGAAATCCTTTAACCCTAGGGTATGATAAATGGACAAATAATTTTTATGCCAATCGTCGACTCTTAATGAATAGCATTCACTTTCTAATAGGAAATGAAGAACGACTTACTTTAAGAGAAAAATTTTGGAAGTTTGCATTGTTAGATTCAGAGAAATTAGAAAAAAATGCAAAGTTTTTGAAATGGCTTGTACTCCTTGTATCTATAGCTATTGGGATAGTTTTAAGCTTGATTAATAAAGCTGTAAGAAGTAAACATTTGCTTAGTTAACTGTTGATAAGTTTCTTTTAAGTTTCAATACTTTTCAAATATATTTAACGTGTGTTTAAATTTTAAAAAAATACCTAAAGTTCATTACTAAACGATTTTTAAAGATTACAGATGAAATTCATTGTTTCCAGTGCTTTACTCTTAAAAGAACTTCAAAAGTTAGGGGGTGTTATCAATAATGCAAATACTTTACCTATACTTGATAATTTTTTATTTGAGGTCAACGAAAATAATTTAACAATTACTTCCTCTGACTTAGAGACTACTTTTTCCTCACGAATTAAAGTAGAATCAGATAGCAATAGTGCTATAGCATTGCCAGCACGATTACTTCTAGATACTTTGAAAACGTTTCCTGAACAACCACTGACATTTTTAAAAACTGAAAAAAACACTGTTGAAATTAGTGCCAATAATGGTAAGTATGCAGTTGCCTATGTTGATGGAAATGAATTTCCAAAAGCAGCTCAAGTTAGTGATGCTAAAAGAACAAAACTGAAGAGTAATATTCTCTACACAGCAATTACCAGCACACTTTTTGCTAGTGGTAATGACGACTTAAGGCCTGTTATGAGTGGTGTGTTTTTTCAATTTTCCTCTGATTCATTGACTTTTGTAGCTACAGATGCTCACAAATTAGTAAAATATACACGTACTGATATTACAGCTTCAGAAACTGCTGAATTCATAATGCCAAAAAAACCGTTACAACTTTTAAAAAGTATTTTACAGGCTTTAGAAGAAGAAATTACTATTGAATACAATGAAACTAATGCACAATTTACATTTGGAGAATCTACACTAACATGTAGATTGATAGATGGTAAATATCCGAATTATGAAGCTGTCATTCCGAAGGAAAATCCAAATCAAATGCAAATAAATAGAGTAAATTTTTTAAACTCAGTTAAAAGAGTTAGTATTTTCTCTAATAAAACCACATATCAGATAAGATTAAACATAGCAGGAACTGCTCTCCAAATTTCAGCTGAAGATTTTGACTACAGTAACAGTGCAGAAGAGCGTATTGAATGTGATTATCAAGGAAAAGATATCAAAATTGGATTTAACTCACGTTTTTTGATTGAAATGCTCAATGGTTTGGAATGTGAAGAAGTTAAACTATCAATGTCTTTACCAAATAGAGCTGGCCTTTTGACTCCTCTTAACAACAAAGAGGACGGGGAACATATAACAATGCTAGTTATGCCAGTAATGCTTAATACATAGTATGTATAAATTTATAGGAAAAGTTTAACTTATTCTATTTATAATTTTTATGAGGAGGCCATCACACCAGCGGATAGTCTTTTATAGGTTCCGTTTTCAAGTTTTTCCCGAATTCCAGAAAAGGCTTTTAAAGTGATTTCTACGTCCTCTAGAGTATGAGTTGCAGTAGGAATCAATCTCAATAATATCAATCCTTTAGGTATTACTGGATAAACTACTATAGAGCAAAAAATCCCATAATTCTCTCTTAAATCTTGAACTAAAGCCATAGCTTCAGGGATGCTTCCTTTAAGATAAACTGGTGTCACGCAGCTTTGAGTATTACCTATATCAAAACCACTTTTCTTTAAACCATTTTGAAGTGCATTGACATTTTCCCAAAGTTTTGATTTGAGTTTAGGATTTGTTCTTAATAAGTCTAAACGCTTTAGAGCTCCTTTAACTAATTGCATTTGTAATGACTTAGCAAACATTTGGGAACGCATATTATATTTTAAATAATCAATAATTTCCTTATCAGCTGCGACAAAAGCTCCGGTTGAAGCCATCGATTTAGCAAAGGTTGCAAAATAAACA
>MDSW01009105.1_pt1 | contig 12191 bp, 6 predicted proteins | sample 811171 | NCBI WGS metagenome assembly MDSW01 (sample SAMN05326641, study PRJNA326480) | marine metagenome | isolation source: seawater | place: Atlantic Ocean: North West | collected 2012
CCAAAAATGATGAGATAGCACGGAATCAGAATATAATAGCTCTCTTGTGCAGAGGTGGCCAAGGCATCAGATGATGAAAGCCCTGACTGCATTAGCGTTTCCTTGCCTTGGTCTACCAATCGTCCGTAAAGCGGTGGGATAATCGCTCCTCCAGCGATTGCCATGATCAGTAAAGCAGATGCCGTTTTGGTGTGTTTACCAAGACCCTCAAGAGTAAGTGGCCAAACTGCAGGCCAAACTAAAGCATTGGCAATTCCCAAAGCAGCAACAAACAAAACAGATGTAAAGCCATCTGTCATTAAGATCAAGACACTAAAAACGATACCCAAAAGAGCACTGATTTGTAATGCTTTTTGTTGGCTGATGTACTTTGGAATCAAAACTACCCCAAGGGCATAGGTTGCTACCATAGCCATGAGTGTAAACGTGGTAAAAAACTTGGCAGTTGAGGCTGAAATACCAAGAGCGATTCCGTAAGCAATGATAGAATCTCCAGCAATAACTTCAGCACCAACATACACAAATAAGGTTAGCATCCCAAGCCATAAGTGTGGGTATTGAAAAATTGTTTTATGAGTTACCTCATCTGACTGTGTATTGGTGTCTATGGCTGCCTCTACATTGGGTAATGGTGCTTTCCGCATCAAAAGACCCAGCACAAATAAGACAACAGCCATGATCACATAAGGGGTGAAAACACTATCGGCCATTTGATCTAAAAGCGTTGCTTTTTCGCTAAGGGAAACGCTGTCGAGTTGGGCCTTGACTTCATCAATCCCTTTGAGGAGAATCGCCCCGAATATAAGTGATCCCAAAGCACCCGCAACCTTATTCGCAATCCCCATAATCGCAATGCGTTGAGCACCGCTTTCTATGGGACCAAGTATGGTGATATATGGATTAGCAGCCGTTTGCAAAATGGTCATCCCCGTACCTTGTATAAAAATACCAGTCAAAAACATCCAATAGGTACGGGCTTCAGCAGCTGGAATAAATACTAGTGCACCGATAGCCATAATGAAGAGTCCGATAGACATGCCCACTTTATAACCCACTTTTTGCAGTAGATATGATGCAGGAAGAGCCATAACTACAAATGATATATAGGACGCAGAGGCAACAAGATAGGACTGTGCTTCTGTAAGCTCATTGATGGTCTTCATAAATGGAATTAATGCTCCATTTACCCAAGTGATAAATCCGAAAATGAAAAAAAGTCCTGCGATGATAGCAATCGCAGTTTTGTTGTTTGAATTGGTAATCATTTTTTGTTTTTTTTCAATATAGATAAATCATCTTTAATATTGCCATACACAAAGAATCTAAATCTTTATAAATTACTTTTTGATTGGCAAAAATATTGATGATTATTGTCAGATTTACCAAATTAATGATAGAATTATATAAAAATCGCAATGAATTCGCTGTAATTTTAGATTGCAGTCAAAATGCAGCACTAGTTAATCCTCACTAACCGCCTAGAGAGTATAAATTTGGATTATGAAAAAAACAAACCTAATTACGCTGTTCATCTTTATTGTGTTTTCTGCTTGCACATTCGAAAATTCTTCAGAGAGTAATACACTAACATCTTATGTTAATCCTTTTGTTGGAACGGGTGGTCATGGGCACACATATCCAGGGGCTACAATGCCTTTTGGCATGATGCAATTGAGTCCTGACACCAGACTTGATGGTTGGGATGGATGTTCTGGCTATCACTATACCGACGATCATATTTATGGGTTTTCACATACACATCTTTCTGGAACAGGTATTTTAGATTATGGAGACGTTTTACTAATGCCGACAAATGAAGTGATTTTTAACAATGGTGCTGATGGAGAAAAAGGCTACCGTTCATCTTTTTCGCATGACAACGAAGTTGCGACACCAGGATACTACAGCGTACATTTAGACAATACGAATATTGATGTTTCACTTACCGTTTCTGATCGGAGTGGAATTCACAACTACACCTTTCCATCAGAATCAGATCAAGTTGTTATATTAGACTTGGTTCATCGAGATATCGTTTTAGATTCAAAACTTGATGTAATCGACAAATCTCATATTTCTGGTTACCGATTTTCTAGTTCTTGGGCTAAAGATCAAAGACTATTTTATGATATCGAATTTTCTCGGCCATATGCAGATGTAATTATCGAGAACAACTCTCCATCTGGAAAATCTGTAAAAGCTGCTTTTATTTTTGATTCTTCTGAATCGAATGAACTTGAAGTTCGCGTTGGCATTTCTGCTGTCGATCAAACGGGCGCTTTACAAAACAGAAAACAAGAACTAGATGGCAAAACCTTTGAAGATGTTCTTCAGATTGCCGAAAACACATGGGAACAACAATTAAGCAAAATTGTGATAGAGACCTATAACGAAGAAGATAAATTCAACTTTTATACCTCATTGTACCACACGATGCTTGCGCCAAACCTCTATCAAGATGTTGACGGACGATACAGAGGTATGGATATGAAAATTCATCAAGACGAGGAAACAACTTATTACACTGTTTTTTCTCTTTGGGATACCTATAGAGCCACACACCCTTTATACACCATTATTGAACAAGAGCGAACCAATCATTTTATTCGCACATTCATCAATAAATATCAGGAAGGTGGCATTATGCCAATTTGGGATTTGGCCGGTAATTATACGAATACAATGATTGGATATCATGCCGTCCCAGTTATTGCTGATGCTTATCTTAAAGGAATTCGTGAGTATGATATTGAAAAAGCTTATGAAGCGATGAAACACTCTGCTACTCGAGATGATTTTGGATTGGAAAGCTATAAAAACTTGGGCTACATCCCTGTTGAAAAAGAGTCAGAATCGGTATCAAAAACACTGGAATATGCTTATGATGATTGGACCATTGCGATGATGGCTAAAGAACTAGGTCGTTCAGATGACTACAAAACCTATTTACAACGTGCGCAATACTACAAAAATGTGTTTGATCCAGAAACCAATTTTATGAGAGGTCGTTTTAACAACAAATGGTATGCGCCTTTTGACCCTTATGAAGTCAATTTTAATTACACCGAGGCCAATTCATGGCAATATAGCTATTATGTGCCTCAGGATATTTCTGGACACCAATCGCTTGTTGGTGGTAAAGAATCCTATGAAAATATGTTGGATGATTTATTTTCTGCTAACCCAAAAACCACGGGGAGAGGTCAAGCCGATATCACTGGTCTGATTGGTCAATATGCGCACGGAAATGAGCCAAGTCATCATATGGCATACTTATATAATTTCGTGAATAAACCTTTTAAGACACAGGAAAAAGTTCGTCAAATCATGACTGAGCTTTACACGAATGAACCTAATGGAATCTCTGGAAATGAGGACTGTGGTCAGATGAGTGCTTGGTATGTATTTAGTGCCCTTGGGTTTTATCCTGTTACACCAGGGTCCAATGAATATATTATTGGGACTCCAATCGTCAAGTCTGCGACAATAAACCTCGAAAACGGAAACAGCTTTCAAATCAATGCGCCCGAAAATAGCAAACGTTCATACTATGTGAAGGACGTAAAACTCAATGGAGAGCAATTGGCAAATTCATACATCACCCACAATGATATTATAAATGGAGGGACTTTAGATTTTAGTATGAGTCGTAGAAAATCGGATTGGGGCTCTGCTGACTCTTCGATCCCTACGACAGAAATCAAAGAATTTTTGATTACATCACCACCATACATCGCTTCTGGTGATTTAGCTTTTCATGATACCACTACTGTAGAACTTAAGAATACGCAAGCTGAATCTACAATTTATTATTCCACAGGCGGGAATTTTAAAGAATATAAAGATCCTATCATCATTGATGATAACACTGTCGTTAAAACATATGCCGAAATCAACGGGCAGAAAAGCGCCGTTTTGGAAACTACGTTTCGCAAAAAAAATCCCAATATTAAAGTCACGTTAGAAACAGACTACTATTACCAGTATACTGCAGGCGGTAAAGATGCACTAAATGATGGAATTATTGGTGGAGAAGACTTTCGTACTGGGGCTTGGCAAGGCTACTTGGACGAAGACGTAAACGCAACAATTGACTTGTCAGAACCAGAATTAGTAGATGACATCTCCGTTAATTTTTTGAGTAGTCAAGATGCATGGATTTTCTTTCCATCGGGGGCTGAATGCTATGTATCTACAGATGGGGAAAACTTCACTATGATCGGGTCTGCTGATTTTGAAATTGAAAAAAGAGACAATCCAAAAATCAAAACCGTATCATTTGACCCGCCAAAAGAAGCCATTAGATATGTCAAGCTCATTGCCAAAAAAGTTGGGCCAGTTCCCGATTGGCATATTGGCAGTAGTCATGATGGAAGAACATGGATATTTATCGATGAAATTTTAATTGATTATGATTCAGAAGAGAGCCATTCTTTACAACCTTAAATTTGAATTTACTTTCATATTAGCTATTGTTTTATCTGCTTGTCAGTCATCAACAAACTCGCTTGAATTGCCGAGTCTATTTTCAGACAACATGGTGTTACAAAGAAATGCAGAAGTACAGGTTTGGGGTAATTCTTCTTCTGAAACCAAAATTGTAATTACAGTACCATGGGGACAATTTGACACAACATCAGAACAGGATGGAAGCTGGAATCTGACTGTGCCAACTGCTGATTATGACAAAGCATTTGCAATGGAAGTGTGTGATGAGCTCTCTTGCATAAGCATACAAAATGTAGTATTGGGTGAAGTTTGGCTTGCCTCTGGGCAAAGTAATATGAGTATGCCACTAAAGGGTTGGCTTCCTACAGATCCGATTGAAAATTCTACAGAAGAAATTACGAACGCTGCTCAACACCAACTCCGTTTTTTTAAAACTGCGCAAACGGTTAGCCACATCCCAAAAAGAACCGTTGAAGGAAGTTGGAAAGTGAGTGACTCAATCAACGCGCCTGAATTTAGTGCGACAGCATATTTTTTTGCCAAAAATTTACACAAAGAACTCCAAGTCCCCATTGGAATCATCAATAGTAGCTGGGGAGGGACTCCTGTTCAATCTTGGGCGGATCAAAGTGCGTTGCAAACCATTTCTGCTTATAATGATGCATTGGAGAGCATTGCAGAGATGGATGAAAAACTCGATGAATTTAAAGAATGGCTTGGCCCACTAGACAATTTTCCGAATACGGCTGAAAAGTACAATTTTGATGAGTGGAGCAAATTAGCGTATGACGATCAACGTTTTTCCGCTGAAAAATGGGATGATTCGCAATGGCAAGACCTGTCAATCCCAGGAAACTATGCTGATGTATTTAGTGAAGTTAAGGTAAATGACTTCGACGGAATTGTTTGGATAAGGAAATCATTTACCATTAAAAAACTTGGAGAAGATTACAAATTTAGACTTGGCTTAGTTGATGATATGGATTTTACCTACATCAATGGAGAATTCGTTGGAGCTACTATTGGTTCTGATAGTTTCAAAGAAAAACAATATGATATTCCTTCAGGTTTACTTAAAGAGGGTGAAAATACCATTGCGATTCGTTTAATTGATACGATGGGAGATGCAAGAATCTATTCTCCGCTATCAATTGTCAGTAGCGAAGGTGAAATGTCTTTAGAGGGAAATTGGAAAGCATTGCCGATTGCAGAACTATTCGAAAACAATTTTTATAAGTTGAATCATGAAGGTACCTCCTCAAATCCACGGCCTAATTTTGTGAAAATATCAGCTTGGACACCAACATCACTCTTCAATGGCATGATAAATCCCTTGATTCCGTATACAATCAAAGGAGCAATTTGGTATCAGGGAGAATCTAATGTTGGTTTTGAAGATGAATACAAGTTGATATTTAAGAATATGATTGAAGGTTGGCGTTCAAAATGGAATTATGAATTTCCCTTTTATTTTGTTCAAATCGCCCCATATAAATACAATAACGGAAAGTCAGCAGCTCTACGAGATGCACAACGTCAGGTGACTTCACTGTCAAACACCGGAATGGCAGTAACTCTCGACATTGGAAATCCTGATAATATTCATCCCGCAAAAAAAAATGAAGTCGGCAAGCGCCTATCAAATCTAGCCTTAGAAAAAACCTACGGCTATCAAAACAAACTCGATGCTTCATTTCCAATAAGCGTAGCGAGAAAAAATAATATTGTTATCATTTCTTTTGACTGTGTAGAGGGTGGGGAATTACAACTCAAATCTACTTACTCTAATCAAATCGAGATTTCGGCAGACAATATTGATTTCTATAAAGCAAAGGCAGTAGTTGAGGATTGCTTTTTACACCTTTACTCCAATAGAGTTAAACAGCCAAAATTTATTCGGCATGCTTGGCGTGACACCGGCACTGGAGCTATTATAAATTCACAGGGTATTCCAGTATCAACTTTTTTAGTCGCGGTAGAAGACTAAATCAAATTAAAAAAAACTGGGATTAGACTCCAATACTTTCCTTTCCCTGTCTAAATCCATACCAAACGATGTAACCATAGCAACCGATCAGTAATATAAGAGCCATTTTAAACCCATATAAATCTGTCATATAACCATACAGTGGCGGAATAATCGCTCCACCAACAATCATGGTACACAGAATTCCAGATGCTTGGGGCTTTAAATTGTCTAAGCCTTCCAAGGATAAACTGAAAATAGTGGGAAACATTATGGAATTAAAAAGGCCAACTGCCAAGGTGGAAACCATAGATACGATACCCATCGTCTGAGAAGAAATCAATATCATAATCACAGCCCCAATAGCAAAAAAGGAAAGCACACGTGAAGGACGAATAATCTTTGTAAGGTAAGAGCCAACAAAACGACCAATCATGGCGCCACTCCAATAAAATGTGACAAAGGCCCCCAAAATTCCATAGTCACTAACGACCGCTAAATCTTTACCCAATAGCGTAGAAGCAATCGAAGCGAGAGTTTCATTTTGCTTAACCACAGCTGTCAATCCCATATCATAAAAATAATTGACCAAATAACTGCCTATAGCTACCTCAGCACCTACATAAATAAAAATCCCTAGCGCACCAAGAAGTAAAGATTGTTTTCTGAAAAGTAAATTGTAGCCACCTTTTGGAGCTGATGAAAGCATTTTTGGTAATTTGACAAACACAAAAACCAAAGCCAGAAGAATGATAAAAGATGTGATAACCATAAATGGGGTTTGAACTGCAGTTGCTTCAGTGACTAAATAAGCCTCACGAGCCGTAGCCGTCAGTTCAGAAATCTCATCACTCGACTTGACTTTGTCACTCAACAAAAAAGATGCTCCTAAAATCGGAGCGATAGAGGTACCTAATGAATTAAATGCTTGTGATAGATTGAGTCTACTTGCAGCACCCGCTTCGGGCCCCAGTACGGCAACGTAAGGATTGGCAGCAACCTGAAGAACCGTAATACCGCCGGCGAGTATAAAATAAGCCAGTAAAAAGATGTTAAACTCTCGAAATGATGCTGCAGGATAAAACAAAAAACAACCTAACGCCATGGTGATTAGCCCAACAACAATCCCTTTTTTGTATCCAATTTTCGAAAGTAAAAAACCTGCAGGAATGGAAAGAATAAAATACGCTCCAAAAAAGGCAAACTGTACCAAGCCAGCCTGAAAATAAGTCAGTGTAAATAAGTCTCGAATCCGTGGGATTAAGCTATCGACAAGAACTGTTATAAAGCCCCATAAAAAAAACAAAGAGGTTAAAAAAATAAAAGCCGTTCTGTAGTTGTTTTTTGATTGATTCATCTATATGATTTTCTGGTTATAAAAGTTTGGAATGATTTCAGTTTTTTTCTGCAATAAAAAATGAAAATAACCCATTTGAAAATTGCAAATTGTATTTTTTTAAGACTGTAATTTTAAGTATATTTAAAAGGTTTGATTTTTGAAAAAAAAGCACATTTTTAAATGAAGATTTCCTTTTTAAATATAGCGAAATTTTGTCGATTTGAGAAGTAAGAAATATTTTGAAGTTTTGAGAAATGGAAATTGAAATTTGTGCCAATTCTTACCAATCTGCCTTGAATGCCCAAATCGCAGGTGCAGATCGAATAGAACTCTGTTCGGAGCTTGCTGTCGGAGGCGTTACTCCCTCCTATGGATTGTTGAAGCAAGTGCTATCAAAACTTTCGATTCCTGTTTATGTGTTGATTCGTCCCCGTAGTGGAGATTTTTGTTATTCTGATGATGATTTTGAAATCATCAAACAGGACATCAATCTTTGTAAAAAACTACAGTGTGATGGCATTGTCTCTGGTGTTTTACATCAAGACATGACCATTAATATTGAAAGAACCAAGGAGCTTGTAGATCTTACCGATCCATTGCCATTTAGCTTTCACAGGGCATTTGATTCCGTTCCAAACCCATTGCAGGCAGTTCAACAATTGGGCGAAATAGGTGTAGAACGCATCTTGACCTCAGGACAACAATCAAACGCAATTGATGGGCTGCCTTTACTACGTAAATTACAAGATAATTTTAGCGGAATCATCATCCCTGCTTCTGGTATAAATCCCAAAAACATCAAACAATTTGCAGATGGCACTTTCAAAGAAATTCATTTTTCGGCATCTATTCAGAAAAAAAGAATTGAAACAAATTTTATCCCCTTAAACTCACCAAGTCACTTTGACGAAACCCAGCAAACCTATGCAGATCAAACAATTATAAAACAAATGATATCATTAATCCATGAATAAATTATACCTTGTTCTTGTTATAGCCCTTCTAGTGAGTTGCCAACAAAAAACTCAACTTCCGTCGTTTACAAGTTTAGACACAAACTGGTCCTTTCGATCCATGAATTCCAATGATTGGTATCCCGCAACTGTTCCTGGAAACATCTATTCGGATTTGATTGATAACAAGTTGATTGAAGATCCATTTATTGGCGCAAACGAAACAAAAGTTCAATGGGTTGCTGACTCAACATGGGTATATCAAACCCATTTTGATGTTTCTTCAAGTACGCTTAACAAAGACCATTTGCAGCTACATTTTGAAGGACTTGACACCTATGCAAAGGTGTATTTAAACGATAGTCTAATATTATCTAGCAACAATGCTTTTCGTAACTATAAGATTCCTGTTAAAAAATTGATCTCATCTCGAAACACCTTAGCTGTTCACTTTGCCCCAACGCATTACGCTGAAGAAATTGAGAAAAACAAACTCGATTACACCCTTCCTGAGGGAAATCGTGTATTTACGCGAAAAGCCCAATTTCAGTATGGCTGGGATTGGGGTCCGAAGTTAAATACAATGGGGATTTGGAAAGAAGTTTCTCTTCAAGCATGGGACGATTCAAGGATTGAAAATGTCTACCTTAGAAAAGATTCCTATACGGAAAAAAAAGCGCGTTTTACTGCGATCATTACCTTGACAAGCCCACCAAAAAAGTCAACATCAATTCAAGTATTTGCTGATGGTCAAGATTTCTCTATGCAAATTCCAGCTACAGCAGAAACCAATTCATTTGAAGTTCCAATCACTATCGAAAACCCTATATTCTGGTGGCCTCACAATTTGGGAATCCCACACCTGTATGAAGTTGAAGTTCAATTGGTACAGGATGGTATTGCTCGTGATGAGGTCATCCTAAACCACGGTGTGCGCAATGTATCGCTTATCGCAGAGGAAGATGAGCATGGTCAATCCTTTTATTTTGATGTCAATGGAATCCCTGTTTATATGAAAGGAGCCAATTATATTCCACAACACAGTTTGCAAAACCGTGTGACTGAGGAAGACTATGAAAATTTACTCCAAGATGCTGTTGATGCCAATATGAATATGCTGCGCGTATGGGGTGGCGGCATTTATGAAAATGATGTGTTTTATGATCTCTGTGATAAGAAAGGAATACTCGTATGGCAAGACTTTATGTACGCCTGCGCCATGTATCCAGGTGATGAAGCGTTTTTGGAAAATGCCAAGCAAGAGGCAGAAGACCAACTTGTACGTTTGCGAAACCACCCAAGTATTGTCTTGTGGTGTGGGAATAATGAAAACAATGAAGGTTGGCACAATTGGGGATGGCAAGATGGTAAGACCCAAGCCCAAAAAGACAAAATATGGGAGGACTACCTAAAACTATTTGACAGCATCTTACCAGCAGAAGTCGCAAAACACACCCAACTTGACTATTGGGAAAGTTCCCCAAAGTATGGACGTGGAAATCCAAAATATCAATTTGAAGGGGACGCACATGACTGGTGGGTGTGGCATGATGGTTATCCGTTTGAGCACTTTGAAGACTTTGTTCCTCGCTTTATGAGTGAATTTGGGTTTCAATCCTTTCCAAGTATGGATGCGATGAAATTCATCAATCAATCCGAAGAAATTCAAATCGATACGGAGGGGATGAGGTCCCACCAAAAGCATCATCGAGGATATGAACTTATTGACTTGTATATGGAAAGGGATTATAAGGTACCAGAAAACGATGAAGACTATGTGTATGTGAGTCAGTTGGTGCAAGCGCGTGGTATGCGAATGGGAATTGAGTCGCATAGAAGAGCAAAGCCTTATAATATGGGCACCCTCTATTGGCAGCTTAACGATTGTTGGCCAGGGATTTCATGGTCGAGTATCGACCATTTTGGCAATTGGAAAGCATTGCACTACGAGGCAAAAAAAGCCTTTGAGAATGTATTGGTCTCATTTGAGCGTAAAGGAGATCATGTTGGGATTTATATTGTGAATGACTTATTGAACGATATCGACAAAACGCTAAAAGTTCGACTGATAGACTTTCAGGGAAATGAATTGTGGAATTCGTCTAAGGCCATCAGTGTACCAAGCAACAGCAGCATGCTGGTTGAGTCTTTTTCAATTGATCACATGGAAGAAATACAATGGAATCAGGTCATGTTAGAGGCGCACTACGGCGATCATTCAAGCGCCTACTTTTTTGAAAAGCCAAAGAATTTGGCACTGGAGAATGGAGATCTCGATATTGAGATCCAAAAAGTAGCTGAAGGGTTTTCCATTGAACTCAAATCGAAGGTGTTTCAAAAAAACGTCATGCTAATGGCTTCTGCCAAAGGTCACTTTTCTGATAACTATTTTGATTTGAAGCCCAACGAAACAAAAACAGTTTTATTTAAAACAAAATCTTCCTCAATTGACGAGCTGACTTACAATAGCTTAAATCAACTCCAAACAGAATAACAATATTTTACATTATCGAAATAAAAAAAGCCTGCAAAATGCAGGCTTTTTCAAACTAACTAAATATGAAAAACCAATTAAATTATTTAGCCCACCACAATTTTGTTGTTTTATCATCAGGACCTTGAGCTGATACAGCGGCTGCAATATTGGCAGCATTAGATGTATATGCACTAGAAATATATCGCAATCTGTTTGCATACGCTCCATTCATCGATCCTGATAAACTGCGAATATCATTATCCGTTGATGTCGTAATTGCTGATGAAGGGTAGCCAGTATCACGAACAATTGACCATGCCTCATAACCGTTAGTATAGTTAGCAATCCAACGCTGGGTCGCAATTTTCTCAAGCTTTTCTTCCGTAGTTCCAGTTAATGAGCCCATTTCAGAAGCTAAAAAATCTGCGTCAGTTGAAGTTCCCCAAAGGTTCATCGCGTGATCTAAACCAGTAGCGTAATGTGCTGAAGCGTCACCAGTAGCTAGTCCCTTTACAATAGCTTCAGCGACCATAAAATGACTATCAGCTGCAGACATTACCACAAATGGATAAATATCTGTGTCCTTATTGGATTGGTTAATAACTATATCGGCAGGATCAGAAAACAATGTACCATCAAATAAACCCTTAATTTTTGGGCTTAACCTTACTGGAAGACCTATATGATGTGTGTTTTCATCAATGGTGATCGTTAGTTCGTCAGCTGTTTGCGTCCAAGTATAATCTGTATCAAGAACAAGTCCAGCATTATCTAGAGTGCTTTTCAAAAAAGCTATTTGGTCAGCAGTCATTGGATCACCACTTTCACCTCCTGAAATATCAATGGTAACGGTCCCACCTGCGCTCGGTTTTGACATTTTGCTAAGTCTAGGATCATCATACATGGACAATGCATTAACAAGTGGCTCACCAACTTTCCAAGCACCTCCTGCTCCAAAGCCATAATAAATGTCACCATAATTACAGTGCTCTACCCAAATATTTGCAA
>MDSW01081683.1_pt1 | contig 12191 bp, 7 predicted proteins | sample 811171 | NCBI WGS metagenome assembly MDSW01 (sample SAMN05326641, study PRJNA326480) | marine metagenome | isolation source: seawater | place: Atlantic Ocean: North West | collected 2012
CGCCCTCGTCATCGTCTTCATTCCATCGCGTCTCGCGCGCGTCCGCGCGTCCGCGCGCGCTCGTCGAGCGCACCGATCGCGAGAAACATGGTCGGCGGCGCGCACGTGCCGCGCGACGCCGTCGTCACGGGCGATCGCGTGGGGTTTCCGGCGCTCGCGGTGGCGCACTCTCGAAAAGTTCAAAAGGGCGAAGACTTCGATCTCGCCGAGGTGGCGGCGACGTGGCGTCCGACGCGCGAGGGAGGGTCGAGGGAGGATGCGGAGGATGAGATTGAGTTCGGCGCGTTCGGTCTGTTCGATGGACACGGTGGGAGAGCGTGCGCGGCGCACTGCGCGGAACGTTTTCTTCCGGAGCTCGTCGCGGCGTTGGACGCCGAGGGCGCGCTCGGGAGAGGGGAACGCGCGGACGATGCGTTCGAGAGACGGTTGCCGAACGCGCTTCGAGCGGCGTTCGCGGCGGTGGACGCGGCGTTTTTGTCCAAGGATGTGCACAGCGGGGCGACGGCGACGATTTGCGTCGTGCGGGGGAGATGCGTGACGACGGCGGCGGTGGGCGATTCGTTGGCGACTTTGGATCTCGGGCCGGGGACTCCGGTGCTTCGTTTGAGCGTCGAACATCGTCTGGACACGTCCGAGAGTGAACGGAAGCGGATCGAGGAGGCGGGGGGAGAGGTGCGGCCGACGGAATACGAGGACGGACCGAACGGGGAACGCGTCGGCGTCGGTCCGCTGCGAGTGTGGCCAGGCGGGCTCGCGGTGTCTCGATCGATCGGTGATCGTGACGGTAAGAAGGGCGGCGTTATCAGCGAACCGGATGTGAGTATGGTGATCGTTCCCGATCGGTTCCCCGGCGCGAGGCTTTTGCTCGCCAGCGACGGGTTGTGGGACGCCGCGACGCCGAAGCAGGCGTCGGCGCACGCCTCTAAGATGAATACGCAAAACGCCGCTGCGGCGCTCAATAAGCTCGCACAGATGATGAAGGATAACAGAGATGACATCACGGTTCTCGTCGTAGACATGATTCTTGAAGAGAGTAAGAAGGCGGGTCCGTTTGCGGTGAAACCCGAGCGAGGTTCGGAAAAGCCGGTCCTGTACCATCCGTTCTCAAAAAAGGCGCACGACCCGTTGCCGCTGCCCTCTGAGCGACACGCCGAGCGCAAAAGGATCAAAGATGAAGAGGCTGCGAAGCAGGCGGCATTAGAGTGCGCGAGGCGAGCGGAAGAGGAGGAAGCGATGAAAGCCTTGGAGGAGAGAAAGGAAGCGGAACGAAGAGCAGAGGCAGAGGCGGAGGACCAGGGATGGGAAGAGGCGAATACGAAGGGTACGAAAAAGAAGGAAAATGAATCGAAGCAGCACCGAGTGAAGGATAAGAAGGATAAGAAACCGAGACAACCGAAACAACACAAGCAGCCTAAACCAAAGGTCGCCGTCGACGACCAGGCACCCGAGCAAGGCTCGAGCGAACCGGCGGCGATCGTGCAAAACAAGGAGAGGAAGCAAGAGAAAAAGCAGAAGAAGAAAAAGGGAGATTTGGATATTCCCGACGTATCTGCGTTGCAGCTGGAAACACACGCGGTAGGAGCTAAGAATGGCGGGAAGAAGGCAAAGAAGGCGAAGAATAAGGAGCGTTTGCGCCCTCCCACTCCGCCCAATCACATCAGACCGCACACTCAGCCGCCTCTTCCGCCCGGTCCACCTAACATCATGAACGCTCAGTCGATTCCCGTGCTTCATCCGTACCAGGGTCCGATGCATCATCCGATTCCGACGGCGCAGCCGCCTCTCCCTGGGATGCTTCCGCAAGGCTTGCCGCCGCCCGGCTTACCGCCGGTGGCGCCGCCGCACATGTTCGCGCACGGTATGCCTCCACATATGCACCCTAGCTTCAATCCCCAAGGTTATTCGCAACAACCAAACAATAGAGCGGAACATTTGATGCGTCTCATGCGATCTGGTTCGCCGCCAGTGCCATCGGGATTACCGCCCGGAGTGGTGAGCGATCGGCAGTCGCCGCCGGAGCGACCCAACGTCGAGGCTCCGAACACGCCGGTTAAGGAACAAGAAAAGGGACAGCGCAAGGCTCAGTCTAATAAAAAGGGCAATCGCCGTCCGAGAAAATGGAACCAATCGACGCGTAAGAACGCCGGTAAGGCCAAACCTGCTGAGTGATACATTAAACGTGACCTATTCGGAGCGTGTACGATAGAACTTAGAACGAGTTGACCGATTAGTCAATCGACCTTTATCAATACAGAAACATATTCGACATTCTACAATAAGGTTACACTAACTTTGCCGTCAAGCTCACCGGGCGCCCATCACGTCGCAGTATCGGCCCGGCTGAAAACTGCGGCATCCACACTCGACGAATCGAGTCACCGAGGTTCGGTCCGCTACAGTGTAACACGACGTCGCTAAAAAACACGACCGAACCCGCGCTCACGGTAATGAGTCGACCAGCTCCATCGCATCCATCGTCCAAGAGCGGCGAAGGTAACGTCTGCCGTGAAGGATACGCGAGCGCTTTCTCCCGGTGCGTGGCGGCGGCTGATGAAGCCTCGGGGTACGGGAGTATACGAAGCGTTCCATTTTCCTCGCTCACATCGTCGAGCGGGACCCAACAGCTCAAATACGACGTATACATCGATGTCGTTTCAGCATCGCACCATTGACTGTCGTAGTGCCACTGAAAGCTCGACGATCGAAGAGATTCTTCGTTTCTCGCCGGCGGCTTCACGATGTATTGGTCGTTGAAAAACCGCACGTCTTCGACGCCCAAGAGCGCCATCGCTATCGATCCTATCGCACCGTCTCTACGAACAGTTTTCGTGACGACGTCGACGCACATCGACAAACTTTTGCGATGATCCAACGCCGCTTCGTGGGACGTCGAACACTCGCGCGCCGGGTCGTTCACCTGGGCCACGCAACCGAGAGCCTCTAATTCGTCCCAGCGCGCGTCCCGGTCATCGTTTTCACCGAGTCTCTCTCTATGATCGCGAACGCGCGACGTCAGTTTCCTCGAATGGCGGGGCGAATGATGGGAATTTTCACGCCGGCGCCCTCGCGCGCGCACCTCAAGACGGCATCGAGCTCCTCTCGGCACGCCTCGACGACGTCCGCATCGAGGTAATTCTCGACGACGACGTAACCTTGTGCGTCAAATCGCGCGCGCAAATCATCGAGAAACACTCGTTGCATCGACTCGGGCGTCCGCCGCGCGCGCCACTCGCGCGCGTGCGGCGGACTGACGCCCTCTCTGGCGACGACGGCGCCTCGCGCGCTCGACGCAGCCACGCTGGCGCCGCCACTGTCACCCCGTGTGACTCCTCTTTTTAGATTAAGACTCGCTATGGTTACAAAAGTCAAACATTCTAGCTCTATACTCATCCGTTGATGGTGCCAAGGCGATCGATGATCCAATGGTTGTGTTGCAAACCTGGCGTGAATACCCTCCTCGAAAGTTTTGTTTCGAAATTTCGAATCGATCGGGCTCCAGCGTGTGCGACTAGCCGCGCACACCGTTATCCAACATCTACTTTCGAGGAATTCTCGCTCTTTTCGGACTTCTCAGCCTCTCCCTTCGTCTCATTCGCGTCGGCGACGTCATTTTGCATCCTCTTCGCCGCGCGGTTCCTATACCGCCGCCGCGGAGCGCCCTTCACCTTCGCCCCGCCGGGACCGGTGACTCCCACCGCTTTCGGTTTTACATCGCTCGTATCGATTTTATACTCGACCTCTTCTCCCTACGCGCGCGTCATCACCGTCAATCACCGTCAGTCTCGCGCGCTCGCTCGACAAAAATCTCCCGGCGGCGTTTCGTAGTCCCGTCCCGCCCCGGCGCGGGACTGCGCATTTTCGCATTTTCGCAACGTTTCGTCTCACCTCCCACAACGAACGGAAGCCCACCGTCTCGATGGCCGTTTGATGCACGAAGATCTCTTCCGAGCCATCATCCGGGACGATGAACCCGAACCCCTTCGCCGCGTTGAACCACTTCACCTGCGCGCTCGCTCGGCGCCGGCGCGCGCTTCGTCAATCTCCCACTCGCGCGGACAATATCCTCCGCCCCCTCTCGACCTCGCGTTTCTCGGAAACTCCGACGCCCTCGGTCGTCGTCTCCGTCGCCCTCGCGGTCCACCGCGCGCGCAAGTAATTCCTCCACCGATCCACCGCGCGCGCGTCTCGCACCGTGCCTCGCGCGCGCGTCATTCCGCGCGCGCGCCGCGATCGCCCCCGCGCCGCGCACTCGCGATGATTGATCCTCGCGGCGTCCGCGTCGATGCGCGCGCGTCGGTGTCGCGCGTTCGACCCACGGGGGTGGTGGGTGAATGAGAAATTTACGGACGATCGATTCGTTGTGTGTGCGTGCGATACCCCGTGTGACGCGACGATGTGGAGAGCGCGTCGCGGCGCGGCGCGGCGACCGTAAAATATCGGGGACATACCCTTAGGGTTTAGGGTTTAGGGGACACCTCGGATGGATGCATGCGTGCATGCATGAGTGGATGAATGGCACCGATCGTCGGACGACGACGCGCTCGGTCGGTCGACGCGCGCGTTCGGTCGTCGCGCGCGTTCGGTCGTCGTCGTTCTCGGTGGGCGACCGGTCGTCGCGCGCGACGACGCCCATCGCGTCGACAACCCGGTCGCGCGCGTCGTCGATCGGCATCCATCGTGACCGGTGGTGCCCGACATGTCGCCGTCCGGGTGGTTTTCGGGGAGTAAGAACCGCGTCGATGCGCCCGATGGAGACGTCCGTGGGAACGCGGTGGGACGGCGCGACGGTGGACGCTCGGCGTCGACGGCGGGGAGACGGACGGAGGGAACGGGGGACGACGCGACCAAGGCGAGCGCGATGATCTCGACGAGCACGGGGACGGTTTTGGATTGGATCTCGGCGAGGACTGACATGGCGCGGTGGATCATGTTTCCCGGAAGAGCGGCGGACGGTGGGGCGCCGTCGTACGATTGGCGGGGGTGTCCGTTCGCGGGAGAGGTGAAGGATCCGTTGGACGCGCGCGTGACGTACGAGAGGTCGTTGATCGCGATCGAGGTGCACGAGCGACGCGCGCACAACTCGTGTGGGGTGACGTCGGGACTGGGAGACGCGAGCACGAAGACTGGAATGCGGACGTGCGCGTTGCGAGTGATGCGCGCGGGGCGATCGGCGAATGGGGACAGTAGATGCGCTGGGGATTTTTTCGTCGTCTATGTGCACGGGAACGCGTGCGATGTGGGAGATTGCGCGAGCGAGGCGACGAAGATCGCGGTGGGGTTGAAATCACACGTCATCGTTCCTGAATTTCCGGGTTACGGCGTGACGGAGGGGATAGCGCACGAGGAGAGCGTGAACACCGTCGTCAAGGCTACGGTGAAGTATTGCGTCAAGTACCTACACGCGCCGCAGAGCAGAATCATCATAATGGGACGCTCCATAGGAACCGGGCCGGCGACGTGGATGGCGCGCCTCATGTGTGCCCAGGGAGGCCCTCCCGCGGGGTTAGTGTTACAGAGTCCTTTCACGTCTATTCGAGATATAGCGCATCGGTACGTAGGCGCGGCGAGCAAAGTACTGCTCGCCGATAGATGGAACACCGCGGAAAACGTATTACACGTCGAGTGTCCGGTGCTGTTACTGCACGGTGATCTCGACACTGTGATACCCTTGTCCCATTCGCGAGCGTTGATGGATCGCATGCGCGCCGCGAACAAAGAGTTTGAGGAGGAGCCCCATCATGGGGGGAGCGATCGGCACAAGGTGATCATGAATCTGTTCGTGCAAGAGGCTTGCGACCACAACACGTACGACGTCGAGCGACACGTCGTCCTGCCGATGCTGAAATGGTCGCGAAAGAAAATGATACCGCTCGTGATCGAAAACATGGAGCTTAGACGTCATCGCGCTCCTGCGAACGATGGGAGAATGAAAGTTCTAAAGCCTATGGGGTGTCGTCTCTCGGCGGAGTCGTTCATGCTCAAATTCGCGACGAGATCACAGCGCGAAAAAACGCTACAGAGCGTCATGTGAAATGTGAAATGTTGCTAAATGTAATGTACTTTTACTCAAAACCTAATTCGAATCACGCTACCCCGAATCGATTTTGTTGCGGCGAGTCGAGAGAATCTCGCACGCGCGTGGCGATCATGTTCAAGAACTCAGTGTCCAAACCAAGCGTCGCCTTGTCCAGCCGAATCAGCGATTGTAGGCTCGGCATCATGACAGTCGCTAGAATCCCGAGATCGTGTGCCTGTGACTTGCCGTTCAGCTCTAGGGAAGGGACGACGAGGCTGTCGTCTTCGCCGTGTCTCAACGACGGTTGGAGGTGCGCGAACAACACTTCCAGGGTGTTCTCCGTCGAGATGACGAGGACGCGGATATCGGATTCAATCTCCGCCAGCTTGGCGATCAAATCAGATTCCGTGGCGTTCACGTTCCGGACGATTTTGTTGTACTCGATCGACTTCAGCGCACTCGTTCGAGACTCGACCAATCGAGTCAGCTCCCCGTTGAGGCGAATGGCTGTGGCGCCAAAGAGGTTCAACGTTGGTCTCTCGTCGCCAATGGCGCCATCAGAGATGGAAAACTTGAACTTTGTCAAGCCTTTATTCACCATCACGCGCTGTGCGCTGAGTAGCATGCTTCGAACGCTTCTGAAACGCCGCCACATCGTTTCAGCTGCGCTGATCGCGAACGGATCGGAAGACGCGAGGATCACGTCCTCCGCCGAAGACAGACCAAACGTCTTTGCGATGAAATCCGAGTATTTGTTGGAGTCAGAACAAAGAGTCGCCGTCAACACATCCACCGCACCGTGGAGACGAAGTTTCGGATCGGGAAGCACGGGTCCCTTGAGCAATCCGGTGACCAAGTTCACGGTGGCTTCGAGTTCGGCCAAATCCGCAAGGTGCGGACGAGACGCGCGATCAGCGAGCACTCGATGAATCACCGCGCTGTGTGCTTCAACGAACGCAAGTGTTTGAGAAATGATCGCGGGCACGCCTTTGCTCTCAACGATCGCACCAGGGTACCGCGAGAGCGTGGCCGACGGCGCAGGCTTGGGCTGCGGAGCGGCGGCGAGCAGGCTTCCGACGAGGCGAATCACGTTGACCAGAAGCCTGTGATGACGCGCCCGTGGAATCGGAAGGTCCGCGAAAGGTTTCTCCGTGTTCATGGTTGCCATCGTGGCCGACGAACTGTGAATGTCGGCGTACGCGTCTATAGCGCGACAATGAATCAAAGAATCGAGCGTGCCGAGAGCCACCATCTGACCTGGTTCGCTCTGCGCCATTCTCAGCAGAAGCGACAGTGACGCTTCTATCGTCTTCGCGTGTGACGCCGCGCGTGGCGTATTCAGAACGAGATCGGGCATCGACACGCGTTCCAGCTCGCGCAAACACGCCTTGGCGACGTCGTTTTGTAAGAGCAACACTTCGATGCCACCGACTCCAGTGCCCGCGCACACCGCCACCATGGCTTCGAGCGCAGCCAAAGCGATCGCCTTCGTGTCGTTCGAACCCTCCAAGACATCACGCGAGATGATGTCGACCAGCGAGGTCGCGTCTCTCTGAATGATGGCGGCATTGCCTTTCTCAATGTCGATGTCCATGACTTGCGAAAACGAAGCGCTCGCTCCAGCCAGGATTTTACCGTGTTTGGTCACCGGGCTCACGCCATCCGTATCGGGTCTGCAGTAGGCTAAGTAATCGAGCAAGGCGCTGATAATGTCCAATCTCGACACTTGCGCCAAGGGAGTGCGATGAAGCAAGCACGCGATCAAACTTCGGAGCAGCGCTCGGCACTTGGACGGGGCCAAGATGGCGTTCATGTCGCCCTTCGACCTGTCTCTCTCACCGAGTTGGCGAAGCTGAGATAAAATCGTGTGCACCAGGCGACAGAAAGGAGGTGCCTTCGCGACGTCCGATCCACCGCCAAACGGCTCAGCTTCGCACAATCCCGATAGAATTCCATCGACAAGTTCAAAAAGAATGCTATGCGCGCTCATAGGGCTGTCATCGACCGTCTCCGCGGTGGAGGCTTGGTGCGGCACGGCCGCCTTTCGCAAATCAAAGTAAGCGACTATGCTCGACAGTCCGCACGTCACGGCGAACGTCACGAGCTTTTCCCACGCGAGGAATACTTCCGATCGCGCGGTGGCATCTTCGATGACGGTATTTCGCGCTTCTGCGATGCGAATGGTGGCCTCTAAAGCGCGCGCGCGACGATTTTTGACGTATTCGGAGGCGTCGTGTCTCATCACGTGAGAATGCGACTCTGCGTCGAGGCGCTTGAATTCCGCCGACAACTTGGCGTTCACCGCATTGACGTCGATGATCTTGTCTCCATGGCGATTGTTTGTGAAAACTCCGCCCTCCGCGACGTTTCTGGTATCACCCAAGAGTTGCAACACGGCGAGCTCGTCCATGGTTTCAAGCACGTCGCCACCCAACCCGGACGTGATCGCGTGTTCTTTATTCTCCTCCAGAAGATGCGTCACGCTCTTCGGTAACTCTAAGACTGCGAATTGACCGTAGTCGACGTTTGGGTCGTGTGAGTACGTACCTAAACCTTCGCGCCCATTGTCTAGCAATACGTTCATGATATCCAATACGAGAGGCGGCGCCATCTCCGGCACTCGACCCTTCGCCGGAGGCGACTCCACTTCGAGTACTTGGGCGCAAAGACGAAGAATGCTCGCACGGTGATACATCACTGACAGTCTTTTCGCCGGCGCCGATGGAAGTGTCGTTCGTAACGCATCCGAAAGGAGATCGGGCAGAGCTAGGCTTGGCGCGTGAGGAGGCCACTGTCCCATGAGCGACAGCGTGGGTAACGTAGTCGACTCGCATGTCGACAGTCGGTGAAGTAAATCCGCTGCAAGTTCTGGAGCGTTGTACGGCATGACTGCATTTGCGTGCATGGAAGGCGGTGCGGCTTCCAAGAGTTCGAGCAAAACACTGAGACAGTTGAACTCTGTAAAGGGAGAGAGAGCCATCTCATTCGGCGCGCCCGTCAAATCGAAACCCAATAGCAAATGAGTCAAGTTTGTACCGCGTCGCTCCAGGTTTTCGTGCAACAAGTCGAACACCAACGACGCGCACTCAATCGCGCTCGATGTGTTGGCGTCGATGTCATCCTCAGCGTCCCCAGGAGGCACGGTGGCGAACGCAAGTTCCAAGCAGCTCGCGCAACCTTCCACGATTGCGGCTCTCGAAGCTGGAGGTAACATCAGGACGATGTGCTCAACTCGACGGCAGAGAACACGTAATATCTTGAGCGCGACCAAGGGGATCGCCGGGTTATATTTGTACTGTATGTAACCCAAGACGTTCGCCATTTGCGACATGTCCGACGACAGCACCTCATCGAGCGTGTGGTAGAACACAGCATCCTTGTGTTTCGCGCGCAAGTCTGCCACCGCGTGCTCGTCAATCGAAAGCACGTACTCCAATAAACGCAACGCTCCCAACACACACTCCTCCAAAGCGGCGCCGTGGCTAGAGTTACGCTCAAAGCTCAACGGTTCGGCACCGATGGAGAGAATATTCATGGTCATCTTGTACGTCGAACCAGACGTCAAGAAGTCAATGAGAATGTCTGCACCGGGGGCGCTCGGTTGATCGAGCGAGCTACTCGTTTGACCCGTACTTCGTAAAGCCAACGCGTCGGATTGCTCACTGTATCCAATCGCAAATGGAGCGTTCGATATCCCAGCTTCGGTGTCTTCCGTCGTCGGCGTCGATGCCCAGGAGTTGGTGTACAGATGCAAGACGAACAAAAAGTGATCGACGCAGTCGCTCGCCATCGCCCATCGTTCCGTTTGGTTACTGTGGACTCTCGTGCCTAACTCCCCGTAGAGGCGTTCGCGAATAAAACGAGTATGAAACCAAGCAGGTCGACCTGCGTCACCGCACGGCCCGCTCTCGCATTCGCTCGTCGTGGTAAGCAGTTTGCCCATCAATCGTAGCCAGCTCGCGGTGCTCTCGTAAGACCTTGCCTCGGGTTCGAGAACGCTGTATATGTACGTAATATCCGATCTCTGTGACGTCATCGTTTGTAACGCGCCAGTTTGCAACGGATTGGGCAGTACGCCCGCTTGATCGAGCAACTGCCACACGTCAGACGCTGTGTTCACATCCCAGCATAATGCCCCGATGGCATCAAGAAGGGACGATTTCAAAGACAGCGGAACTGGATCCGTGTACAACTGAAGGAGTGCGTCCATCAATGCCGCGCCGATTCTGTGTTCCAACCACATCAACCAGTGAGCCGATTCAGAACGCTCGGCGTTTTTCATGACTGCGCTAAACACAGAAAGGTACGCTCGAAGACCTTCGGCGTCTGCCTCGTTCATCTCCGGATCGCCTTGCCTAGGGTCGTACTCCTCTCCAGCGTCGATCAAATCATCCGGCGACGACATGAATCGCTGCACGTAGCCAATCAGAGCGCCTAAGAATCTATCCCAGTTGGCCGCGCCCTGGCTTCGTTGGAGCAGCTCGAAAATGTGCCGCGCTCCCTCACTTCTCTGAGCAATGGTCGTGCACAACTCGAGAAGCTTCACTAAAGATCCAACAGAATGCTCACTGTCACTAGCGATTTCTAAGAAGCTCTTGAGACCACCGCATTTCAACGCCAGGTTTGCCTCTTGGGAATATATCTCCGCCAACGCGGAGCATACGTCCGCCAGCGGCTTCGCGGGGTCGATCTCCACCGTGAGCCCATTTTCTACAAAGGGTGGCTTCACAGCCGTGCCGTCCGTCAGCATCCTGTGCAGGGTTGTTTTGCGGAGATTGTGATGCAAATATCTCGAAAGTATCGTGTGCACGAACTCCAGGTTCTGGTTTCGCGCAACGAGGTGATCGTCTTGGAACACACCCGTTTTCAGAACGAGATCGATGGCCTCGACGGCATCGTTTTTCAAGCTTTCTCGGATGCTGTCCTCAGCTTCCGGCAACCCAAGGTCGAGAGCTAAGACGCCCCAAGCGAAACGGACGAAAGAAAACAACGGCGGTGCGTTCGGCGAGTTGACCGTGGTCGAGGTCGCCTTTGCCAGCTCGGTTCTGTTTGACGCCGCTTCCACACCCGACTGAATCGGCGTGAACATCCCCGCGGCGGCGAGAATCGCACCGTATCCCGTCGGCATGTCATCCGTTGCCACGTCATCTAACTTTTTCATCGCTTCCGCGGATCGACCCGCCAACACTAACAAGGCTTGGGCGTTTTCCGCGCTCAGGTTTGGTGAAATGCGCGTGGCGTGGAACAAACACTCAACCACCAATCTACGCTCCTGAGCGACGCATTCTTGACGTAATATCGGCCGTCCGCGTATGTCTACGAGCTTGTCTAAGGGACCGAGCGGACGCTCGATCGAAGGTGGCGGTGCGTTCACGAGAGCCAACGCACCCGCCGCAGGCGGCTGCGGCGCCGGAGCAACCAAAAACGGCCCTCCAGGCGGAGGCGCAGTCACGAGCTTCACCAATCGTCCGAAAAGCGTACCATCTTTCAAAAGGTTCTCGACGTACTCCTTGAGTTCATCATCCATGACGCTATCCAAGGGAACCGTCCCGCCCGCGCACCGCAAAAGCGTGAGCAGCGACTCGAGCGCCGCGGCGCGTTCACGCATCAAAATCCCAATGGCTGCCGGCACCGCAGCGTCCGCCGGCGCACCGTTCTCTATGGCGCCGACGATGAGCTCGACACTCGCGATTTCGTTCACATCCATCGCCACCGCGATCGTGCTCGCGTGCTCCACGTCCAACTCTCCCAATCTCGCCTCGAGCCCGTTGCTCAGAGTCACTCTTCCCGACGTCACCTTCGTCGCATCCTCCGCCCTTCTCGCCTCGAAAAACGCCAACTCGCGCAGTCGCGTCTCTTGCGCTCGCAGCGCCCCTCGCGCTCGCTCCCGATCTCGCTCGGTCGCGCTTCCAAGCTCCAATCTTCGCAGCGCTGACAGGAGATTTTGGAACCTCGACGCCGGCGACCATCCGTCGCCCTGCTGTCGCACCGCGCCCACCGACGGCGTCGCCGCCGCCGCCGCCGCCGCCGCGGGCGCGCTCGTCGACGCCACGGGAAACGCGCTCATGGCTTCTCGCGCGTCACCGCGGTCTCTCGCGCGACGACACATCGGCCGAACGGACAAATCATCCACCCGCGCGTCCGCGCGAGCCTTTTTCAAACGCACGCGAGTCCA
>MDSW01039537.1_pt1 | contig 12189 bp, 3 predicted proteins | sample 811171 | NCBI WGS metagenome assembly MDSW01 (sample SAMN05326641, study PRJNA326480) | marine metagenome | isolation source: seawater | place: Atlantic Ocean: North West | collected 2012
ACGGCGTCCGGGACGGCGCCCGGGACGGCGTCCGGGACGGCGCCCGCGGCGGCGGCGGGTCGTCTCGGCGGGGGCGTTCCTTCCGGGGGGAGCGGGACGGGGGTCGGCGTCGGGGCGGCGGCGGGCGGGGGGGAAGGGGCGCGCGAGGAGGGATCGCTCGCGGACATCGCTCGCGGGAGGGACGCGTCGGAGCCCGGGGGCGTCGGATCCCGGGGCGTCGTCGGGGGCGGCCGGGCCGCGGCCGCGGCCGCGGAGGAGGACCCGGACGAGGACGCGTTCAGCGACGAGGACGCGCTCGCGGACGCGCCGCTCGCGTTCCTCCCGGGTTCGTCCGGCGGCGCGCGAGGAAACGGCGGGGGCGGCCACGTCGTCCCCGGGATTCCGCTCGCGGGCTTGCCCGCGTTTTCGGACGCCGCGCCCGAGGCGGCGAGAAGACTCGCGCGGCGGGAGGCGGGCGGCGGGGAGGGGACGGGCTCGGAGAACCGGGGCGAGACCCGCGGCGTCCAGAGGGCGACAGCCGGCGCCGGCGCGCGGGGGCTTCGGAAGCTCGCGCCGCGGGCCGAGAGGGCGCCCGAGCGCGCAGCGAACGCGAACGCGAACGCGAACGCGAACGCGACGGCGCGCGCGGGGGACAAGATCCAAAAATCAAACGCACCCGACCCGGCGGGTCCCGGCGGCGCGGACGCGGACGCGGACGCGGACGCGGCGCGTAAGGCGAGGAGGAAAGCCGCCGCGGCGGCGGTGCTGATGCGGAGCGCGCGCGACTCCGCCCGGGGCGAGTCCGAATCGAAATCGAAATCGAAAGCGCTCGCGCTCGCGCCGAAAGCCGCCCCCGGGGGAGTGGGCTCGTCGTCGTCGGCGTCGGCGGCGGCGTCGGCGGCGGCGAGTCCCGGCGCGAGTTCCCTCGCGAGCGACTCCGATTTCGGCGGGTCGTCCGTCGCCGGGTCCCCCGGCGGCGACGCCCGCGCTCTCGGGGACGCTCGCGGCAAGCCCGAGCTCACGGAGAAGCAGAGGGCGAAGAAGCTCGAGCAGAAGGCGCGCGTGGCGGCGAACCAGCGGCGTCAGTTCACGACGGAAGATTTCCGCAACCTCTTCTCGTACTCGCGCCACGGCAAGTACAAGCAAGTCGCCGAGCTCCTCAAGGCCGGGTGCCCCGCGGAGGGCAAGGACCAGTTCGGGAACACGCCCCTGATCATCGCGTGCCAGAACGGGAACGCGAGGATCGTCAAGGCGCTGCTGCGGCACGGCGCGAACATCGACGCGCAGAACAAGCAGGGGTGCACGGGGCTGCACTACTGCATCGCGTACGGGTTCAACGCGCTCAGCGATTACGTCATCGCGAAGGGCGCAAACGATAAACTCCTCAACGCGCAAGGCCTGAGCCCGTACGAAGGGATCAAGTGACGGAGGGATCGCGCACGGGAGAACGGTCGACGAGCGCGGCGACGAACGGTCGCGCGGGTCGAGACTCGGCGCGTGACGAGACTTCGGCGCGTGACGAGACTCGGCGCGTGACTCGGGTGCATAACTCATCGTTCGTTCACGTGCTCGATTCGCTCGCCGACGCTCGAGCGGGCGCGAAGGTTCGTTTTTTTCACGCGCCTTTTCCGCGACTGGCGTCGCGGTACCTCCTCCTCGCCTCCCCGTGTTCCTTCTCCGCCCTTCTCAGAGCCTTCTCGAGGACCTCCCTGGTCGCCCTCCAATCGTTCGCCTCGCTCTCCGCGGTTTCGAGCTCCACCTCCCGCCTTTGCCTCCTCGCCTCCCTCGCCTTGGCGTCCGCCGTGAACGCCGCGAAGGGGTCCGTCTTGCTCCGAAGCTTCAGCTCCTCCGCCTTGCGCTCCAGCGCCTCGCACTCCGAGCGCTTCGCCGCGAGCGCCTTCTTCCGCGCCGCCGCGTCCGACGCGGAGGCGGAGACGTGCGGGTAAAGCGCCGAGGCGAGGTCCGCGGCGAGCGCCGCCGCGTCGGGGCCCGAGCCCGCGGCGCCGAACCAACCCGAGGGATCCGAGCGCGTCGACGCGACGCGACGCGCGGAGGTCTCGGAGCCCCCCTCGGCGGCGGCTTCGAACGCGTCGTCGTCCGAGGACGTCGCTCCGTCGCTCCGTTCGACGTCGCCCTTCTTCTCCCCGTCGGAAGATCCCACGCCCTCTCTCGTCGAAGCAGGAGGCGTTTTTTTCTCCGCGGCGGAGACGTCGGCCTCGCTCGCGCTCGCCTCAGCCTCGCTCGCGCTCGCGGCGGACGCGTCGCTCGCGGCGTCCGCCTCCGGGAAGGCCCCCCCTCGTTCCTCGTCCTCGGCGCGCGCCTCCTCCCCGAGGGCGGCGACCACCTCGCGCCCTCTGGCGTCGGCGAGGGGCGCGGCGGCGGCGAACGCGCCCTCTTCGCCCCACCCCTCCGCCCCCGCGGCCCTGAGGGCGTCCGCGATCGCCGCCGCGCTCGGTCGGTCCGCGGGTCGGGGCGCCCACGCGCTCTCGAGCGCGGCGGCGAGCTTCGGGTCGATTCCCTCGGGCATCGGCAGTCGCTCGCCCCTTCGCACGACGGCGTCCACCACCTCGGCGCGGGAGACGTCGCCGAGCACCCAGGGGACGCGCCGCGTCATCATCTCCCAGACCACCACCCCGAGGGCGTACACGTCGGCGGCGTCCCCCGAGAAGCCCTCGGGAGGGGCCTCGTCCTCCGCCGGGGGCGCGAGCATCTCCGGCGCCATCCAGAGCATCGAGCCCACGGGTCGCCACGACGAGGAGGATCGCGCGCCGCCGCCCAGCCACGCGAGGGGCCCCGACGCCCTTCGCCGCGCGGGGCGCCGCGGCATCGTCCCCACGGGCGCGGCGCTCCCGAAGTCGCACAGCTTCGCGCGCACGCGACGGGAGGACGCGCAGTACTTCAAAAGGACGTTGCTGGACTTGACGTCGCGGTGCGCGAAGCCCGACGCGTGCAAATACGCAAGCGCCTCGGCGAGGTCGAGCGCGAGCGCGGGAAGGTTCAGGAGCGGCATCTGATCCGGAAGCGCGTCGAGCGCGTCGAGCGCGTCGGCGTCGCTCGAGGAGGACGACGACGACGCGAGCGCCGCCGCGGGCTCGGGCTCGGGCTCGTCCTCGGCGGCGCGCTCGGCGCGTCGGCGCTCGCGCTCGCGCATCGCTCCGCACGTGGCGCGCTCGCTCTTGACGGCGTTCCACACGTTTCCTCCCGCGCACAGCTCGGAGACTATGAACGCGTCTCCGGATTCGGGCAACGCCGCGAAGTGGTGCATGCGGACGATGCCGGGGTGGTCCACGCGCGCGAGGAGTAACGCCTCGCGCTTGAAGTCGCGAACCGCGTCGGGGCTCTTCGCTTTGCTCGAGGATAAGATCTTCACCGCGAAGCGCGTCGAGCCCTCCGCGGCGGCCCACGCGTCGACGCCCGCGCTCGAGCGCGCGGAGGAGGAGGGGGCGTTGTCCGAGGCGGAGGCTGCCGAGGCGGCGTCGAAGGCGGCGTCGGCGGGCGCGGCGTCGTCTTTTTCGGCGCGCCGCTCCTCCTCCTCGGTCGACGCGTCGAGCCTCGTCGCCTCGAAGACCGCGGCGTAGCTCCCCTCGTCGAGGCACTCGCCGAGCTCGAGGCCGAGGCGTCTGAGCTCGGCGGCGAGCTCGGGGCGGAACGCGTCCGCGGCGCTCGCGCGCGACGGCGAGGAGGAGGGGGGCGACGACGACGACGACGACGACGACGACGCGCCGGCGGGGGCGGGGGGGGATCGGCGTCGCGGCGACGACGAGGCGGGGGCGGGGGGCGACGCGGCGCCGGCGCCGGCGCTCGGGGTGGCGCGAGGAGACGGCGTGCCCTCGGCCTCCGCGACGGGGGTCGCGCGAGGCGGCGGCGCGGGGAGACGCGCGCGCGAAGGGCCCCGCGCCGCGCGACGCGAGGCGACGACGTCGCGGCGCGCGCGCGGGAGACAAAGCGCGGGAGACGACGGCGACGCGCGCGAGTGGGCGCCCGACGCCATGGCGACGGACGCGATCGCGCGCTCCGCCTCCCGCGGACCGCCCCGCGTCGCTCGGCCCTCCTCGACTCGAGCCCCGCGCCTCAGACGCTCGCGTTCGCGCGTGAGACGCGCGCGGGGACGATCGCGAGGTCGACCGCGCGCGCCCCGCGCGTTCGAAGTGAGACGCGGGGAGGGGGGAGAGGCGCCACTCGGTTGGCCCAGCTGTCCCGACGTCAAGATACGCGCGGGAGCCGCGGCGACGAGTGACGGAAGCATCGTAACTCTTTCTGGATTCAGGAACCCTCGCCGAGACCCACCTCGACAAGAGTCTCCTTCTACACGCAGTACCCGGTACTCTGGACTGGTGTATGGGCATTTAGTCAGGAGGGAGGGAGGTGAATCTCGGCTCGCCGTAACACGCCCGCTCGTCGGACGTGGGACCTTTGACGCACACCGGATCCGCGCGATCACTCCCGCGCGCTCCTCCACCCGCGCTCCGCCCGAGGCGCTTCTCGCGCGCTCAGCACCCGCGCACCCGGCGCTCGCGCGACCTCCCGCGTTCGCCGCGTTCGCGCGCTTCTTCGACTCCCGCGGTCGCTCGCCGATCGCGGCCAGGGTTTTTTCACCCGCCAAGAGACACGCGGCGATCCTCGCGCGCGACGATGCGCCGCCTCAGCTCGTCGCGCGGCGACGTCGCCCGACCCCGCCGGTCGCGCCTCGGCCGGATCACACTCTCGATCGTGTTCGCGACGGGCGCCGTCACCGGAGCGGAGGCGGTGTCGGTTGGCGAGAGTGTTGGTTGGGTCTTCACCACCCTTGACGATTTGAAGCAGGCAGTTGGACAATGCACCGGAATCGACCCCACCGGCGTCAGTTGCGACCCCCCCATCGGTTCGTGGGACGTCAGCGCCGTCACGACTATGTATGAACTGTTCTGGGGTCAGTCACAATTCAATGCCGATATCTCGGGATGGAACACGTCGTCGGTGACGGACATGTCCGGCATGTTCAACATGGCGGAACGGTTCAATCAACCCATCGGGAACTGGGACGTGTCCAAGGTGAGGTACATGTGGGACATGTTCAAGAACGCGTACGAGTTCAATCAACCTATCGGGAACTGGGACGTGTCGAGCGTGACGAGCATGACGAACATGTTCCTCCGCGCGTACGAGTTCAATCAACCTATCGGTTACTGGGACGTCTCCTCGGTGGGGAACATGGTAAACATGTTTTACCAGGCGGAGGCCTTCAACCAGCACATCGTGGACTGGCACGTGTCCTCGTCGACGACCCTTACGGGAATGTTCTTCGACGCGACTGCGTGGAAGGCGACCTTCGTCAGAGATGATGCTTCATCTGATGACGGCCCTCCCCAATCGTGGTCGCTCAAGCCGGGCCTGTGCGGCGAGAACCACCACGTCTCGAACGGCGCGTGCGTGCCGTGCGCCGCCGGGTACGCCCAACCCCCCGGCGACGACCCGCTCGGCGGCGACACGACGTGTGGCGCGTGCGGCGAGAACCACCACGTCTCGAACGGCGTTTGCGTGCCGTGCGCCGCCGGGTACGGCAACACCCCGGGCGAAGACCCGCTCGGCGGCGACACGACGTGCAGCGTGTGCGCGAAGGGCCACCACGTCTCGAACGGCGCGTGCGCGCCGTGCCCTTTCGATGTTATCGGCTACGGGGCCAATCCCGCGGGCGGCGACACGCCGTGCCGCGATCTGAGGCGCGCCTTCGCGACGCTCGAGGACCTGAAAGCCGCCGTCGCGAGCTGCGCGGGGGCGTGCGAGGAGGCGAAGTTCTGGGACGTCAGTCAGCTGACGAGCCTGAGGGAGGCGTTCAAGGATGCGACGACGTTCAACGCGGACATCTCGGGCTGGAACGTGTCCTCGGTGACGGACATGGGATGGATGTTCAATCGCGCGTACGCGTTCAATCAACCCATCGGGGGCTGGGACGTGTCCTCGGTGACGGACATGTCCTCCATGTTCAACGAAGCGTCCGCGTTCAACCAGCCGATCTGGGCCTGGGACGTGTCCTCGGTGACGGACATGAACCACATGTTCAAATACGCGTTCGCGTTCAACCAGGCGATCGGGGGCTGGGACGTCTCCTCGGTGACAAACATGATGCTCATGTTCTTATCGGCGGAACAGTTCAACCAGCCGATCGGGGACTGGGACGTCTCATCGGTGACAAATATGAACGGCGTGTTCAATGCCGCGATAAAGTTCAACCAGCCGATCGGGAACTGGGACGTGTCCAAGGTGACGAGCATGCGAACCATGTTCTACAACGCGTTCGCGTTCGCCCGTGGGATCGGGGACTGGGACACGTCGTCGGTGACGGATTCCTCCTGGATGTTTCACTCGACGGCCCAGGGCTATGTTTGGACGACTATCTTCGTCAGAGATTCTTATAGCTCCCAGAATGACGGTCCCCCCTCCGCGTGGTCGCTCAAGCCGGGTCTGTGCGGCGAGAACTACTACGTCTCCGACGGCGCGTGCGTGCCGTGCGCCGCCGGGACCGTCAACCCCCCGGGCGACAGTTTCTACGGCGGCGACACGACGTGCGCCTTCGACGATCGGTATCGGTACTGCGCGGAGGACCACCGCGTCTCCTCCGGGACGTGCGCGGCGTGCGCGGGCGGACTGGCTCGCCCCGCGGGCGACGACGTGCTTCAAGGCGACACGACGTGCGGCCCGTTTTGCGCCGCGGACCACCGCGTCTCGCGCGGGGCGTGCCTTCCGTGCTCGGAGGGGAACGTGCGCGCCGCGGGCGACGACCCGAGCGGCGGGGACACGGCGTGCACGTGCTCGTGTAAAGACAGGTTCCGCGGAAACGGGATGAAGCTGAAGGACCTCGCGTTCTTCGGGCGGTCGTCGAGGCTACGCGGAGGAGGAGAGCCGTCGAGGTTCGCGGATCCGGGGAGGTTCGCGGAATACGCGCGGTGAACGACGAACGAAACAGAAACATTTTTTTTTAAATTTATGATAAAATAAATGAGCGAGTACACCTCACGCGCGCGCGCTCGTCCTTCACGCCGTCCGTCTCTGGGGCGCGTCCCTGTCGAGCGCCGCCGCGTCTCCGCGGAGCGCCGCCGCGTCTCTGTCGAGCGCCTCCGCGTCCCCGTCGAGCCCCCCCCCCGAGCGCGCGCGCGAACGCGGCGACGGCGCGCGCGTTGGCGAAGAGGAACCCCAGCCCCGCGAGCCACGCGAGCTCGAACCCTCGCGGCGCGCCGCGGAACTCCAGGCTGAACGCCGCCGCGAGCCACGCCGCCTGCGCCGCCTGCCACGCGCCGCACGCGCGCGCCGCCGCCCACTTCGGCTCGGAGGAGGAGCGGGGGGGCTCTTCGTCTTCGCGCGGAAGGAAGGGCGTTTTTCCGCCCTTCCCGCTCTTCTTCTCGCGCCGCGCGTCGCCTCGCGTTCGAAGCGCGTTCGGCAGGGCGAGCGGCGCCAGGCTGAAATACCACACGAAATACTGCGCGGTGACGACGGCGTTGAAGGCGACGAAACCGAGCGTCTGGAGGAAGAGCGCGGCGGGGAGGTCTCGCGCGGCGACGACGCCGAGCGCGGCGACGACGGCGACCTGCGGCCCGGCGGCGACGAGAGCGGCGAGCGCGGCGCGCGCGAGCGCGAGCGCGAGGCCACCGACGCCGTCTCCGACGCCGTCTCCGACGCCGTCTCCGACGCCGGCGGGGGGTTGGCTCCTCGCCGGCGTCTCGTCCCGGGGGTCATACGCCCCTCGCGAGTCCCCTCCGGTCCCGGCGGCGTTCAGGTACGCGGGCAGAAAGCTCGGCGAGAAGTTGTGCCTGACGTCGCGACGCGAGAGGTGGTACGCGTACGCCTCCTCGAAGAACTCCGCGCCGTAGAGCGCGAAGCAGACGGCGCCGAGCGCCGCGAACGTCGCCAACGAGGACGCCGCGAACGCGAGGCGCGCTCGAACCGCGAGAGGGGCGCGCTTTCGTTTTTGTTTTTGATCTTCTCTCGGGCGAGGAGGCGAGGAGGTGCGAGAGGAGGTGCGAGAGGGCGCGAGAGGGCGCGTCTTCCGACCGCGGCGGGGGTCTTCGCGCTCGACGGCGGCGGCGGCGGAATAGGCGATCGCGGCGGCGGCGTCGCGTTCGTACGCGGCGTCCAGGAAGACGAGGATCGGGAGGGCGTACGCGACGGGGACTATTCGGAGGTGCGTCGCGGCGCCGTGCGCGAGTCCGGCGTGCGCGGGGCGGCCCGCGGCGATGCGCTCAAGCGCGACGAGCACCAGCGTCGCGGGGAGGGACTCGCAGCTGCCTCGCGTGCTGACGGCGATCGTGAAGGGGTTGAAGAGCCAGGCGGCGCACGCGGCGACGCACGCGCGTTCGCGATGGCCCTGCGCGCGCAGGACGCGCAGGATCAGCGCGCCGGCGAGGAGGTCGAACAGCGCGAACAGGACCTTCCCCCACGCGGGGTGCACGAGGACGTTGGGGAGGAGCGCGAAGGCCAGGAGTGGGGTGTACCTGTACGTCGTGCGCTCGTACGGGGAGGCGCCGCGCGCGACGAACCGCGCGGCGTCGGTGAAGACGTCGTAGTCGACGTCCGTGTACGGCACCTCGAACGTCGCGTCCTGGTAAAGACCCCAGAGCAGGAGGAGGAGGCGGGCGAGCGCGCCCGCCGCGAACAAGACGCCGGCGCGAGGGAACGCGCCGGCGGCCGAAGCCGCCGCCATCGCCGAGCGAGGACCGCGCGGGGGGCACTGAGACGCGCCGGAGACGAGGCGAGTTGTCGCAATCTTAAACTCGATGAACGTGAAAACTACGACGACGACGACCGTTATGACGCTCGCCACATCGGACGCCGCGACCGGCGCGGGCGCCACTCCGTCGGTCGCGCGCGCGCGATGGGCGCCGCCGAGCGTGACCGCTCGCGCGTCGCGACGACGTCCGGGCGCGTCGCGCACGACGGGTGCGATCGCGCCCCCGCCGCCCCCGCCCTCCGTCCCGCGCGGCGCGCGGTCCCGACCCGACGACGCGTTGACCCGCGGCGGCCTCCTCTCATCGTTCCTCCCCGCGGCTGACGCCCATCCACCCCCGCGCGCGCGCCCTCTCTCCTCCCTCCCGCCGCAGGCACGACCAGCTCGTGGTCGTTCGCGGCCGCGACGTGGAGGTCTGGGACCCCCCCCGCGCGCGCGACCCCGCGCGCCGCGTCGCGCTCGTCCGCTTCGCCCACCCCGTCCTCGGCGCGGTCGCGCTCGGGCGCGGCGCGGGACGACGACGACCCGACGACGAACCGCGCGCGGCGCGAGTGGAAGAAGAAGAAGAAGCCGCGGCGGCGGCGTCGGCGGCGTCGGCGGCGTCATCGGCGTCGGCGTCGGCGTCGGCGTCGTCGAAGGGCCTCCTCCCCTCGCGCGGCGCTCGTCGCCCCTCGAAAACCTCCCCCCCCGCTGCCGCCGCGCCCGGGACCCGCGCGCTCGACGACGTCCTCGTCTTCGCGTCGCCGTCGCTCGCGGTGCTTTTCCGCTGGCGACCCGAGCGCCGACGGCTCGAGGAGGCGGCGCGCGTCGCGCTCCCCGAACCCGCGCCGCCCCCGCACCAGGACCGCTCCCCGCCGCGCGGCCCCGTCGAGCGCCGCCTCGTCGAGCGCCGCGCGAGGCGCTTCGCGTTCGTCGCCGCCGCCGAGCCCGCGCCCCCGAACCGCCGCCGCCGCGGGGACGCGACGCGAACCGTCGCGTGGGCATCCGGACCCGAGCGCCTCGGCGCGATCCGATACAGCTGTGCGGAAAACACAGCTGTGTCCGGCGGCGGCGAGGACGACACAGCTGTAGTCCGCCTCGAGGCGGTCGACGTCTCCGAGTCCCTCCGCGCGGCGCTCCGGGGCGTGGCGACGCCGAGTGGACGCGCGTCCTCGCCCTCCTCTCGCGACGCCTCCGCCGGATCCGTCTCGGAGCGATCGGGGGATCTCGTCTCTGATGGATCGGAGCCATCAGAGAGCCATCAGAGACGCGCGCCCGCCTCCTCGTCGTGGGACGTCGTCGCGCTGCGCGTCTCCCCCGGCGGGCTCGTCTCCGCGGCGGTCGCCGAGTTCCTCGACCGACACTGCCCCGGCGTCCCCACGCGAACCTCGGCGGCGATCGGAACCGTCGACTGGAGCGCCGCGTCCGACGCGACGGCTCGGGCGGAACCGTCGGACGCGCTCGCGGCGGAGAGACGCGCGGAGAGCGCGAACGCGCGCGCGCGGGGGTTCGTCCCCGTCGCCGTCGTGCGCAACGTGCACCCGGGCGTCGCGTGTTTCTGCGACGCGATTCTCCACGGCGAGGGCCGCGCGGCTCGCGCGGCGCCGCTCGAGGACGAGGACGAGGACGAATTCGAAGCTTCGGCCGAAGGTTCGGGTTCGGGTTCGGGTTCGGGTCGGCGCGCGGTGCTCGCGGTGTCGCCCGCGGGCGCGGCGGCGATCGACGTCGCGTCGGGCGCCGTCTCGGCGAGGCTCGTCGCGTCGCCGCGGCTCCCCGGCGCGAGGGCCGTCGCCGCGACGTGGGTCCGCCGCGAGGGGTCGACGGGGCGCGCCGCGCGGTGGCGCGTCGCCGCGTTCGACGACGCGGGAAACGCGCGCGCGCTACGCGACGACGCGACGGAATCCAAAGATTCATCAAAGGCCGAAGAATCGTCATTCGGCGAAGATCAGGAGGAGGAGGTGGCGACGACCCGCGGCTCGGCGTTCGACTTGATGGTCGCGTCGGTCGCCTTCGTCGGCGACGACGACGCGCCCGGGGGCGCGCTCGCGTGCGTCGCGCCGATGTCGACGTCGCGCGCTTCCGCCGCGGCGCCCCCCGTCGTCGTCGTCGCGCCCGCCGACCCCGACCGTCGTTCGCGTCGGCGCGCGCGCGAAGAAGGAGGCGAGGCGTCTTTTAGGGCCGCGTCGGGCGCCGCTTCGGACGACCCCGAGTACGGTCTCTTCGACGCGCTTCGGGCGGTGGCCTCTCTCGAGCGCGCGTCGGACGCGCCGTTCCCGCCGCTCCCCCGCGTCGTCGCGGCGGAGGACGTCGACGCCCGGACGCGAGGCGCCGCGGACGCGAGCGGGTGCTCGCGGATCTTCGCGCTCGGGACCGTGTTCGAGGAGGAGGAGGACGCGTTCGAGGAGGAGGACGCGTTCGAGGAGGCGAACGCGAACGCACGCGACGGCGGCGGTTCGCGCCGAGGGATTCCGGCGATTCCGGCGGCGATTCCGGCGGCGGCGGCGGTTCCCGGGGGAACGACGCGCGCGTCCGCGCCGCGCGCCGGCTCGGCGCCGCTCGCGCGAAGAAGCCGCCGTCTCGCGCTGCTGAGCTTCGACGCGGCGTCGGCGACGGCGGCGTGCGTCGCGGCGGGCGACGCGCGCTCGGCGGCGCGGCGCGGGGACCTGCGCCGCGTCGACGCGGACGCGGGGCTTTCGCTCGCGCTCGACCTCGACGAGCGCACGCTCGCGGCGGTCGGGTGGGAGGAGTCGGAGCCGGCGTTCGATCGTCGCGGTCGGAACCGTTCGGGCGGCGGACGTCTCGGTCGACGTCTCGTCGTCGCGCAGGCGACGCCGCGGGGCGTCCGCGCGTTCGCGTGCGCGTTCGCGTCCCTCTTCCCTCCGCCGCGCGACGCCGCCGCGTTCGAAGCGTCGGCCGAAGGTTGTTCGGGGCGTTCGGGTCCTCCCCGCGCGCCGCTCGCGTCCGTGTGGACGCCGCCCGCGGGGTCCGCGGCGACGCACGCCGCGGCGCTCGGCGACGCGCGCGGCGCGATGGTCGTCGCGACGACGGCGACGGCGGAGAAAACGACGCTCGGAGCCTCCGTGAAAAAAACCGACGCGTCGTCGCGCGCCGGCGAAAAAGGTCGCGTCGCGTTCGCGGCGCTTCGGTGCGGCGCGTCGGGCGTGACGCTCGAGTGCGCGTGGTCCTCGGGAACGTCGCTGTCTTCGGGAAATGAGTGTATACAATCCGCGGGCGGCGGCGTCTCGGCGTTGGCGCTTTGCGCGTTGCCCCGGGGGGCGGTCCCCGCGGGGCGCGACGCGATCGGGGTGCTCACGGCGTTTTGGGGCGCGGACGGTGAGGTGGACCTCGCGCGCCTCGACCTCGACGCGTCGGAGGAGACCGGCGCGGCGCGAGGCGGTTCCGCGACGGGTCCGAACGGTTCGCGCGGCGGCGGCGGGGGCGCGGGTTTGCTTCCTTGGGCGCGCGTCCCGCTCGCGCGGTGCGTCGCCGGCGACGCCGCGGCGGGCCCGCGCGCGTTTTCGTTTCGCGCGGCG
>MDSW01120507.1_pt1 | contig 12188 bp, 9 predicted proteins | sample 811171 | NCBI WGS metagenome assembly MDSW01 (sample SAMN05326641, study PRJNA326480) | marine metagenome | isolation source: seawater | place: Atlantic Ocean: North West | collected 2012
CCCTTCTTGGGCAGCTGCATGGTCATGGACACTTCGTGGTGGTCGTGTTTGTGTTTTTTCTTTTTGCCCTTGGGAGCTGCGTGGGCGGCCGAGCCCAGGAGCATGGCAAAAGAGATCAGCAATGCCAGCCATGTCTTGCTGGATGAATAATTCCTGAATCTGTGTCGCCTCATCGTCCCTCGTCCCCCGTGAGTCTAAGTGCTCATTCGTCTCTACACGAACCAGCCCCCTGAACCCAGATCTTATCTTGTAAGTGCAGGGAAACACTAGGGTCTTGTCCTAGTAATTCACGGGTATCAAAGGGCGATTAAGTGGTTAAAGCACGCATGATTTCGGCGGTTTGCGCCGCCGGGATGATCCATGCTTCTCGCATTTGTTGAGAGCTGGGTCGTTTGCGGGCTTTCGTGCGGTCGTTGGGGTCATAAAGTAAGGGGTCAATGCAGAATTCGGAGCGTTCGACTTGAATCACCGCGTGAGCATCGATCAGAGCAATACCACCCCGTAGGCCGCCACTGACCCAGTTGGGATTTTGGGCGTCTTTGTCCATGGCGGTCCCTTCGCGGTCGTGAAATTCTACCATCCAAATAGGGCCTTGTTGGTAGACTCTTTCAGTACGGTCTTTGATGATCACATAAATCAATTTCAGTCCGTCACGCGCTTTTTCGGTTGCTTGAAAGTGTTCCAGACGACACCAACGTGACTCTGCCCATCTTTCGGTGATGACCAAAATCATATGACCGCTGTTGGCCATGGCTTGGTCGTAATATGTATTCCAGTTCTCATTGAAGGTCATGATGGCGCCACCAGTGGACGTACCTTCTGCTGCGATGATTTCTTGGGCGTTGGTATCGCCTTTGATGGTTACGGTCCCCGAGCTTGCATCCATGACTGGTTTGGGAAGTTGGGTTTTCCAGCTCCGGTCGGCTGCGCCCACGGATAACGTGGTTTCGTCCATGCCAATTAAATAGTTGGTGTCTATGTAAACAGAGCCAAGCTCGGTCCAACCAAAGTTTTCTCTAATTTTTAGGGCGAGCCATTGTGCAAAACAATAACCGCCATCGCGGGCACCAAAACTAAGAATGACTTTACAGCTCATGGATTCTCTCTAGGAGTGGGCGAAACAGTTTTGTGCTTCAATTTCTCCGGTTGCTGCGTGAAGCTTATCTTATTTGTAAATGGGTTCAAGCCAGAGGCTTAGAGAAATTTAGACGCGCTCTGGATAATCAGGAACAAAGCACCAATGCCGCGCTTTTGCGGTTGCCGGAGGCTGTTGCATCGGGGTCGCGGCGCTCGTGGGAGTGGGAAACATACTCACCCTTGGGCGCTACCCGAACACTGTGGTTCACCGCCAAAAAGTCCAGCCCCAGTTCGTTGCCAATGTCTTCCAGTTCTTCCCCCACAAACACCACCAATTGGCCCCCGTCTACCAGGGCATCCATAGCCACCCAATCGTCTTCGCTGCGGCCCACCCAAAGCTGGCTCACATCGGAGCTGCGGTTTGGATTGGGTGCAATGTAGATGGCGGTGACCAGACCGCGGTCTTTGTGCTCGTTGAGCATGCCGTGGTCGTAGTTGAAGATGTTGAAAAAGGTGGGGGCAAATGGGTCGTCGGCGCTGGCAAAGGGCGCGTTTGGGTCTTCACCACTGAAAAGTTGAAAACCTGGGTCTTGTGCCTCAGCAATGCGCTGAAGAACCGCCGGAGATTTTTCACTGAGCTCGGGTGTGGCTTGCCAAATGGCGCGGGTGAAGGTGAGGGCGGCTTGGTAAAGAATGCGAAAGCAGTCTTTGTTGGTGTCATCGTAATGGCAAACCCCATCACGAGCCGGGAAGCGAAAGGTCTTTTCCGGGTCAAAGGCGTGAACGGCTTTAGATAGGTTCTCCAGGGTTACCGCATCGTCGATGCCAATGATGGCGTAGCGCTCTGTCACCAAGTTGTCGCGCAGCTGCACGCAGGCAGGTTCATCTAATTTGCGCAGAGCTTTGAGCGATACGGGCGTCACGGATTGTCCTTCTTTCCAAGCGGGTTCTTGGGATTCGGCGCAGCCTTAGCGGCTGGGTAGGGGTTTGGCAAGGTGGTAAAATGAGAGGGTTGGGTGTTTTGAGCCATCGAAACTTCCAGTCTTGCGGTTTACACCTCCTCCAGTTCCCCATATTCAAAGATTCATGAAAAATATCCTGATTTTACCTATGTTTCTAGTGGCGTTGGCAATGCTTTGTGTGGCTTGCGGTGAAACCGATGGGGTTTCTGCCTGCGCGGCCAAAGATGGCATTATTTGTAATAACTGCGCTTCCGACTGCAATATTTCCTGCGGCCCCAGCGAAGATGAATACTGCGTGGGTCTCACCTATTTTGGCGATGACACACAAGACAATCTGCGCTGCACATTTTGTGAGTAGTTAATACCCGCCGGGAGAAACCATGGGGTTGATGAACTTAAGTGAACAGACAAAACGCTTTTTGGCGTTTGGGGTTTCTTTTGTTTACCCAGTCATCGTTCTCGTTCTGACCTTTCGTCACGGTCATCAAATCCTAGAGATGGGTTTTTCGGAAGGGCAACGCGCTCTATTGATTGCCTCGTTGTTGGGTCTGCCCGCACTGACTTTAATTTATCAAAATTTCAAACAGGCCCGTTTGCTAAAGAAAGAGGCTGTACACGATAACCGCCAGGCTGTGATTCAGGTAAAAGATGAATGTTTGTCTTTTGCCTTGGTTATATTGCTTTTGGGATTACCGGGGCTTTTCTTTCGGTTGGTGAATAATGAGCCGGTTGCACTGTATCGGCCTCTGTTTAACTTACCATCGGTTATTTTGGTTGTTTTATGTTCGTTTGCGTTTCTTTTGGTTCTAAATGGCGGGCATTCCTTACGCTGGCTTTATCGCAATAAGTCTGACTCATCTCTGCGTTACAATCATCATTTAAAGGCCGGCGCTGCATACGCTTATGCTGGCATGCTGGGAACAGGCATTGGTGTTGTGCAGTGCGTGAGAGGTTTTGAGGATGTCCAATCTGTCTTCCCGGCTTCAGCGGTATCGGTACTGACTGGCTTAATTGCGCTGGTGCTCTTCAGTCACCACCTTATTTGTAGAATGTGGCTCTATTCTCACGATGAGCAATCGCCTTGCTTGATTGATTTTAGCAGTATTTTTATCTCTGTTGGTTCTGCTTTTGGATCCGTGATTGCCCTTGCCGTATTTTTTGCCGGTCATTTTTCTTATTCAGGAAATGAAGCATTTGGTCTCTTGGGAGAATTAGCGGCTGCCTATGAAGTGAGCGACTGGGATGCGGGAGTGGAAACCGTATCGCACTGGATAGTTCTGGTAACTGTGGGTTTAGCGGTTTTTATCGTCGCAAGTTGTTTGGTTGTTCTTGGGTTTAATGGTCGCAAGCCTGTGGTCCGTAAGGTTCGCGAATCTACTTGGGTCGAATTTATCTTTGCCATGGGTTTCGTTTACCTACTCGCCACTTTTGTCTTTTCGGCCGTTATTCATAAAACGAATCAAGCATTCCTGGTCTCTATTGCAGTTTTTATTGTCTCTCTTGTTTTCATCATCGGTATTGGGGTTTGCCATATTTTCTTGAATGTTCAAGGCCGCTGGGAAGATGTGGGTGTAATTTCTGTACGGCAGGGTGAACCCCATCTTTTGAATTATTTTCATGGCCCTTATTTTTGGAATTTGGCTGCTGGAGGAGGCGCGGTACTCGGAGGTTCAATTTTTGAGCCGGGATACATTTTGCTGGGTTTTGTTGTCTTGATGTTGGTTGGGCAAGCGCAATTTAGGAAAAACCGACTTGAAAAAATTATTCAATCCCAAACTGAGCAACTTCAGCGCGACAAACTGGCCCTGGAAACATTAGACCAGCAGAAAACTCAATTCTTCCAAACCATTTCTCACGAGCTTCGTACACCGCTTACTTTGATAATGTCGCCTTTGGAGCGCAGTTTAGAGGTGAACCCGGGTCAAGAAGAGCTGCTTATTGCATCCAGCAACGCCAAACGACTTTTGCGTCTGGTCAATCAATTGCTCGATTTTCAAAAAGCATCGGCGGGTCGGTTTGAGTTGAATTTACGGCCTCGCTCCGTGAGCACCTTGGTTTTGCGGTGTGCTGATTATTTTCGCTCAGCGGCCAGTGGGCGCGGTCTTCAATTCTCCGTGACGCAAAACGGAGAGTTGATTGAGAAATCCAAAGCGGTGGTCGTGGCCCAGCTGGATACCGATGGATTCGAGAAGGTGGTTATGAACTTTCTCTCCAATGCTCTCAAGTACACACCGCTGGGCGGTGAAATTGAGCTTGGATTTGCAGTGCATGATGAGAAAGTTCGCGTGTTTGTTCGAGACAGCGGTCCTGGGATCCCGGTAGATGCCCACGCCAGTATTTTCGAGGTCTTTACTCAGGTGGATGGATCCACCACTCGGGAATTTGAAGGCACGGGCATTGGCTTGGCACTGTGTAAGGATTTAAGCAAAGGCATGGGTGGCCAAGTGGGCCTAGAGAGTGCACCGGGTAAAGGCAGCACGTTCTGGGCGGAATTTCCCCAGGTGTTTGAGGCGCCTGAAGACGAGTTTCAGGCAGCCAGTGATAAGTCCTGGCTCGTGGCGGGCGATGAGACGCGCATAGAGGAGTCTTCCGATGCTTATGCGGACTTGGCGTCTGACGAAATCGATTTGATTCTGGTGGTGGACGACAACCCAGATATGCGGCGGATGGTGAAAGCCAGCACTCGAGACATGGGTTATCGCGTGGTGACCGCAGAAGATGGTGAAGCGGGGCTGAAGGCGGCCAGAGAGCATCAACCCGACTTGATTGTTTCGGATTGGATGATGCCCAATATGTCGGGGCCAGAGATGGTGACGGCCATTCGTGAAGACGAAAGCCTTAGAGGCATACCCGTGGTGATGCTTACCGCAAAAAGTGACGAAGAGAGTAAATTGGTGGGCAAGGGCGTGGGAGCCGATGCTTTTCTGGGCAAGCCCTTTAATCAGGTGGAGTTGAGTACCACCATTCGCAATTTGCTCCAGCTAAAATCTGGTGAAAAAGAAATCAAACGATTGAATGAGTACCTCACGGAAAGTGTGTGCAAGCGCTACCTGCCGGGTGATCTCGTGCAGGAAATCCTCGATGGGACCTTAAGCATGGAGCAGCCTGCGCAGCTTCGAGATGTGACCATTTTGTTCAGCGACTTGAAGGGGTTCACTGCAATTTCTGAGCGCCTGGGTCCCGAAGGCATTTCTGAGATTCTTAATGAGTATCTAAGCGTTATGAACGAAGTGATTTTCGAACACGGCGGCACCATAGACAAGTTCATCGGCGATGCCATTATGGTAATCTTCGGTGCACCTAAAGATATGGACTTATCGGAACAGGCCCAGCGTGCAACCCAATGCGCTTTAGCCATGAACCGGTCGATGCGTGAGCTGGCTGGCCGCTGGGCTAAGTTTGATGCGTCTCACTTATGCATGCGCATTGGTATCCATCAGGGGCCCGCGGTTGTGGGCAATTTTGGCTCCAAGCGCCGCTCCGATTACACCTGCATTGGTCCAACCGTGAATTTTGCCGCCCGCATTGAATCGGTGGCTGAGCCAGGAACGGTATTTACCTCTGCTGCCGTTAAGGCTCACTTATCTCAAGGTGATTTTGAGCCCGCTGGGAATTTTAAAATGAAAGGCTTGGAGCAGGAGCAAGCTCTTGTGAAACTGGTAGAAAAGTCTCTCGCTTGAGGTCTTGCGTAATCAGTGACAGAGCTTGATATCGCGAACCAGGTCGTCAAATACGTTGGCCAGTTGCGCTTCACCTCCCGCAAACACGGGCTCTGAGAAGATGGTTCCACCATTGGCGGCAATGGCTTCTAGCTCCAAGGTATTTCCGGAGTAATTGTAGCCAATCACATAGGTGTTCACATTCTGCTGGCGCAAACTTACCGTGGCCTCTGCTAGGTCGCCAGCGGCGCATTCGCTCCGTTCAACATCGTCATCATCGTAGAGTGAGCAATCGCATTTGTCTTGGCCATCGGAGAGAACAATTAAAGAGCCAACTTCTTCACCGCCCCAGATACTGTCTACATTCTCGCTCATCCATTCCATGGCATTTACCAGAGGTGTAGCACCGGAAACGCCATGATTGTTAAACCAGTCCGCGAGTATGGTGTTGGATGCGGATTGAATGCCTACGTGTGGCCAACCGTCGCCGGTGGAGCAGGCTCCGAAAAAGTCTTCGCTGGCGGGAAATGCACTCAAGCCAAATCGAACACCGGGATGAAGGTTGACCACTGTTTGAATACTAGAACCAACATTGTTCCAATGTGAGTGCATGCTTGTCGAGCGGTCCACCAAGAACATAACGCCTGGGAAGCATTCTGGCTGTAAGCAAACACCATCGAGGCATGTTTGTGTTTCGGGGCAATCTACGGTGACCCATTCGCTTCCATCACCTCGGCAAACGTTGACGGTGGTTTCATCGACACAGTATTTTGTGTTGGCTTCACATACAGAAGCCGAGTTTTCAGAGTCTTCCGAGATGTCTTCATTGAGCTCGCCATCTGGAGAGGCGTTGCCTGTTTCAGATCCATTTGAACTGGGTGCAGCGTTTTGGTTTTCACCGCATGAGCAGAGACCGAGAATAAGTAGAAATGATAGAAAAGGGCGCATGCTTACCTCCCAATAAGCCGAGGAAGAACCGCGCCCCATGCACATAGATTCTCCAGTTGAGCGCAAAGCATCGATGACGGAACACAAGGTTGTCAATCTAAATCTACCGGTTGGAAGTTTTTAAGTTGTATTTTATAGCGAAGCTATAATCTTCGATATTAGAGCCAAATAAGGAACCTTAGAATCTTAAGTGCTTGTAATTAAGAGGTTTTCGATTCTTCCTGAGATGATGTAACCGATTTTAACTACTGGTGCGTAGGTATAGGCGCAAACACGCCGGGGGGACTTACATGAAAACAATCAGTCGCGAATCGTTCGTTCAGAATTTTAAAAATGCGGGCGTGCACGTAAATGATGCCAGTGGCGAAGCGGCCATTTCACCATCAGTTGCCAACAAGCTGCGGCAAGCCGACTTAAATGGCGATGGTAAAATATCAGGGCACCGTGAGGCGAATCATCTTTTTGATGGCTTGGATAATTACGACCGAAACGACAGTGACCATTCTTTTGTTACAGAGCGAGAAGGCTCGGACACTGCGTTGGGCAAAGTGGTGAAAGCTTTGTCTAAGCATCCGTCCATCGGTCGAGTTCCCAACAACAATCAGCGCATCAGCATTCCATTGCAAGCGGTAAGCAAAGGTTTGAAAACCATTGGCTACGGAGATCAGGGAGCCAACGTGCGGGCCCTTCAGGAAGCACTCTTGAAAACAGGCGTCAGTGTTTCAGTGGATGGTGACTTTGGACCGGGCACTTTGAGAGCGGTGAAAGAATTTCAACGCCGGGAAGGGCTCAACATCGATGGTGCTGTGGGGCCGCAAGTTGCCAACAAGTTGCTTTCTAAATTGGGCGTAGAGCCTCAAGGCCAGCCAGCACCCGTTGGGGCAAGCACCGAAGTTGGAACAGGGGTAACTGCAAGCGGTAACCAGTTGGCTTCGCGTGCCCGTTCCATTGCAACGTCTCGAAATACAACCGGTGATTGTTACGCTGCTGTGGCTGATGCAGTGGATGCTGAAGTGGGTCGATTTCTTTATGGAGGCTCTGCTTATATGGCGGCAGATCAATTGGCCAGACACCCTGGTTTTAAAGAAATCAGTGTGGGGGCGTCTCAGCTTCGCGATTTGCCAGCGGGTGCAGTGGTGGTTTGGGGAAGAACAGGTGTGAGTCCTCATGGGCATATTTCCATTGCTTTGGGGGACGGCCGAGAAGCCAGTGACCATGTTGATGTACAGCGGACTCAGTTGCGCGGGCACACCAATGTGCGGGTCTTTATGCCGAGCTGAGGTATAGGGCAGCTTCCGCGTTGTGTGTCCACCAGCAATAGTATATCGCTCGATTGACACTCATGAACACTCAGGATCTACATCGCGTCAATCTTAAGCTGATTCGCGTCGGCCGGATAACATTTTTCGCGGCACTTCTCTTAGGCATTGGAACCTCTGGAATCGAGTTTCTAGTGTTGATGATGAATCCAGAACAGCGCATGTACGAGGTGATTCAGGACGGTGAATCCTCCATTATATTTAGCTCTGACGGTATCGAATTGGTTCAGGAGGGCTTTCCGGCCAGTGAGGTCAACGAAACTGCCCCTTATTTGGATGTTCCACTCATTGCCGGATTTCTAGCTCTGCCTTTTCTCCTTTTGCTTGTGGGTGGCTGGTTACGTCTAAAGGCGAACCACGTCATTGATGTGTGGGTACTGCTTGATAAGCATGGTGAGATGACGGTGGAGGATATTGAGAAGGTGACTGGGCAGGACCGCTCATCTATTGGCCGTTCGTTCGAGCGTATCAACGGGCAAGGCACTAAGCTTTTTAACTTTGACCGCAAGCGCGATTCTTACTTCAAAAGCCGATATGCCCAAGAGAGTCAGTACATTGAGCGATGTCATACCTGTGATGAGCCCATTGGTGAAAAGATTCGATTTAGCCCCATTGCACCAGAGAAGTGCCCCTATTGCCGCAATCCTCTTTTTCCTAGAGATGGTTCCAGCAGCGTTCTTCAATCATAGAGCTGCCTTTATTGTGCTTTTTTAAGAAATAATAAGTTTCTTAAATAGACATAGTCGAATGCGTTCTGCCGGATTAGTTTGCCAACATCGAACTTGGTTGTGCATCCCAAAGCAGTTTCTTGGGCGTGCACAGCCTATACAACTCAACCGATTGATTGTTCTCTAAGGGGAAAATAAAAATGCTTCATGTCTTATCTATCTCTCTCATTCGACGCAGGGCATGTAGCCTAATCTTGGTACTGGGCTCCGTTGCGGTGCTCTTAACTGCCGGTTGTGGTGGCTCCACCCCCAGTGAATCCATCAACGAAAGCCAAAATCCGGCAGTTGATACTTCAGAAGCTTCTGAACTTGAAGGTTTGATGGATTGGATGACCGGGACTTTTGACTCCAGTGCCCAAGCTGGTGACGACCCTGCATACTATGGTGTTCAGTTGCAAATGTGCCCCGTGCAAGCGCCCGAGCTGGGAGAGCACATCCTTTATGTTGAGCAGGCCATGATGTCGGATTTGAACTCTCCGTATCGACAGAGGCTCTACCGACTAACTCAAAATGCCGAAGGCGAATATGTTTCTGAGGTTTATGCACTGAACGGCACCCAGGCATTGGTGGGTCTTTGCAACCAAGATACGAGTGGCAAGGTGTTTGAGCCGAGTGACTATGAACTTAAAGATGGTTGCGCGGTATATCTCGAAAAAGCAGGCAATTACTTTGTTGGAGGAACTCGGGGTAAAGGTTGTGACTCATTGATCAACGGTGCTTCTTACGCCACCAGTGAGGTCAGTGTATTTGAAAACTCAATTGAGTCGTGGGACCGCGGCTTTACCAATCAGGATAACCAGGTTTGGGGTGCCACCGATGGAGCCTATGTTTTTGTTCGGCAGGCAGCTGATTCAGGTAACATCGATACCGATGATGTGGATACACAAGGTAACACTGGCAGCACAGATGATTCTGGCTCAACGATGGCCGTTGCCGGTGAAACCTGCCAAGATGCCCCTCAATTGGCTACCAAGAGTACGCTCCGCCAAGATGCATCCAGTTACACACACACCGTGACCGCACCTTTTGGTCAAAGTAACGATTACAATCCTCATATTGAAAGTGGACTCGCTCCGGGCTGCTCCCCAGTTTACGATTCCATGGGTAAGGACGTGGTATTCCAGGTAACGCTGGCACCGGGGGACACCCTGTATACGCGCCTGACGCTTCCACAGAATCATGTGGCCGGTATTTACATGCTCGACGATTGTGATGCTCTGACATGGCCCGATGTTGATGAGAGCGGCATGTGCGGAAGGCCTGAGTATTCATCCCAGGGCTACTGTGGTTATGGGTGTGAGCCTTTGGAGTGGTCTTTCGCGTGGCCAACAGCCATTGGCGGTGTGGCAACTGGAACCAAGACTTTCTTCTTGGTCATTGATGAAGTCATTGGGAATTCTGCTGCAGATTTTACTTTGGATTGGTCCATTGTGGCGGGTGACTAAACGTCGCTGATTTGAATCTTATTCTATCTGGTCTGGGGGATTTCTATGAACTGTTTTCAGAATCTTGTTTTGTACGTTGCCGGGGGCATGCTGGCGATAACCATGGCTTGCAGTGAGTCGCCAAAGGACGTTGGAGCCAGTGAGACGTCAAGCCAAGGGGCTGACCTGGGCGAGGTGGATACGTCCATTGACCATCCAAGTGCTTGGGAAGGTTCTGAGTGCAGTGAGGAACGTCGCTGCGATGGCGACCTTGTTTTGGAGTGTCAGAATGGGTCGTGGGTAACGGTTGCTCAGTGCAGTGAGGGTTTTTGGTGTGATACATCAACCTTCCTTTGTACTGAGGCCGCGTGTGGGTTGGGAGAAAAACGCTGCACCGATGAGCGAACCATTCAGGCTTGCTCATTGGACCGCAGCCATTGGCAAGACCCGACACCGTGCCCGGGCGACCAGATCTGTATGGATGGGGTGTGCTTGAGACCCGAATGTTACCCTGGCGTTTTGTTTGCAGTGGACCATTCCCAGAGCATGTTGCCGCAATGGGACCAAGTGTCGCGCTCTATTTCGAGATTGATGCATTCCAATCCATCGGTGCGCTACGGCATGTTGGCTTTTCCCAATGAAGTGGTGGAAGACAATATCTGCCGCTTTGGCTTTGATTGGCCGGAGGTAGCCATTGGCGAGAGCAACCAGGATGATATTTCAGACTGGCTCGATTCAAATCTTCCGGACGGTGCCACACCTTTGGCCTATACGCTGCAGTGGGTTTTGAACAATGCCGCCACCCTCTGGAACGGGGAGGAAATGGGATATCTGGTTATCCTTTCTGATGGCGCGGATTCATGCGCCTGTAAGCATCTTCCCAATGACCAAGTGAATGGGTGCCTAAATGAGCGTTACATGCACATTACTTCCCAGCTTTTGGAACAAAATATTCGAACCTATGTGGTGGGCTATAGTTACGACGATGAAGATGGTGGTTTGGATACCATCGCGAGCCATGGCGGAACTGGTAGAGATCGGTTTACGTATGTGGGTGATGAAGATGAGCTGAACCAGGCGTTTGAATCCATCATCCGTGAGATTAAAGATTGCCAATAGGAAACTTTCTTGGTGGCTGAGCAGACTTAGGATCGTTCATCAGGTGGTTGCGAAAACACGGTCTTCACCACATGGGCTCATTTTCAGCTTTGTTTTCGGTCTACTTCAAGCCTATCCGCATTGTTTAGATTTATTGAAGAGAGTCATCGAAAGATTCCACCTATAGAATGTATTGAGGTGACGCTTCTGCTTTTGTAATGATAGCGGTGGAGGTTGTCTCATGCTTCGATTTTTCAGTTTCGCTCTTTTGTTTCTATTGGCTGTGCCTCCCGTGCATGCTCAGAAGGCAGGTGATACTTGCACACTGGGTGATGCCACCAAACTCTTTGTTGCCAAAGATGGTACAAAGTTTTCGGTTAAGTTGAAAAAGGGCGCCGAGATTGCCTTGAAAGATGAACACGGTGAGCGCTGGATGGTTCAGACTGCCCAGGGAAGGCTGGGCTTTGTCAAAGGCAGCTGGCTTAAGAAGATTTGCACGTTTACCGCGCCCAAAGTTGAAGCAAAACCTGCCAAGGCTGAAGCGAAGCCTATTGATGCGGGCTCCATTGCCGAGGCAGCCGCGGCCATCGAACTCACACGGGTAGCTGCGGAAAATCCCAATGTCGTCGATAGCGCTGTGGTGAAATCCCAAACTGAAGTTCTGGACAAAGCCCGGGAAGCCAGAGCATCGAGTCGTCAACAAGATTGTGCCGATGTGGCCGCCAAAGAAGCGTACCGCGTTGCTGTTTATGACTTAGAGCTGGTGAATATTCCCGAGGGTATGGGCAAAATCATTACGGCCTCGCTTTTAACTGAAGTGCGCAAACTTGAAGGTGCTTCAGTGATTGGCATGGATGAAATCCGCGAGATGATTAATTTTGAAGCGCAGCGCCAAGCCATGGGTTGCGATGCCGACGAAGCTTGCCTAGCGGAAATTGCCGGCGCATTGGGTGTGGATGAAATCATCACTGGC
>MDSW01192356.1_pt1 | contig 12188 bp, 9 predicted proteins | sample 811171 | NCBI WGS metagenome assembly MDSW01 (sample SAMN05326641, study PRJNA326480) | marine metagenome | isolation source: seawater | place: Atlantic Ocean: North West | collected 2012
AAAAAAGTATTAAAATGGGCTAAAGATAAAAAAGCAAAAATTTTGATTACAAAGGATCCTAATGAGGCAGTAAGTTTAGCTGATTGTGTTATGACTGATAAATGGATTTCTATGGGAGATAAGTCAAATAAAAAGAAAAAAATAAAACTATTAAAGCCATATCAAGTAAACAATAAAATTATGAAATTAGCTAAATCCGATGCAATTTTTATGCACTGTTTGCCAGCTAATCGAGGAGATGAAGTTACTAATGAGGTCATGGATGGAAAACAATCTGTTGTCTGGTTGGAAGCGTTAAACAGAGTTCATGTTCAAAAAAGTATTATTCAATGGTGTCTAAAGTAAGTATTTATTGAAGTGGTAAAGGATTATTTGAATTTTCATTCATGTATAAAATTACCGCTGCTCTTTCTTTTTCACTTTTTAGTCCAGCGTAAGACATTTTAGTTCCTTTTATCCAGTCCTTAGGTTTTATTAAAAAACCGTTCATTTCTTCGAATGACCATTTTTTTCCATGAGCTGCCATTGCTTTAGAATATTTATAATCTGGTAGTGATCCTGCTTGTCTTCCTATTACACCCCATAAAGCTGGACCAATTTTATTTTTTCCTCCCTCAGCAATACTATGGCAGGCCGCACATTTTTTAAAAACTTTTGCCCCCTCCGCTGCACTTGTTGATGCAAATATTGCTATTATATCTCCCGTCTCTGAACTTGCTTCAGAAGATGTTGTACTAGCGACAGTGGTTACACTTTCAACTTGATATGCAGATTTCTCAGGTTTTTCTACATAAAACACTACGTCCGCAATTTTATTAATTCCTATAACAAGTGTTATAGCCATCACAATTGAAATAAAAATTTTATTCATTTTAAAAACTTAATAAATTTAGTAAAACTTATTTCTAAGATATATCATGACTTTGATTAAAAAAGTGAACTTTAACAAACTTATTTGCGACCGTTAGACGCATAATTTTGTTATTTATGAAAAATACAGCAATAATTATACCCAGTCGTTTAGAGGCAAAAAGATTTCCAAGAAAACCTTTGGCGGAAATTAAAGGCTTACCTATGATTATTCATGTATTGAATCGAGCAAAAGAAGCTAAAGTTGGCGAGGTTTTTGTAGCCACTCCTGATAAAGAAATTTTTGATCTTGTAAAAAAAAGTGGTGAAAAAGCAATCTTAACAAGTGATAAGCATTTTTCAGGTAGTGATAGAAGCTATGAGGCATATATTAATAATTTAAAAGATAAAGTAGATTTAATAATTAATTTACAAGGAGATATGCCAAATATACAACCAAAATCCATCTCAAAATTAGAAAAACTTATGAGAGAAAATAATTTTAGCGTAGGCACATTAGCTTCTCCAATAATAAATAAAAGTGATTTTACGAACCAAAATATAGTGAAGGTACAAGTACATGAAAAATTGCAAAATAACAATTTCTTAGAAGCAATAGATTTTTTTCGTAGTAAAAAAGATTTAAAAAATCAAATAATTTACCATCATATAGGAATTTATGCCTTTACAAGTGATGCTTTAACCAAGTATGTAACGCTTTCAAGATCTAATTTAGAAATAGAAAGAAATTTAGAACAAATGAGAGCGCTACAAAATAACATTAAGATTGGAGTAAGTTTAAGTGATAGCTGTCCTTTAGGTGTTGATACGCAATCAGACTTGGTAAAAGTAACCAAAGAAATGAATCTACAATGAAAGAAAAAGTAAAAATTGCATTTCAAGGTGAGAAAGGAGCTTATTCTCATTTAGCTACATTAAAAATATTTCCTGAAGCTGAAGTCAAAGCTTGTTCCACTTTTGAATCCACTTTTAAATTAGCAAATGAAAATTTAAACTATAGAATTGTTATTCCTGTGGAAAATTCATTAGCTGGACGTGTTGCTGATATACATTATTTGATTCAAAAATATAAATTACAAATACATGCTGAACATTTTGAACAAGTATCTCATAATTTACTTGGTATAAAAGGTTCAAAAATAGAAGATATAAAAACTGTTAGAAGTCATTCGCAGGCAATAGGACAGTGCCAAAAAATTATTAATGAAAATAAGTTAAAACCTATAATTTCAGCCGACACGGCCGGATCAGCTAAATTTATTTCTGAAAAAAATGACAAAACCGAATCAGCAATAGCTTCAGCGCTTGCTGCAAAAATTTATAATTTAGAAACAATTAAAACTAATGTTGAAGATGAAGCTGAAAATGTTACTAGATTTTTTGTTATGGGAAAAAAATCTAAGCATCCAGAATTTAAGAATAAAAAATATATTACAAGTTGCATATTTAAACTCAAAAGTATTCCCGCGGCTCTTTATAAGGCATTAGGTGGTTTTGCTACAAATGGCGTTAATTTGTGCAAGTTAGAAAGCTTTGCAGTAAAAAATACATTTGACCAAGTTAATTTTTATATCGATATTGAAGGCCATATCGAAGATCCTTCTTTGCAAAAAGCACTAGAAGAATTAGGTTTTCATACACAAAAATTAGATATTTTAGGGGTTTACGAAGCACATCCATTTAGAGTAAAGAATAAATAAACAACCTACACCATATCTTGTAGTTCTTAATTTTATATTGATATAATAAAAAAGGAGGCTGGCAGTAGGTGGAGTTTTTTGAATAACCCGGTCAGGACGGAAACGTAGCAGCCGTAACAAAATATTTCAGGTTATTGTTCAGTCTCCTTAATTAAATATGGATAACAAAGATCATAAAATTTTGGCATTGAAGTATAGACCAAGAAATTTTGAAGAATTAATAGGTCAGGATATAATTGTTAAAACTATTACAAACTCAATTATTCAAAACAAATTGCCCAACGCTTATTTATTAACCGGTATAAGAGGAGTTGGAAAAACAACAACAGCTCGCCTAATTGCAAAAGCTATAAACTGTAAAAATAATTTTATTGAAAAAAAACCAGGCAAATATTGTGAATGCTCTAGTTGTGAAGAAATAAGTAAATCAAAACATTTAGATGTTTTAGAAATGGACGCGGCAAGCCGAACAGGGATAGATGACGTTAGGGAGTTAATAGAGTCTTCAAAATACAATCCAACATCCGCAAAATATAAAATATATATTATAGACGAAGTTCATATGCTTTCTAAACAAGCTTTTAATGGTCTTTTAAAAACTTTAGAAGAACCCCCACCACATTTAAAATTTATTTTTGCAACAACAGAAGTTAAAAAAATACCAGTTACTATTATTTCAAGATGCCAAAGATTTGATCTTCATAGGGTAAAAGTAGAAACTTTATTAAATAATCTTAAAAAAATCTCTACAATAGAAAAAGGAAAAATATCTGAAGCTGCTCTTAAGTTAATAGCAAAAGCATCAGAAGGATCAGTCCGAGACTCGCTTTCACTTCTGGATAGAGCGTTAGTAGATCAGAACCCTGAAACAAAAGAAATAAGCGAAACATCTATAAGAAAAATGCTTGGAATTGCTGATAGGTCTAAAATTTTGGATTTATTGCAGTTTATATTTAAAGGAGATCAGAATAACACAGCCAAACAGTTAAGAGAAATGATTGAAGAAGGTATAGAGCCACAAAATTTTTTAAATGATTTATTAGAAATAATATATTTTTTAATACAAAAAAAGAATATTGGTAGTTTTGAATCGGATTTATCTATTTCGGAATCTGAAATAGAAAAAATAAATTTAATTTCAAAAGATATAGAAGTTTCTACGTTAATGATATTTTGGCAATTTATTCTTAAGGGTTTGGATGAACTGTCTATTGTTGGAAATCAAATATTATCTCTTGAAATGTTAATCACCAGATTAATTCATTTAAAAGATATGCCGTCATACGAAACAATTGTAAATACATTGAGTAATAATAATTTAAACGCAACAGAAGAAAATATATTTGTTAGCCAAGATAAAAAAATTGATTTAAAGGAAAAAAATAAGATAAATGAAAAAGCAAAAGAACAAATAAAAAATACATTACAAACCAAACCTGAATTAGTGACTTCAAATAATGCAGATTTATCACAAAAAACAATTCCAAATACTATTTCATCTTTTGAAAGTTTGATTAAAGTTTCATCAGAAAAAAAAGAAATAGAATTAAAATATGATTTAGTAAACAATGTTAATTTGATTAGATTTTCTCAAGGGAAAATTGATATAAGTTTTAATGAAAATCTTAGTAAAAATTTTGTTAGAAGTTTATCAGAAAAGTTATTGGAGTGGACTGGAAAAAGATGGGTTATAACTTTAACAAAAGAAGCAGGGCAAAAAACATTTTCAGAAATAGAATCTATTAAAAAAAAAGAAATTTTAGAAAAGGGAAAAAATGAAGAAATATACAAAAAATTTAAAAATATATTTTCAGACGGAGAGTTAATTAAAGTTTCTAAAAAAGATTAATTTATGACTGATTTTACAGATTTAATTTCTCAAGCAAAAAAAATGCAAGAAAAAATGAAGCAAACACAAGATGTACTAAAAAAAATTGAAGTTGAAGGAATATCAGGTGGTGATGCTGTAAAATTAACAATCAACGGTGATGGAGAACTCAAGAAAATTACATTTAGTGATAATTTGTTAAAAGAATCAAAAGAAATTATAGAAGATTTAATTGTTGCAGCTCATAATGATGCAAAATCAAAATTAAAGAAAAAAACATCTGAAGAAATTTCAAAAGTTACTGGTGGAATAGATTTACCGCCGGGTTTTAAAATGCCTTTTTAAAAAATGACTGGTAATAAAGATATAGAAGATTTAATTAAAATAATTTCAAAATTGCCAGGTTTAGGACCTAAATCTGCTAAAAGAATAGTTTTAAAACTTATAAATAATAGAGAAACATTGACGAAACCTTTAGTAAATACATTAGCACAAGTTTATAAAAATGTAGTCCGATGCAAAACTTGTGGAAATCTTAAGTCAGTCAATGCTGATTGTATTTGTACCAGTAAAAAAAATGAACAAATTTGTGTAGTAGAAAATATTGCAGATATGTGGGTAATTCAAAGTTCGGGAATATATAAGGGACACTATCACATTTTGGGTGGAACTTTGCCAAATTTAGAAGGAAAAAAAGATGATGGATTATTAGTTTCTACACTAGTAGATAGAGTAAAAAAAAATTCTGTGAAAGAAGTGATTTTAGCAACAAGTGCTACAGTTGAAGGTCAAACAACAGCACATTATATAGAAGACAGTTTAAAAGGAACCAAGGTAAAAGTTTCAAAACTCGCACAAGGGTTGCCTGTTGGTGGAGAGATAGAATTTTTAGATGACGGAACTTTATTTTCGGCGTTTAAAAATAGAAGTCCTATAGCTGAAGATTAATTTTTTTTTAACAATCTGTTTAAATGTAGGATAGGTTCAGTGTAACCAGAAGGTTGCTGTCTGCCCTTAAAAATCAAATCACAAGCAGCTTTAAAAGCTATTGATGTGTCATAATCATCTGACATACGCTTATATAAAGCATATCCTTTTAAGTCTGGATCTCTAATATTTTGTTTATCTACAATTTTCGCCATTTTTTTCATAATTTCTAACACTAGCTCTTTTTTACAAATTCCGTGATGAAGCCAATTAGCGATATGTTGTGAAGATATTCTTAAAGTTGCTCTATCTTCCATCAAGCCTACATTATTAATATCAGGAACTTTTGAACAACCAACCCCTTGATCTATCCATCTGACAACATAACCTAAAATACTTTGTGCATTATTTTCTATTTCTTTTGTAATTTCTTCTGCAGACCAATTTGGTCTGTATGCAGTCGGAATAGTAAGAAGGTCAGAGATTTTTGAACGTTTTTTGCCTTTTAATTCTTTTTGTTTAGAAAAAACATCTACCTGATGATAATGCATAGCATGAAGAGTAGCTGCGGTTGGTGACGGGACCCAAGCACAATTTGCTCCTGATTTAGGATGAATAATTTTTTGAGACATCATATCTGCCATTTTATCTGGTGCGGCCCACATTCCTTTTCCGATTTGAGCTATACCTGAAAATCCACAAGCTAGTCCAATATCAACATTATTATTTTCATATGCAGAAATCCATTTAGAAGATTTCATGTCTCCCTTTTTAATCATAGGCCCAGCTTCCATCGATGTGTGCATTTCATCGCCGGTGCGATCTAAAAATCCGGTATTAATAAAAACAACTCTATTTTTTACTGCTCTAATACATTCTTTCAGATTTAGCGTCGTTCTTCTTTCTTCGTCCATTATTCCAATTTTAATTGTAAATTTTTCTAAATTTAAAAGTTCCTCTACTTTTTCAAAAATTAAATTGGTAAATGCTACTTCATCAGGCCCATGCATTTTTGGTTTTACAATATAAAAAGATTTTGTTCTTGAATTTTTATTATTTTTAAAATCATGAACTGCAGCTATCGTAGTTATAAATGCATCCATAATTCCCTCAGGTATTTCTGATCCATCACTTAATAAAATAGAAGAATTAGTCATTAAATGTCCTACATTTCTGTTGAGCATTAAAGCTCTTCCATGTAATTTAAATTTACTTCCATCAGGCGAAATATATTCCCTGTCAGGATTTAGTTCCCTTTTAAAAGTGAAAGGTTTATTTCCTGTATTTTTTTTCCCTTCATATTTTAAGTCACCTTTCATTAAACCTAGCCAATTTCTATAACCATGAACTTTATCCTCAGCATCTACTGCTGCAACGGAGTCCTCATGATCCATGATTGAAGTTATGGCTGACTCTAAAATTACATCATAAATTGCAGCCTTATCTTTAAGACCACCTCTTGTTTGATTTAAGTCAAACAAAACATCTATGTGAAGATTATTATTTTTAAATAAAAGTGAAGATAAATTATTTGATTTTTTATTATAGCCCACAAATTGATTAGCATTCTTGAGCTTCAAGTTTAATTGATTGTTTTCAACTTTTGGAATTTCTTGAATGTCTTTCCAGCTACCATTTGCTAATGGAACATTATAATCTAAAAAATTTCTAGCATATTCAATTACCTTTTCTCCTCTTATATAGTTATATTTTTCTCCTCTTGTCGCGCCGTCTGATTCTGAAATTACGTCTGTTCCATATAAGGCATTGTACAAACTCCCCCATCTTGAATTAGCGGCATTAAGAGAATATCTTGCATTCATAACCGGCACAACAAGTTGTGGACCAGCAATATTACAAATTTCAGAATCTACATTTTTTGTTTCTATTGAAAAATTTTCTCCCTCTTTAACTAAATATCCAATTTCTCTTAAAAAATTTTCATAAATTTTTGGATCAAATTCTTTATCTTTTTTATCAATATGCCACTTGTCTATTTTTTTTTGAATTTCATCTCTAGTAGAAAGGAGTTTTTTATTTATCGGAGCTAATTCATGTACAGTTTTATCAAATCCAAGCCAGAATTTTACCTGGTCAATATTTGTTCCAGGAAGAAGTTCATTATTAACAAATTCTAATAATATTTTCTCAACAGATAAATTGCCTTGTTTTATATGTTTCATAGTAAGTCCAATTTTAGCCACTAATTTCTATAATTATATTCATTATTATAATATTTAGGTATATATATAATTTATCAAGTGTTTTAAAAAATTAATTTATTATATGTCAGATATGCAAAAGATACATAGGTAGGTGATAATGAAAAATTATTTAGAGTTTGAAAATAACATAAAACTTTTGGAGGGAGAATTAGATAAATTAAGAGATCCATTTAATAAAGAGGGTATAACGGAAGTAGATACTAAAAAAATAACAGAAATTGAAAACGAAATTAATTTTAAATTACAAGAAATATATGCAAATTTAAATCAATGGCAAAAAACTCAAGTTGCTAGACATGAAGAAAGACCAAAAGCTAAATTTTTCATTGATAATCTATTTACTGATTTTATAAATTTATCTGGTGACAGAAGATATGCCGAGGACGAATCCGTACTTGCTGGCTTTGCAATGTTCGAAGGAATTTCCGTTTTAGTTATAGGACAAGAAAAAGGGGATGATCTTGATAGCCGTCTTAAAAGAAACTTTGGCATGATGAAACCAGAAGGTTATAGAAAATGTATTAGATTAATGAACCTAGCAAATAAATTTAATATTCCAATCATATCTTTAATTGATACTCCTGGAGCATACCCAGGAATAGGAGCCGAACAAAGAGGACAGGCAGAAGCAATTGCAAATTCAATAGAGTGTTGTATGTCTTTGAAGGTACCAATAATTTCAATAATAATTGGTGAAGGTGGATCAGGAGGAGCTATTGCATTAGCTTCAGCAAATAAAGTGATGATGTTGGAAAATGCAATTTACTCTGTAATTTCGCCAGAAGGATGTGCATCTATATTATGGAGAAATCCAGGAAAAGCTTTAGAGGCCGCTAAGGCGATGAAATTAACTGCAAACGAATTATTAAAAATTAATGTTGTAGATGAAATAATAAAAGAACCAATTGGCGGAGCTCATAGAAAAAAAGAAGAAATACTTTTATCCACAAAATTAGCGCTAGTAAAATCTTTAGAAGATTTTAAAAATTTAACTAGAGAAGAAATTTTTGAACAAAGAAAAAACAAGTTTTTAAATATAGGAAAACAAAAAAGCTTTATTTCATTTTCTCAAAATTTTGGAGATTTAGTTAAAAAAGAAAACCTCGTTTCTCTTTTTCAAAAAAATACAAAAAAATATAAAAAATATTATATAGTTTTTTTTATATTATTTGTGATGTCTTTTTTATACTTTATTAGATAAATTATAGCGCGCCACAACAGTTTTTAAATTTTTTATCTGTAGCAGGGCATCTTTCGTTTCTTGAAATTTTTTCATCTTTCTTAATTACCAACAAGCATTTTGGATTATTTTCAATTTCTTTATTTTTTATTTTTTGCGTTTCATTTTTATTTATTTCTTGAGGTATAACTTCAAGATTGTTTAAAAAAGTTATAAAGTCATCTTTAATTTTATTTAATAAGCTTTCGAAAGATTTAAAAGCCTCTCTTTTAAATTCATCCAAAGGATCTTTTTGAGCATATCCTCTTAAACCAACCACAGTTCTTAAATGTTCTAAATATTGTAAATGGGATCTCCATAAAAAATCTAAAGTTTGTAAAAACACTCTTTTTTCTAGCTCTAAATTTGCTTTTTCTGTAAGCACAGAACTTCTTTTGTCTCTAAAACCATTGATTTTTTCTTTCATCATGTTTTCAAAATCGGTGTTTTTTGATTTTGCAATTTCTTCTATTTCTTCGTCTTTACAAGATCTTCCTAACAAGGTTTTGATCTTTATTTTAAATGCCTCTATTTGATTTTCTCTCTCATATACTATTTTCTCGTTGGAAAGATTTTTACATATATCCTCTGTAAAAGAGTTGATCATTTTATTTACATTATCTGATTTAAGTATTTCTTTTCTTTGTTCGAAAATAACCTGTCTTTGATCATTCATTACATCATCAAATTTTAACAAAGTTTTTCTTATATCAAAATTTCTTGATTCGACTCTTTTTTGAGCTCTTTCAAGTGCCTTGTTTATCCATGGGTGGTCTATAGATTCACCTTCTTTTAATCCAAATTTTTTCATAATTCCGTCTATAGATTCCGAACCAAAAATCCTCATTAAATCGTCTTCTAAACTTATATAAAATATAGATCTTCCAGGGTCACCCTGTCTTCCCGATCTTCCTCTTAGTTGATTATCAATTCTTCTGCTTTCATGCCTTTCAGTCCCAATTACAAATAAACCATCTTTTTTTATAACTTCATTTTTTTCTTTCAAAATAATATTTTTTTTTTCAACATCTTTCCTATCAATAAAACCTTGATTACCACCTAGTTGTATGTCAGTGCCTCTTCCCGCCATGTTCGTTGCTATTGTGGCAGCTCCAAGCCTTCCAGCTTCAGCAATTATTTCAGCTTCTTTTTCATGATGCTTAGCGTTCAATATATTGTGAGGTATTTTTTTTTCTTTTAGCAGAAGTGAAATTTTTTCAGATTTTTCTATACTTGTTGTTCCAACTAGAACAGGTTGTTTATTTTTATGGCAGTTTTCTATTTTATTAATAATTGCATTATATTTTTCTTTTTCAGTTCTAAAAATTTGGTCATTTAAATCATTTCTTATCATTGGTTTATTAGTAGGTATTGATACTGTTTTAAGTTTATATATATCCAAAAATTCTTCCGCTTCAGTAAGCGCGGTTCCAGTCATGCCTGATAATTTTTTATAAAGTCTAAAATAATTTTGGTAGGTGATAGAAGCCAAAGTTTGGTTTTCACTTTGAATTTCTACATTTTCTTTTGCTTCCAACGCTTGATGTAGTCCATCAGAAAATCTTCTTCCTTCCAAAACTCTTCCTGTAAACTCATCAATAATTTGGACTTTGTTGTCTCTAACAATATAATCAGTGTCTTTTGAAAATAATAAATTTGCTCTTAAAGCTTGATTAATATGATGAACCAAGTCAATATTTTGAGGATCATAAAAATTATTATTTTTTAAAATTCCATAAGTTTTTGAAAGTTTTTCTATTTTGTCTATACCTTTTTCAGAAAGCATTACATTTTTATCTTTTTCATCCAATTCATAATCAAACTTTTCAAGTTTGTTTACAAATTTATTACTAACAAAATATTGATTAGATTTGTCTTCTGTTGCTCCGGAAATTACTAACGGTGTTCTTGCTTCATCTATAAGAATACTATCTACTTCATCAACTATGCAAAAATGGTGATCTCTTTGAACCATTTGTGTTATGTCGTATTTCATATTGTCTCTTAAATAATCGAAACCAAATTCACTATTTGTCCCGTAGGTAACATCGCAGTCATAATTTTTTTTTTTATCTTTATCGTCCATTTCATTTGTAATACAACCAACAGACAAACCTAAAAAATTAAATATTTTTCCCATCCATGCAGAATCTCTTTTAGCTAAATATTCATTTACTGTTACTACATGTACTCCATTTCCTGTTAATGAATTTAAATATACCGGTAAGGTTGATACTAAAGTTTTACCTTCTCCAGTTTTCATTTCTGCAATTTTACCTTGGTGTAATATTACACCACCCATAAGCTGAACATCGTAATGGCGCTCCCCAAGAGTTCGTCTGGCCGCCTCTCTGACGCAGGCAAAGGCTTCAGGCATTATTTCTTTAAGGCTTGTTCCATTTTTGACTCTGGATTTAAACTCTGCAGTTTTTTTTGGGAAATTTTCATTGGACATTTCCTCTATTTTTGGTTCTAATTCATTAATTTTTTTTATAATTAATTTTAAACCATCCAGCTCTCTTTGACTTGAATTTTTTATAAATTTACCGATAATGTTACCAATGTTTAGCATAAATATTTATTTAATGACTTATATAATCAATAATAGCAAATTTTAAATAGTAATGACTGTAAATTTAAAAAATTTTCTTAATCCTAAAATCAAAATGTCGAAAATGGGTGAATTTCAAGAATTACAACCTATTAATGGACTTGAGGTGTCTTCAGTTTCAGCAGATCTTTATGGTGATGGTAGGGATGATTTATCACTGTTTTATTTTGAAGAGGGAGCAAATTTTGCAGCAATTTATACAACATCAAAAGTTACATCTGCTTGTATAAATTGGAATTTAAAAATCAAAAGACATTTTGTTAGAGCCTTAATGGTAAATACAAAAAATGCAAATACTTTTACAGGAATGAAGGGAGCTCAAGGATTAAAAGAAGTTGCTAATACTTTAGCCAAGGCTTTAACAATTAAATTATCTCAATCAGCAAAGGGAGCGAGCGAAACTATAAAAATTACTGATTTATTATTTGCATCAACAGGTGTAATTGGTGAAGATTTCCCTCATATAAAAATTAGAAATACGATTCCAGATTTAGTTAAAAAACTAAAAACAGAACAAAATAAATTTGTTTGGTTTAAAGCTGCTAGTGCGATAATGACAACAGACACAAGACCAAAGTTAGCTTACGAAGAATGTAAAATTGGTAATAAGTTAGTAAAAATTTCTGGAATAGCCAAGGGTTCAGGGATGATAGCTCCGAACATGGCAACGATGTTATCTTTTATATTTACTGACGCAAACATTCCATCAGTATTTTTAAAATCCATATTAAAGAAAGTGGCTGCCACAACATTTAATTCTATTACTGTAGATGGAGATACTTCAACTAATGATATGGTTGCTATTTTT
>MDSW01205547.1_pt1 | contig 12188 bp, 13 predicted proteins | sample 811171 | NCBI WGS metagenome assembly MDSW01 (sample SAMN05326641, study PRJNA326480) | marine metagenome | isolation source: seawater | place: Atlantic Ocean: North West | collected 2012
GCGTGCGATCAGCCGACGGCGTTCTCGAGCGTGACGTTGAGCAGCTTCTGGGCTTCGACGGCGAATTCCATCGGCAGCTCCTTGAACACGTCCTTGCAGAAGCCGTTCACGATGAGGTTGACGGCGTCTTCCTCGGAGAGCCCACGCTGCTGACAGTAGAACATCTGGTCTTCACCGATCTTGGAGGTGGTGGCCTCATGTTCAAGCTTGGCGGTCGAGTTCTTAGTCTCTACGTAGGGGAAGGTGTGGGCCCCGCACTTGTCGCCGATCAGCAGGCTGTCGCACTGGGTGAAGTTCCGGGCGTTGTTCGCACTCGGCAGGATCTTGACCAGTCCGCGATAAGACTGCTCGCCGCGCGCCGCGGAAATACCCTTGGCAATGATCGTGGACTTGGTGTTCTTGCCCACGTGGATCATCTTGGTGCCGGTATCGGCCTGCTGCATGCCACGCGTCACCGCCACCGAGTAGAACTCGCCGACCGAGTCGTTGCCGTTAAGCACGCAGCTGGGATATTTCCAGGTGATCGCCGAACCAGTCTCGACCTGGGTCCAGGAGATCTTGGAGCGGTCACCGCGGCAATCGCCTCGCTTGGTCACGAAGTTGAAGATGCCGCCGTTGCCGTTTTCGTCGCCCGGGTACCAGTTCTGGACCGTGGAGTACTTGATTTCGGCGTCTTCCTCGGCAACGAGCTCCACCACGGCGGCATGCAGCTGGTTCTCGTCGCGCTGCGGCGCCGTGCAACCCTCGAGGTAGCTCACATGGCTGCCCGGCTCGGCGATGATGAGCGTGCGCTCGAACTGACCCGTGTTCTCGGCGTTGATCCGGAAGTAGGTCGACAGCTCCATGGGGCACTTGACGCCCTTGGGGATATAGACGAACGAACCGTCGGTGAATACCGCCGAGTTGAGACCGGCAAAGAAGTTGTCACCACGCGGCACGACCGAGCCGAGATATTTCTTGACCAGCTCCGGATGCTCTCGGATGGCTTCCGAGATCGAACAGAAGATCACGCCCGCGTCGGCGAGCTTCTGCTTGAATGTCGTTGCCACCGATACGCTGTCGAACACCGCGTCCACCGCCACATTGCTGTTGCTGGTGGGGTAGGTGGCGCCTTCCACGCCCGCGAGCATTTCCTGCTCACGCAGCGGGATGCCGAGCTTCTCGTAGGTTTCGAGAAGCTTGGGGTCGACTTCGTCCAGACTCTTGGGCTTGTCCTTGGCACTTTTCGGCGCGGAATAGTAGGAAATCGCCTGATAGTCGATCGGCTTGTAATGCAGATGCGGCCATTTCGGCGTGCGCATCTGCTTCCACTGCCGGAATGCTTCGAGGCGCCAGTCGAGCATCCATTCCGGCTCGTCTTTCTTGGCCGAAATGAAGCGGATGACATCCTCGTCCAGCCCTGGCGCAACCGTGTCGGATTCCAGGTCGGTGACGAAACCGGCTTCGTATTCGCGCTCGGCGACAAGTGTCTCGACGTCTTCCTGATGTGCGGCCATAGCTGTTTCGATCGTTAGGAAGTATGCGGTTTATCCACCAAGTATAACGCGAATCGCGCGGCTCCCGGCGGCATGCATGACGATGTGTACGATAGTGGGGGTCTATTGAAGCGGTTCAAGGCATTGCCGCACTTCGATTCGGTTGCGGCCGCCCTGAAATCCAGCTTTAATGCCAGTTCTTTACATTACAAACAGGGAGTTCCATATGCGGCCTATGATTCGTCTGGGTGCATTGGCGCTGGCGGGCACGGCTCTCGCCGGCTGCTCGCAGATCACCATCACGTCCGACACCATCGTGGATGGCACCGCGCGCATTGCCGACGCCACCACGAATGCCGTGCAGGGCACCAGCAACGTGACCACCAACACCGCGAATGACGTGGACGCTCGCACGCACGCGGCACGTCGCGAATTCGTCGGTTCCCAGATGGCCATGATCAAGCGCGAAGCCGCGCGTGGCCAGGGCGAAAACCTGGAAACGCTCGCCTACATGATGCATGCCGAAGATACCGCGGCATTCGAGCATCAGGTGCAGGCCAATTACGCGCGCCTGTTCGCTGGCGATGCAGACGCCGAGCAGTGGTTGACCAGCCTGTATGAAGTCGTCGGCACACCGCCCGACATGCAGGTTGCATCCGCGCGCTAGACCACGCGCGTTGCGTACCAGCCGGCATGTTCTGCATGCCGGCTTTTTTGTTTATGGCTGGTGTGCAAGCCTGGCGTCGCGCTAGGCTTGCCCGCGTTTCATTGATCGCTTGAGAGGTCGCGCGATGCCGCGCAGTGACGACTGGGATATCGATGCGCCGTTTGTGACGGCGTTCACCGTGGACGAGTCGCATATCGACCGTCTCGAGCACATGAACAACGCCATGTATCTCACGTTCATGGAGCAGGCGGCCTGGCACCACACCGAAGCGCTGGGTATCGACTGGCAGACCTATGTCGATCTCGATGCCGCTTGTGTCGTGCATCGTCACGAGCTCGACTACCTCATGCCGGCCCATCTCGGCGACGAGCTGGAAGTCGCGACCTGGATCGCCGAGAACGACGGCCGCCTCACCATGTGGCGCGGTTTCCAGTTCCGGCGCGTTGCCGACGGCCGAACCGTGTTCCGCGCACGCACGCAGTACGTCACCGTCAAGCTTTCGAACGGCCGCGCACGGCGCATGCCGCAATCGTTCGTCGAGGCCTACCGCGCGGTACCCGGCGCGCCCACCCGCGGCTGATCGTGTCTTCCCCGCGCGTCGAAATTCATTACTGCCCCGGCTGCCGCTGGGTCGCCCGTGCCGCCTGGATGGCCCAGGAACTGCTCACGACCTTCGGCGATGCGCTCGGCGAGATCGCGATTGTGCCGGCCGGCTCGGGCGTGTTCGAGATTCATCTCGACGGCGAACTGCTGCACTCGCGCAAACGCGAGGGCGGCTTTCCCGAAACCAAGCCGATCAAGCAGATGATTCGGGATCGGATCGACCCAGACCGCGGTCTGGGCCATAGCGACCGCTGAATTCGAAACACCCGCGCATCCGCCTCTTATTCGCGCGTGATGCCCTGGTTCGACCAGGCACTAACTTTCCCGAACTTTCGTCGAACGAGCCGCATGCAATTGAATCGGTAGCGAAGTCTCGTGTTCCGGCGGCACGATGGCGCGCGCGTTTTGGGAATTCAATTGCACGGCGCGAGGCGTGGCGCTATAAGAAAAGAACGCCAAGACTCGCTTACGCGACGATTGCAATCGACAAGATGCCAAGGGGGAGGTGTCATGCCGAACGCGGATCTGTTTGCCGTTATTGGTCGCATCTACGATGCCGCGCTCGAGCCGAGCCTCTGGCCCGAAGTGGTCGGCGAGGTGGCCGCGCTCACGGGCCGCCGCCAGGGTTGTCTCGAAACTCTCGACTATCGCACTCATTCGGCGAACATACTCGGTCACGCGGGCTACGACATCGGCCCCGCGCTGGCCGATCCGTCGCTCATGGAACACGACCCCTGGGCGCCGAAGATAGACCCGTCGTACCGTGGTGATTTCATTCTGGGCCACCAGCTGCTGCCGGAAGCTGAGCGCCGCAAGACCGTATTCGCGAACGAGTTCGCCCCGCAGATGGAGATGGCCACCTACGACCTCTGCGGCCTGATCGTGCGCACGCTGCCCGATACGTCCATCGCCGAGGCCTTCGGCGGGCTGCTCATATATTCGGACGAAAACGAAGGCCATTTCTCCGCGCAGGACCGGCAGATTATGGCCGCCGTGCAGCCACACTTGCTGCGCGCGCTGCATATTCAGGGCGAGATCGAGTTCGCACGCACCACCGCAAGCCTGCAGGACGAATTGCTCAACACCATGCGCACCGCCTGCTGGCTGGTGGATACACACGGCCATCCGCAATATGCCAACGCCAAGGCCGAACGGCTGGAAGCCCGCGGCGAGATCCGCCGCCGCGACGGCCGGCTCGCCATGCGCGATCGCGCCGCCGACCGCTGGCTGCAAAAGCGTCTCAACGCGTGGCGCACGCAGGCCACGCTCGTCGGCGACAAGGACAGCTTCGTCTACTACCGGGACGCGGACGAACGGCCCCAGTTTCTCACCGTCATGCCCGTCGCACCCGAGCGCGTGAACCCGCTCATGCCCGGCCAGCCGCTGCGCCCGTGCCTGCTCGTCGCCGTCTCCGACCAGCAACCGGAACTGGAATCCAATGTCGACACCGTGGCTCGTGCGTTCGAGCTCACGCCCGCCGAAGCCGAGGTGCTGGCCCTGTTCGCCCGCGGCGCCAATCCGCAGCGCATCGCCGACCACACCAACAAGCGCCTCGCCACCGTGCGCACCCAGTTCAACAGTGTGCTCAGCAAGACCGGCGCCGCGAGCCAGGCCGAACTGCTGAGTCTGGTGCACAACACGGTATGAACAGGCAGCGAGACGAGGTCACGGGCGCAAATGCGCGTGGCTGTCAACTACAGAATTGAGGTAGGTGCGCCCGACCGGGCGCTGGACAATCAGACACAGCGGTCCGCGGCTATGTATCGCGGCCACGGCGGCGGGTGGGGCCATGAAGATGATAACGACACCGAGCAACACATCTCGCCGCCTCGCCGGCTGGCTGCTCGGGCTGGTGCTGGGGATCGGCTGTGTCGCCGCGTCGGCAGTCGCGGCTGAGATCGTCTACAACGACGAGCAGCTCGCGCGTACCGGCCGCGTATTGTGTGGCCAGATCGATCGCTTTAAGGACAGCTCCTGTAAGGCGTTTCCGATTCGGGATGAGTTTTGTCAACTGATCCCTGAACAATGTGCCCGAGACGATATATGTATGGGCATGGGCAGCGTGATCCGGACGACTATTGCTCGTGGCTTACTAGGGCGCCCCGAGCAAGGGCGCGCACTCGGCCAGCTAGATGCTGACACCATTGCAGCCTACGAGCGCGAACTACCGATCGTTATCTCCAAGTTCGCCACGATGTCCTGCCCGGCACCGAGCAATCTTGGCCTGCCCAACGTCCCCTTCCACCAGCAGCATCGCAACTTCATCAAGCGCGCGATCTTCACCGGGCAGACCATTGAGACCTTCAATCAGTTCTTGCTCAAGGACTTCGAATACTTCGAGAACGGCAAGGCCAAGCTGAGCTGGGACGTGAACGCGGTGGAATACGTCGACGGCGAGCCGGAAACGCTGCTCGACTATGTCGACAAGGTGCTCGGCGCAGGCGACAACACCTTTCTCAACATGGAGCGTCGGGGGACGGTGGAGGACATTCGAATTCTGTTGTTATCGCTTGGCGCCGTCCACGCCCGCGATCTCGACTGCAGGCATCGCGGGCAGATTTTCTGTCCGCTCAAATCTCGGGCTCGGAATTAACGCACACGCTTACGCCGCTCCAGATGATGAAGGTCGAAGGTAGTCCGGGGATCTGACGACATGAGACGTCTCACGCATTCGAGCCGAACAGTTCTGTGGAACCAATTGGGGGTGTCATGAAACGATTCGTTGGTTACCTGCTCGCTAGCACGCTTTCCGCAGGTCTTGCCGCCTGCAGCCTTTTCCCTCAACAGAATGTGCGCTTTTCCGAGCATGAGGTCAGCCGCGGCGACGGGGTTATCAGCATGTCCTATCCGGCAACGCTTCGGGCAAGCACGATGAGTTTTGCACTGCGTCCCGATATACCGCCTTATGCCTTTAATCAATTGATCGGCCTGCGAGCGGAGCTCACGGACGCACGTTCCCAGTTAGAGCGGTGTCAAACTCGCAAGAATACGCGTATCCCGATATTTTGCGGTGACGAGCACAGCGCCGTGGACGCAGCCAATGCCAAGATAGCCGATATCACTGCGGTCTGGGGCAAGGTGCGTATTCTCGCAGAGCCACCACCCGACGCGGCGGCTAGCGTCAATGTCGTGCTCAAAGGTAACGCGGGGACAACCGGTACTCCGGAGTCTGCCGAAGCCAGTCTCAACACGACGATCACGCAGATCAAGCTCGCTACGGAAAGTGATGTCAAACGACACATGGCCTATCGGCTGAATGAAGCATTGTTCAACCACCCGACCCTGATCCAGGGGAGCTATGTGTCGTTGTTCCGGGAAATCGTGAACTACTCACCGACGATGACTCCGGCGCCATCCGCAGCCGCGAAGAACGTGCCGGTAGAGAAAAAGACGCCGGTGAAAATCTGTCTTGCCGCATCGACCGTGCGTCCGGTCAAGCCGACAGACTGCCATGACGATACGAAACTCGCCGCCGACAAGGTGTTGGAACAGGTTTGTAACCGATTCAACCGGTGCGTTGCCAAATCGCAGATCGCAGTGTCGGGGGAATGAGCATGGCCAGCATTCAGGGGATTTTGGCCAGGGTTTTCGACCTATGAGCGAACCTACGACGCTTTCGCCTACCGGTTCCCTCGCGGGGAAAAGCATACGCCGCGCCGGCTGGCTGCTCGGGCTGACGCTGGGCTTTGGCTGCATTGCCGCCTCCGCCAGCGCCGCCGAGATCGTCTACGACGAAGAGCAGCTCGCGCGTACCGGTCGCGTATTGTGCGGCCAGATCGATCGCTTCAAGGACAGTTCCAGCAAGGCGTTTCCTATTCGGGACGAGTTCTGCCCGTTGGTACCGGAAAAGTGCGCCCGCGACGATAAGGATCTCGATATTCGCGGCATGGTCCGGACGACAATCGCCCGCGGGTTGCTTGGGCGCCCCGCACAGGGGCGCGTACTCGGCCAGCTAAGTGCTGCCACCATCGCCGCATACGAGCGCGAACTGCCGATCATCATCTCCGAACTCGCCACGATGTCCTGCCCGGCGGCGACCAACCTCGGCCTGCCCAACGTCCCCTTCCACCAGCAGCACCGCAACTTCATCAAGCGCGCGATCTTCACCGGGCAGACGGTTGAGACCTTCAATCAGTTTCTGCTCAAGGATTTCGAATACTTCGAGAACGGCAAGGCCAAGCTGAGCTGGGACGTGAACGCGGTCGAAACCGTCGACGGCGAGCCGGAAACGCTGCTCGACTATGTCGACAAGGTGCTCGGCGCAGGCGACAACACCTTTCTCAACATGGAGCGTCGGGGGACGGTCGAAAACCTGGGAGTCATCTTGCGTTCGCTCGGCGCAGTGAAAGCCCGCGATCTGAACTGCACACGACCGCATCAGATCTTTTGCCCGCTGAAATCCCGCGCGCAGTAGGCTCAGGCCGTCGCGGGGGAGTGGCGTCAGGTCATGCCGTATGTCCGTTGTCAACCTCTATTCTGCCGATGCGAGGTCGATTTGCGGCGGGCTATCTTTTAGTTGAACGGCGACCACTCGGCCGCTGCCAACGGACACCGCCTGCAATGAAACATCTCATGATTTCGCTCGCGCTAGTGGCGCCGGTTGCAAGTGCCTATACGGTCAATGCCGATAGCGATACCTGCTGGTCGCCACCGGATTATTGTATTCAGGCCAGCGCGAGCTGGAGCGCGCATGACAGCGACAAGCTGATCGTGCGTTACACGAATACCTGCCAGCACCGAATCTACTTGAAGTATTGCCATACGCGTATGCGTGGAGGCGAGGATTGCGGCGCGAGCGGCATTTCCGGCGGGAGCACCAAGTCCTCGTATACCTATAACGCCAGTGGGCAATACGGCTACCGCATGATCGGCGTGCTCAAACCGAGCAAGGACTGGGTGTGCTCGTCCAAGGTGAGCGGCTGGTAAGCCGCTAACGAATCCATACGAGCGTGGCGACGCTGTCGGCTAGAACGGCGACGATCGCGGCTTGCCCGAACCGGCGGGCCATCGCGCGGACTTCACCTTCCTCGAGGCCGGCGATCAGCACGCCTGACTCGTCCGGCCAACCGCCTTCGGTATCTTCATTGACGGTTTCGAGCCAGGTGATTGCACGCTGTTCGGCCCAGGTGCGTAGTAGGCTGTCGCGCGCTCGATTGCGCACGGCGTCGATCTGCTCTGCGTTCGGGTTGTGGGCGGTCATCAGCCAGGCGCAGCGGCTAACGGCGTGACGTGAAACCCACTCGGCAATCGGTGCTGGGGAGGGTGTGCCGATATGCAGCACGTAGCTGTCGTCGCCGAGAAGAATTCGGTAATGCGCGGCCTCGAAGGCAGCGTGCATGGAATTATCGATCGCTTGATCTGGAGTCATCGGCAAGTCGGGCTTTGAATCAACGATGGGGCCAGGGTTCAAGGCCAATATATCGTTTCCACTTGTGGGATGTCGTCACGACGAACTCGCCCTTTATGCGATAAAGCTGCACCGCCATACCGACGCCAGTGGGATAAAACGCTGCCGTGGGCAGGGTGACGTGATAGAAGTTCGCGAGCCCGCAGTATTCGTCGGCCAGTTCTTCGCGCGTTCGCTCCTTGTCGTTCTCCATAGCGGTCGGAGTTTCGTCCGAAATGTCGCCGGCGCTATCGCTGTCTTCTTCCGCAACGAAATAATACAGCCGCAGTTCGGTTTCGTTTTCCTCGATACCGGTCGGCGGCTCGCAGTAGATCGACAGATCGCCCCAGCCGTAGAGGAAGGCCAGTTCCACATCTAGCGCGACCACGTCGCCCAGGTGCGCCAGCAGGAAGTCGACAAAGCCGACGTTGATATCGTCCTCTGGATGGCCCAACGAAATGATGCGGCCGTCGAACTGCTGCGTCTTGGGCAGATTCGTCCATTCGATGCCGTCGGCACCTGCCAGGGTCGCAAAGCATAGGAGGCAGGAAGCCGCTAGCGCTTGATGCATCGATCCGTAACGCCGGTTTGGGTGGGCTCGAACCCGTGACGATGACCTCATGGCGTTCTTCCCCGTTGTTTCGTGGAATGCCGTCTTGGCTTCGCGCCGGACAACCCGTACTCAACGCGCCGGACCGGCGCCGGATTCTGGAACCACAAGATTGACGTGGGGCGCGCCGCCCGACCAGTCCCAGTAGGCTAGAAACACGCCGCGAATCGTTTCCTCGACGACTCGAATGTCGGCGCTGTAACCCGCACGCCGCGGCAGGTCCGCCGGGCGCGGAAAACACAGCGACGCAATGCCGGCATTCGGCCCGGCCAGGTGCAGACTCTGTACGCAGCGATAGTCGCGAGTGGCGTCGTAAAGATAGAACTGCTCGTTGCGCTCGCAGGCGAGCGTGAGTTCTTCCAGAAACCGCGTGCCGGTGTTGCATTCGCAGTTGCTGCGAAATGCCACATCGGCATAAATGAATTCGCCGTCGTGGGCCTCGGCATGGTCGAATAGCTGGGATAGGTCGGTATCTTCGCCCGGCGGCGGTTGGGCGCAGTCGAGTTCGATGGTGAAATTTGGTAGCTTCTGCGGCGACGACGAGGTGATCGAACACCCGCTTAAAAAACCGACTATGAGTAGTAAAGGAAGCCGCATACAGGTCTCGCCTGAGTAAAAAGAGCGGCGGCCGCGCGGGCCGCCGTTATTTTTGGGGGCTAACTATTACAGTAGTCAGTCTGAGTCGTAGGGGTTTTTCAGTTGCACGGTGTTGCTCCACTGGCAACTGTCGTTAACCGTAACCTCCACGTATTCTACGATTCCTACTCGAAGATAGCCGCAGAAGCCTTGGCCGCCCATTGCCCAACTCTTGCCGTGGTCCTCGCTCAAGTCGACAGCTAGGTATCCGGGGCTACTAATGTAGGGCGTGCGATAACGCGTGCTGGTGGTGCCGTCTCCATCGGTGTCGCGTTGCGTTACAACCCATGTCGGTATCTCACCGTAAAACGGCTGCGCCGAGAACCAATCGGCGTTTTCAAAGCCGCTTACGAATAGGCCGGTCATGGCATTACCTGTCTCGCAAACCTGAATCGGTTCAATGACAGGTTTGGGTCCGCAGGATTTCTCGAATTCGCGTTCCTGAATGAACGTCTCGCCCTTGTTCGTCCAGGTGGCCCGAAGGGTATGGCTGCCGTTGCGTATATTGCTCAGGTGAAGAGTGTTGGTCTGGGCATTATAATTATCGTAGCAATCTAGGTTTTGATAATCGTTTGACTGCTGGAATCCGCACCCGAGCGGTTCTTTGTCCAGAAAAAGTTCGACGTCGAACTTTCTGAATTCCGGCAGCGAGCTGCCGAACGATAGGTCAATCCTGTTGGTTGTTAGCACAGCGCCATCGTCCAAACCACGCATGGTGAATCGATCGTCTTCGAGAATCTTGACGTCGATCGTGACACGGTCAGATTCGCCGAAATCATTCCGGGCCACTATCGCGAACGCATCGTCACCCACGTAACCGCGATTCGGCTTGTACCGAAACAGACCGGTGCCGTCGTCCAGAAGAGTTAGGTTACCGTTCGCCGGCCGCTCTACGAGAATGAAACGATCTACAAATTCACCGGTGAACCGCGCCTCGTAGGTCTCTCCGCTCCCGATCTCGAAGCCAAGCGGTTCAACCAGAGGCAGTTGTGCGCCATTGAGGGCGCCGTGCAAGGTCGTCTGCAACGGCTGATCGGTCTTGACGATATCGAAACTGAAGTCCAACGGCGTCTCCAGCGCCTCGCCGGACCGCCACTTGAATATCAGTTCAAGAGCATCGCCTCTGCGCGACCGGGTTACATCAATACGGTCGCTGGATAGTCCGGTCACGCGATAGTTATCCGGGGCGTCGGGTTGTTCGATGGTCCGCCCGAATGACCGCAGTTCGGAAGAAATTCCGGCCACGTTGATGCTGGTGAAGTTGGATAGCGTGCCGGCGAGGGCGTTGGAGACCCTGCCGATAGCGTTCACCATGGAAACGAACGATTCCGATATGTAATCCTCAATCGAGCTTTCTGTTATCACCTTGAAACCGATGGACTGGCCATGGTTCACGGTGAAACGCATTGGCGTGGTTTCTGCGTTAGCGAAAGCAGTGTCACGAGCGGTGTCACTCGCGAGTAAATTTGCGATATTCGTTGTGCGCTCGGAAAGCAGGTTGTCCAGATCTGCTCGGAGAGCCCGAATGCCTGTGTCGATATAGCATTCGTACACGTGCGTGATCTCGTCATGGATCTTGATTATGGCGACCGCAATAGTGGTGAGCGACAGCGCGGTGGTGATCGGGTCAGGAGCTATGCCCCCGAGAACGCCGACGGTAGTTGCAAGCGTCGCGATCGCCAGTACTTTCGGTCTGAGCCAGTTGAAAGTTTGATCGCATTGTTCAAGCGAGCGTAAGTTGTAAGCGCCCGAGAAATAGGCCCTATTCAATTGTAAGTTCGCAGGCATAGCAATGTCGGTCGCCGGTATTTGCAACCCGGCGATCAGGTCCTGCAAGCCGTTTGCATGTACGAAATGTGCAGCTGCTTGGCGTTCAGCCGTATCAAGCGTCGCGAATAGGTCGGCCATCCGGGCTAGTTCTTCGCTCGCAGCCCTGGATACCGCCGGGTCAGATTGTTGGTCGACAAGTATCGCTTCCAGACGGCCTAGGTAATCATTGAAGTAGGCTTGCGGCGTGCTATCGATGGTAGAAACGAGCACAACGAGGGTTTCATGCGAAATCGTATCGTCGCTCCAGCGAGCTTGTATGGAATGTTCGCCGGGTGGAAGGCCATTGGTATCGAACGTCGCCAGCTCGCGAAATTGAGAGAACTGCGTGATTTCGTTGGCGATCCGTAGCTCGGTCAAGCTCCGACCTTCGGTGTTCAGCATGATCACACGGCCCTGCTCGAAATTACCGTCGCCGTTTTCGTAGACCAGCGCAGGACCATCGTTGATGCCGTCGCCTTCATTTGGCGACTCAGGCTGGCTTGTTTCGTTTGAGGCGGCTTGCTCTGATCCATCGTTATCGCTTCCTCCACTGCAAGCCACCAGACCGAGAATAACGACGAGCGTAAACGCGCGAGTTGCGTAACCCATGGTGTGTTCCCCCTTAGATCGACTACCCAGCATTAGAGGGTGGTCTTGATTGCATTCGACGTACTGTCAAGCAAGTTAGGGAGATAAGGTGAGCGACGCATGGTCAAATTTATGTATGCGCCGACTTCCGCATCCTGGTATGCGAAATCGTCAAAATAAACGTTAATAAAGATAATTGTTTAAATCGTAATCGGCCATGTTGTGCAGCGATATGGAACGAGAGTAATCGGGGCAATCGCCGCATATGAACGAACTTTCGGTTTCGAGCGGCAACGATGCGGCCTGCCAGCGCGAGTCGCCGACACCCACGCGTTGGGAGTGCACCATTCGTTCTGTAAATTGGCCTGAGCCGGAAAGGTGACAGGCCACCCGCTATCCTTTCGTTGGAATTCA
>MDSW01116149.1_pt1 | contig 12185 bp, 5 predicted proteins | sample 811171 | NCBI WGS metagenome assembly MDSW01 (sample SAMN05326641, study PRJNA326480) | marine metagenome | isolation source: seawater | place: Atlantic Ocean: North West | collected 2012
ATGTTCTTGCTTGACTGCTTCTGCAGAGTACCAGTGGATCCGTGAGATGACCCCTCGAATGCGCCTATTGAATCCAGTCCGAGATGCCAGCCGGCAGGAGATACCAACTCCACATCATAAGACTGGGCTCCGTTACCCTCGTTCACGATAGTAATCTGTGTACTTGTAGTCTCAAGAGGGCTGACAAGAATCTGCTCGTTCAGAAGTTGAATATTGGCATCTGCAAGAACTGGGACCTCGAAGTAGAGCATTGTCTCGGACAGGATATCATTCTCCAAGTCATAGCCGGAAAGGGTCATTGAGTAGATTCCTGGTGGAGGTGGAGCTGGATGAACCATGGTCATACCAACAGATACTTCCTCGGTGGGCATCAGATTGAATGTATTGGAAGTGAATGATTGGAACCACCCAAATTGTGTTCCATCCTGTACCCTTATTGGGTCGGATACTGATATCGTGGCATTGGTTTCGAACAGCGCAGTATTAGTTAGAGTCAGGTCCCAAGTAGACGTGGTCGTAGATGCGTCTACGAGGCTTACAGTGTCATCGACAGCAGATACCCTTACCCCGGGGGCACTCACAATGACTACGTCTCCGAGGTAGTTATTTGATTCTGACATCTCGTCGAATTGATTGTTCGCATCTATGAAGAATTCGAATATCGAATCTCCCTCAGAATCCGGGGTCCATGACCAGACTAAATCATCAGTTTCGCCGGGCGAGAGTGAAATTAGCTGCTCACCTAGAGGGGCAGAGTTAACCCTCGCCAATACTGGGAAGTCGATGGCGGATCCCGCTCCGAGATTCTTCAGCGAGACCGTTACCTGAACTTCTTCTCCCACTTGTGGAATCGGAGTGGAGACACTCATTGAATCTGGAACGAATGTTGGATCGGGACTTAGGTCGTTGACATTGTGCCCCCTTACTGCTATGGAAAACGGCTGCCATGTACGAGACCCGCCGTGTTGTGAATCCTTCACTCTAATTGTCCAAATGCCCTGTGCAGTGCTGTCCAATGCAACGACCTCTACATTGTTGACAGAGTCCTTGCTGCCTCCTTGAGTGGATCTCCCATTGGTGAATACATTGCCCTTGTAGGTTGCTCCATCAGGAGATATGACCTCTAAGTCCAAATCATTTCTCAACTGCACGGTGGAGCTGGATGAACCAGGATAGTCGGACCATGACAAAACGGCCTTGAACTCATTCCCGGGGGAATTTACGTCAAAGGTGTACTCTACCACCTCTCCACTCTTTATTCGTGACCTGTCATCGACGAAAATCCCGACTTCGCCATCCGGTATAAGTGACTGAACCAAATCAATCCTACCCCATCCTTCATCGTTATTTGGGATATCCCTGGTGCCCATGTCCTTGGCTCCAAGAATTAGGAGCGCCTTCACTAGTGATCCCTGAGGGGCCTGTCTCCCTATGACCTCGGTTAGATACTCCATGACTAGGGCTGAAGAGCCAGCTGCAGCTGGAGTGGCCATCGAGGTCCCACTGTATTCCATGTACCAAGTATTGGACCATGATCCGCCAGCGGAGCTAGCCTCCTGTGCCTTGCATGAGCGTACGTAATCCCCGGGAGCGACTAAGTCCGGCTTTATCCTGCCATCGTCAGTTGGCCCTCTGCTACTCCAGTAGTACATCTCATCCGGTGCGCCACTGTATCTGTTCTTGTGTCCGCCAACGGTGATTACGTTCTTCGCTGTTCCCGGAGAGGATACCCCATCGTTCCTCTCGTTTCCAGCTGCGAATAGTACTGTCATCCCATCGTAAGACCAGTACTGATCCCATGTAGATGTCCTGTCATCAGCATCCTCCGACTGGGTTGAGTAGCCACCGAATCCACTTTGCGAACCCCAACTGTTGGTATGGATTCTAGCACCTGCGTTGTATGCAGAGTTCAACATGGAGTTAATTCCGTAGCTGTAGAGAGATCCTGAATCATCATCCTCCATAGCCTGGAAGTACAAATCTGCCTCTGGTGCGACTCCCTGATAACCCCCATTACTCCTGAAACCGGAGCCAAGAACGGTACAGGCAACGTGAGTTCCGTGGCCATCGCTAGGATCTGCAGTTGATGAGTCACCCGGGGTCACAGACGTTACCCCAGCTAGTCTTCCAGTGAAATCCCCATGATCCCCATCTAGTCCGGAGTCCCCTACTGCAACAATCTGCCCACTTCCATTTAAGCCGGTGATGAATGCGTTCTCTACGGTATTAATGCCCATGTTTTCTCTTGCTTGATCATTGTGTAGAACAAGGACTGGAATTGGGGCGATATACGAAACAGATGGATGCGCTACAATGTGTGAAATATTAGCGAAGTCCGTCAATCCCCAAATTACCCCTGGTTCTGGAGACCAAGGCTCTGTGAGATACCCCATGACTGTCTCCAATGAGTCCTTCAGACCCAGTCCCGGATCTTTCACCCGGGACATATCGTCACCCTTCCATCCGATGACTTCAACCATCAATTCTTCAGATTGCGAGGGGAATCTTAGTGCCGGATGAACCAAGAGTCCGCTTGGGACCTCATGGACAGATACAATTGACTCCAGTGAGTCCAATTGCTTGAGGGAGTCCTCTGTCCCCTGTACCAAGAACCCCGAGGGAGGGATTGTAGAGCGGATAGTTAAGCCCTCCAGCTGAAGTACGTCCATCCTAGAGTCCCACAAGCCAGTATTTCCATCGATTAATGCTACCGCTAGATCGGTTCTTGGAATTGAGATAGACTCATCCATGGATTCACTCGGAATAAGTCCATTCTGTGTGTAAGTTCCTATTGTGGAGTGCGCCACAACCTGTCGAACATCTTCTGAGCCTTGTGAAACGATTGGGATGCCCAGATCTCTTATGCTTCGTGGATCAGGAGAGATTTCGACTCTTTCGTATTTGATTTCCAAATCTGAAACTTCGGACCCTTCGGAGGCTCCCTCTTCCCCGATAACAGGCAAGTAGGAAAGCAGGAGCACGGCCAGCACTACGACTACGGCTCGCTTTGTCATCAGAACTCCCCGTGACAGGACTATTTTGAGAGTATGGGTCACATGAACGATTTACTACAGAATCTTCAATGGCGCCCTTAGAGTGAATAATTCTAGAGTCCATGCCCCCACTTCCATGGTAGTCTTCTCGTATACAGGGCCTCTGTAGTTATCATAACTCAGGATTATTTCGATTGTATAATTCTCCCAAACTGACTCACCATTAACTATCATTTCAAGTTCGTCCCCCGCTACAGACTTGTGTGCTGAAATCAATTCCGACTCAAAATGGATTCTTTGAATTTCGACGTCCTCATGATCGATGAAAACTATGTCGAGAGAGACGGAGTCGATCGATCTGCTTCCCTGGTTGTTTATCTCTGCTAGAACTATGTGACTTGAGCCGCTCTGTTTGTAAATCACGTCTACTGAAACTCTATCATATGGGACAAGCCAGACCAATGCCAAGACAGAGGCTGAAAGTACCAAGAGTGCAGATATTGACGCAAAGATGACCCTGAATGGGGAAATCTGGCTGATTTTTTCCTCTATAATCTCCAAGGCCTCGTGCGCGGTCTTTTCCTCTGGAGTCTCCTCAGGCTCCTTAGAAATCCTAATCCTCTCTAGAAGTCCCATCAGCTACCCCCCAATAAAGTGGCTATTAGCGTCATTATCCCCGAGGATACAGGTTCGACGACCATGATGTGTTGAGTCTCCCCTTCGAAACCGGGGATAATATTCAGCATGGAAAGATCCGATGCCATTCCATTAACTCCTATAGTTGTAGCAGTGGGTATTCCGGAGGTCGTTTGCGCATCTAGAAGGACTCCCCTTAGATCGAGCTCTTTTCCGGCTATCTCAGCCGATGCCCTGGCTGAAATGATTATCTTGCCTCCTTGGACATCCGAAAGCTCGATTACCGGATAACCTGGGAGTGTCGATGAAATTCTGCCGAATTCATGGATGTGTATGGTGGCACTCTTCAGATTCTCTCCCAATGCTTCCATTTCCTCCATTGTCACAGGAGGAGTAGTTGGGATGTTACTGGATCTGATGTATATCTTGTCGACACCGTCTCCTCCTGATCTAATATTCAATCCGAACCCCTCAGCGGGTTTTATTATCAGGCTGTCAGTCATACCTTCTGCTAACAATATGATGTCTCCCTTAGTATTGATTGACCTGCCAAAGGCCTCGATGTAAAGGGACATTCCCTCTCCGGATGCACGATAGTCTAGGGTCGGGATCCCCTGGAATGCGAGACTCTCTCTTATGTCGAATTCTGTGTCTGGCTCAGTGGTGAGATTGATCGATCCGGGGACGTCAGTAAGGAAAATTGTGGCTGGCCACCACGCGGAGTCCATCCATTGCATCTGTTGCATCATGATGGAGTTGATCCCCACTCCATTTTCTTTGAGATACTGATCCGGGACTGTCATGTCTATCGATACTGCGGTTCCTAGGGATGCGGTGATATCTACAACTTCGGGAATTTCGTCGATCATTATCTCTGTTCGACTACCGGCGTCTCGGTTGATGAGGAGGATGTGTGCCCAATCCAGAGGGTTAGTCATCGAATATCTTGCTGAAGTGGATACCTCAGTTATTCCTGCTATGTTTTCGAATTCGAAGGTCGCGTCCACTAGCATCCCAGTAGGGACACCAACTTCTAGTCCGTTCAATGTCATCAGGAGGTCTTGCCCGTTTATTCCCATGGCTTGAATCATGATCTCGCTATGTGCTGGAACCCAGCCATCCAGAGCTAGCATAACTCCCCAGTCTTGGGAATCGCCGTCAACGGATCTGGAGACTGACATATCAACCACTGGCGGTAGATCGGGAATCCATGTTCTCAGGTGGAACCCGTCTGAGATTCCGGATGGCGCAGCGATAAATGAGACTCCATGAACCCATGGTGGAGTTTCCAGGGTCCCATCCCCATGGCTGGCCTCCACAATCAAATCGAATGGTGCGTTTGCCTCCAACTGCATGCCAAATGAGAAATTTTCATTGGACTCGCCAGAGCTTGAGCCTGTGGAAATATCCGTAGTTATGCCAGAAAGGACTGCATTTACTGATCTTCCCAAGTCGGCGAATCCTCCGAGGAAGAATGCAAGCCCTGAGAGCCCTTGGGAAGTATTTAGTTCGGGAATATCGAGAGCTTGTCCTGAATCAGAGCTTGTGGGGACCTCTATGGATACTGATGATGGTAACGGGTCAATTATCGCCACGGCCGTCAACAGGTCCTCATCCAGAGTTGGTGCGTGATCCACACTGAAGCTCATGGATCTGTCGCCTGAAGCAGATATTGAGGCTGTTCCCCTTCCATCTGGACCGAATGATCCCTCGGAGACAGGAGGAATCCAGCTGACCTCGGAGATACCGGAGACCCTAGAGGAGATGGCAGAAGTTCCGTCATTCGGGTCATGGTGGAACATGAAGTGATCTCCGGACATCGTTTCTGGGGCCTGTGAGTCGGTTATCTGCGCCTCTATGGTTCCGATGGATGAGCTCGTGCTCCAGCTGGAGTATGATCCGAAGAGGGCTGTGAACTCGTCGGGAAATTCGGTTATCTCGACAGCTTGCCTTTGTTCCAAGTCCTTCCCGGTGTATGTTATCTTGTCGATGCCCTCTGATGAAGTGTAGACTGCTGATTCTTCATCGACGTAGAAGCTGATGTCGTCAGGTATGTCAGAGATATACAGGGACTGGTAGGAAGAACTGGAAATCGTCCCTGGCTCGTGATCGATATATGTGAAATTGAAAGGCTCGTTCGAAGAGGTGTTTACGGATATAGTCAATTGATCGAGAATATCGTCATCATCTACAGAAAGAGCCGATAGTCCACTGAATCCTATGCTAGCTGCTACAGGGACTAATGGATCGACCAATGTTCCGTCTCTACTCAAGACTTGTGTAAGTGACCTATCCTTCGACAGAACCAGATGGTCGCCTGTAATTATCGGGTGGGGACTTGATCCTATTTGCAGACCGATCCTTCCAATAGATAACTCGTTCCTAAGGGCGCCCCAGTTATCGTGCATTATCAGATTAAATTCCCTGCCCTCGAGATCCCCACTAGGGCCTACGCTACCGGTGATTGCTTCCACGACGGTCGCTGGGATGCTGTTCAGGACACCTCCAACATCTAGGTAGAGATCGACTAGATCCATTATCAATGAGTCCAAAATACGAGAGACGAAATCTAGATTATCGGAGTTATCCAAATCTATGTCCTCATCATCTTCTCCACTGACATCGAAGGACCCGAATAGTACTAGAGCTGTTGGGATTGATTGTATAGATATGCTAACTTTCCTGTGATCTGTTGCCTCCCCCCCTCTTTCATGCCATGAATCATAGTCGAGAGATTCCAGAGGTTGAGCTGACCTCAGTAAAATCATACTGATGGGAGGGTAGGCTGGATTTACAGGAAGGGTGGGGTCATCCACGTTTGGACTGGTATCTCTTGAGAAGTTCTTGATCCCTAGAATCAGACCGAGTCGAGTGGGCTTACCTCCGGGCAACTCTGGCTCATCGGAGGACCCTAGCATTCTGAAGATTCTAGTGATCTCTCCCTGGGACATCGATCCCTCTGGCATACCCCTGAGCCAGCCAAGTGAATTTGTGGTATTGCCATGTGACCCGTCATTCTCCTCTGTTGGAGTCCCGGACCTGTCCTCATGGAAGTGGATGTGTAGGTCTGATCTCCTGTCTGCGAAATACTCCACGGTCGTGAGGCTCCTGTCTCCCTCTATCCCCCCTGCTGCCGGTATGGTGCTGTCCGTCCTAATCACTAATTCCAGATCACCGGGAATCATCTCTGAGACGCCATTGGGCTTGACATCGAGGCTGATGTAGGCTAATTCCCACAACTCCCTGTCTCCTTCTGAAGGAGGGGAGAATCTCGCATACCCCAAACCGACTGAAATCCCGCAGTCAATCTCATCTGGAGGGAGGAACAGTAGTTGCTCTGGGCTGTATCTATCTGGGCATGAGTCCATATCGCTTGAGTCTAGGGATATTGAGTAGGGTGCGGAAATTCCTATCAGAGTCAATCCCGAACCATCAAAATTCGATCCGAATATGTTTACAACGGCTGCTATAAGATCTTGAAGTACCGCACTCGCATTGAAGAATATTCTCTCTATTCCGATTTCCAGGGAGAAATCCTGGGGCATTGTTGAGAACTTTGAGTCGACGACCCAAATGTAACTCTCGCCATCGCCGAGCGCTAGTACTGAGTCTGGGCTAGAGTAGGCAAAGGATTTGATTAGAGAGACCTGCAAGGAGTCCATTCCGTCCCATACTGAATCGGTTTGACTCCCCTCAAGAACGTCCACAGTGTAGGATACAGATGGCTGAATCCACACTGTTCCAGTATCAATATCGATATTGCCTAGCCCAAAATCTCCCAGAGAGATACTGAGTCCAACTTGGATGTCATTGTCTCCATCATTGTCTATGTCCACAGCATGGCTCAAGGGATTGGTTTGGGGATTTATGAGTGAGAGGAGATTGGTGGTGAAGGTTACAACATTGGTACTCGTAATTGAGTTTCCATCCAAATCTATGTACTGCGTCAGAATTACGTAATCGGTTATGTTCACCAATGTCTGCCAGACATTGTCTACGGTTACTGAATCGTCCTCCCCGATTATCAGCCTGTAAGGGAGAGGGTGTTCCGGGCCAGGGGGCATGGTCTCGGTGAACGATGATCCCTCCAGGGATTCTCCAATGGTGGATAACGGATCTGATTCCCCGCTTAGGGAGATTCCGTCTCTGACTCCCTGAATGGTCGGGCCAGCAATCTGTCCAACTGAGTTGGAGTCCAAGACTTCTTGGCGCTCGCCCATCACATCTGAGAGTCTGTCCAAAATCTCGAAGTCCTGTGACTCGATTCTCGCCTCCGCTTCTGCTTGTTGGATGGGGGAGAAGAGCGGCACTAACAGGAGGAGGATTAGGACCAATGCTCTGTTATTTGAAACACGAGGGGGGCCGTGTAGGACACGGACACCGCTCTTGACCATGCACGCACCTCTAAGAGGTGCGCTAAAGGGTATTGCCCCTCCTGATTGTGATATATTTCACATTGAGTACAGTGAAAGAACGCCTCTAGAGCCCTACTACCTCTATTGATCCACAATGGGGGCATGCTGTCTTCGCTCTGTCTACCCCCTCTGGCAGGTCGACTTCGAACATCTTGTCGCACTCCGAACAATTCTTCCTCACGGTTCTGTTTTCTACTCCTGTATTGGCACCTCCCAGATCGGGCTCTGGAGATTGGGTTGGCTCGACAAGGGCTTGGCTTTCTTCCGGCTCCTCGTTCTGTTCACTATCTTCTGGAAATTTGTAATCTACGACGCTCTCGTTATCATCAGTTGAGTCGTCTTCATCCTCGAATTCACTTAGGAGGTCTGCAGCTATGCTATTGGAGGGCTTTGATGGAGATGGCTCGGAAAGCAACTCGGCGAATTCCTCGTCGCTAATGTCCAAAGAAGCAGTTCCTGAATCAGGCGAGGATGTTCCCGACATGCCGCTGGCAATACCCCCAGTAGCCCCCATCGGTGGGCTTGAGAAGGTGGTGCTCGCACCGCCCCACATAGCTTTCTGCTCCTCAGCGGTGATCTCTCTGGGGACGGTTTCGTTCTCTTTCTCTTCTCTTTCAGAGTCAGCCATAAGAGCGGCTATTCTACGATTAGAGGCAATTCTGAGATATGCCAAGAAGGAGATTACTGCAAGTAGGGCTAGAGCCCCTAGGCCCATCAATAGTTCATTTAGTCCTATTTCGTTCCCATCCTCAGCGTTGGCGATGGTGACCAAAATTTCTACATCGGATACTAACCCCTCGTCATTCTGGACTCGACAAATCACTCGATAGACCCCCGATTCTGAGAAGATATGCTCCACGGTTGGCCCCATGGCATCCTCATCATTGTCAACGGTTCCATCCCCGTCAGAGTCGATCTGAGCATTGAAATCCCATGAGTAGAACAGACTTTCTGACTCTTGATCTTCGAATGGCACCTCCAGGACCAGTGATACGCCTTGGGTTGATTTCAGAGTCCCGTCGAACACCCCGGGAACTGGCGGAGTGGAGTCGAAAAGTTGGATGGAAGCGGTATCTTCCGAGGTCATGCCCGAAAGATCCGTAACTCTCAGAGTGACTAGATGAAGTCCGGATTCTGCCTCAGATGGGAACGTGTAAGTGAAGGTCCTAGCAGATTCGAAATCGGATTCTGAGGTCGAATGGAGTTCCCCATCCACCAGCCACTCAACAGTCGATACGCCCCAGTTGTCTGTGAAGGTAGAGTCGATTACGATATTTTCATTGAATGACCTTTCAAGAATTCCATCGACTGAAATGTCGACCACGGGCGGTGACAAATCCTCGACCGTAATGTCCTCGTAGACGCTGGTGCTCCTACCATCAGCTCCCAGAACTGAGAGCCTGATTGTCAAGTTGCTAGGCTCTGGCCAGCTGATATTGAAGGACATCTGAGTGTTGTCATCAAAACCGTCGCCATCCGTGTCCCATGAGTAGCCTGATTCGGGGATCTGGTTGGAAAGATTGGGGGTTGCTGATGCGTCGAGAGTGATTTCCGAACCGACATCGATGATTCCACTGGAAGGTATTCCCGATACAGTGGGGTCCATTATCGGCGTTAGAGAGAGAACAACCGTGGATGCTATTGGGAGTGTTCCTGCCCCGCCTCCCGAGGGACCTGGCTTGTTGTCCACTACAAGATAGAGGTCCTGACCCTCCAAAGACTCCGGGACCGTCCAAACGATATCCCTGCTGGATGTGACTAGGAGTAAATCGGTTCCTTGGATTCGAGCTGCTGCTGTCCCGCCTCCGTTGTACAATTCCAACTGGTCGCTATCCATAAGGAAAACATCGGGAGCTCCCTGCATTGTACTAACGTCAATTCTCACCTGGGTCCCTGTGTCCATTGAGAAAGGACCGTAGAGGGTCGAGCTCTGGCCCGATTCTAATCGAACTATTGTGTCCACGAGTGTGAAGGGTGCAGGAACTACAGTAGAGGCATCCAGAGTGACTGAAGCTGAATCCCCTCCCTGGTCTCCCAATCCGCCATCTTGTGGATGTGCAAGATTGTCGATTACCATGTACCACCTTGTGGCATCCCTGTCGGATGGAACGGTCCAGTGCCAGTCACCGGTTCCATTGAATGACTCGAAAACCGAGTCACTCTCCCATACTGAGTCACTCCTGTAGGATTGCTCGTTCTGATAAACAGTAATGGCATTGGACGAGAACAGAAGTATGTCTATTTCCGAGTCCGTGGAGATATCGAAGGAGATAGTCTCTCCCTGTTGTAGCACTCCTAGGTCCACCCTGACACATGACTGGTCAGGAACGTCCCAATTCGCTGGCATCATTTCCATATCTGCTCCGGAGCATATCACCACTCCTCTGGTCGAATCAGCGTTTGCCATTGGCGAGCAGGTAGCCATCATTAGGACAGTCAGAGTCAATATGGTGGCTCCACGCACAGTTTAGGGTCATCGTTCCCCTTTTGAATCATATCGACGATACGCTCATTCCTGAGTCAGAGGTTCTTGGGGAGGGGTGTTGGGGGGAACCATCTGAGCAGAACGACATCTCCTACCGACCTAACCCACTTCCAAGGTATGGCGAGATGGGTTCGTCCCTCCACTAGATCCGCGGGTGGGTCGGAAACGAATATGTGAGTACAAGACCAGTCATCGGTATTGACGAAGGAGTCGTATACAGTTCCCAGCATCCTTCCGCTTGGGAGTATCACGGGAAGACCCCTGATCTCAGATGCGTGAAGGTCGACCATCGAGCGATGGGACGGCCCACATGGCATCAATATGACGGAGGCGTGACTCACTTTCCGCGGTTCTTGTTAGCCTTGAGGCTGGGGCGAAGCTTCTCAGCGCCCTTCCCCTTGTTGAGAAGTCCTCGTCCTCTCTTCCCTGAGCTGGTCTTACCCCTGAACGCACGTCCTGAGTGACTGTTTCCTTCGGATACCCATGAGAGTTCCTTGTCGGAGATGATAGCTGGATGGGACGGATCTAGAAGGATGACCTCGTAGAACTTGTTCTTGCCGTCTTCGCCAACCCAGTAAGAGTTCAGGACCTCGAGATTTGGATATCTCCTGCTGACCCTCTCTTCTGCTATCCTCTGAATGGACTTTGCCATTGTGATTTTCTTGATTCCCGACTTGGAAGGCTTCCTCTTCATGTGGATCTTGCCCTTCCTGAGCCCTCCTCTCCTTACTCTAGTCCTTACCAAGACAACGCCTTGCTTGGCCTTGTATCCGAGTCTCCGAGCGGCATCGATCCTGGTTGGCCTCTGCACACGCTGGAAAACGGGGTCCTTCCTCCATGATGCCATTCTATCACGCCTGTGAAGCATTGGCATGCCTTCCTTGGGCTTCTTCCAGGTTTCACGAACGTACTTTGCAATGCCCATCTGATAACCTCCAGCGGCTGGCCGAGCAAAGTCCCCTTTATGAGCCTGCCCACATGTCCCCAACTATCAAAGAGGTACAGAAATCGATACACACACGCCTAATGGACGTTCTTCTACCACCTATCTGCAGATGACAGCTGGTCCGGACTCTGACTACTGCCGGGTCCATGCGCCGTACTACCCGAAGAAAAGAAGGAGAATGTAGTAAGATCTTCACTTTTTTGGGTATTCTCCGAAAATTCTCTTGTGGTTTATCGCCCGGGATTCCTCGGAATTACGTTTCGTCAGTGAATTGCTTGTTGACATCGCCCACCAAACGTAGCCCATAAGTAGGATACCTCCCCATGCACATAACTCCATTGGGAGAAAGACTACCACAAAGGCCCATAAAAGAATCTTGGAAGGAAAGAAGGGGTCGAAAAAGGGGTCTTTTGGTATACTTAGACGATCGACTAGCTCGGCCCTGTTCCCTGATACCTTGAGCCCCCTCATCTTGAGGATCTCCCTGAGTTCCGCAACCGTGTATCCCTCGTAGTCCTCGGGCATGCTGTCATATCTCGTCCTGCATATATAACCGGTGCGCCACACTGTCATTCGATTGTGTCCCAGAACACTGGGCTCCACTCAAGCTCAGCCGAGGTCAACCCTACAATTCCACATTTGCAGCACCTCACCCTGATCTGGACGAACTCCGATTCGAGGTCCACTATGTCCAGGAAGTTGTCTATCTC
>MDSW01151821.1_pt1 | contig 12185 bp, 11 predicted proteins | sample 811171 | NCBI WGS metagenome assembly MDSW01 (sample SAMN05326641, study PRJNA326480) | marine metagenome | isolation source: seawater | place: Atlantic Ocean: North West | collected 2012
TAAACAATTAGTTATGGTTTCAGGATTTGATAAATATTTTCAAATAGCTCCATGTTTTAGAGATGAAGATGCAAGAGCCGATAGAAGTCCTGGTGAATTTTATCAATTAGATTTAGAAATGTCTTTTGTAGAACAAGAAGATATTTTTCAAGTAGTAGAAAAATTAATGATTAATGTATTTAAAAAATTTTCTTCTAAGAAATTACTTTATGAAAAATTTCCTAGAATTTCTTACGAAGACTCGATGCTTAAGTATGGAACGGATAAACCAGATTTAAGAAATCCCTTATTAATTAATGATTTGACAAATATTTTTACACGAGAAGATGTTACATTCGATATTTTTAAGAAACTTGTAAAATCAGGATCTAAGGTTAGATGTATTGTTACTAAGAATACAAAAGATAAACCAAGAAGTTTTTTTGATGGGATAGATAAGTGGGCTAAAGAACAAGGAGCTTCTGGATTAGCTTATTTCACAATTGAAAAAGAAGAACAAATTTCAGCCAAGGGACCAATTGGAAAATTTTTTAAAGAAGGCTCGCTTATAGAAATAATGAAAATTACATCAGCAGAAGTAGGAGATAGCGTATTTTTAGCTTGTGGAAAAAATAAGGATGTTGAAAATATTTGTTCTCAAGCCAGAGAAAAAATTGCTATAGATTTAAAATTAATTGATGAAAATAAATTTGCTTTTTGTTGGATAGTTGACTACCCAATGTTTGAATTAGACGAAATAACAAAAAAAATTAAATTTAGTCATAATCCTTTTTCTTTGCCACAAGGTGATTTAAAAAAAATTGATTTTGATAAACCTTTAGAAATTAAAGCATATCAGTACGATATAGTTTGTAATGGTATTGAGTTATCATCTGGTGCTATTAGAAATCATATACCAGATCTAATGTATAAATTATTTTCAGTTGCAGGATATACCAAGAATCAAGTTAATGAAAAATTTAGTGGGATGATTAATGCTTTAAGTTTCGGAGCTCCTCCTCATGGAGGTATAGCACCAGGTATTGATAGAATTTTAATGTTATTAGCTGATGAGAAAAATATACGAGAAGTTACAATGTTTCCTATGAATCAGAACGCTCAAGACTTAATGATGAATGCACCTTCTGAAATTTCTGAAGATCAATTAAAAGAACTTTCTCTTTCATTAAATAAAAAAAGATAATTTATTTTTTTCCTTTTAAGTTTATTTTAATATCTGTTAAATCTACAAGATTTTTTTTATAATTATTTCTAACAAACCCTTTGCTTGTAATATCTTTTACGATTTTCAAAAATTGATTTTGATCATCTGAATTTTCTTCCTCAGGCACAGTTTTATCTGATCCACCTATCGTTGGTGTGTGTGCTAAATCTTCTCTATTTTGATATGAAATAGCTAGTTCTCTAAAAATATAATCAAGTATTGAAGAAGCACTTAAAATTCTGTCATTGCCGTGCACCTTACCTGAAGGTTCAAATTTAGTGTCAACATATGCGCTTATAAACTCATCTAAGGGAACACCGTATTGAAGTCCAAGAGAAATAGCTATTGCAAAGTTATTCATTAGAGCTTTAACCAACTCACCTTCTTTACTGGTATCAATAAAAATTTCTCCAATTTTTCCATCTTCATATTCCCCTGTATGTAAATAAACTTTATGATTGCCAATAGTAGCTTTTTGAATATACCCTTTTCTTCTATCAGGCATTGAAAATCTTTTGCTGACTCCTTCACTAAGTTTTTTAACAAAATTAGTGTTATTATCTTTTGTTACTATTTTAGGTTGTATTTTTTCATTTACAACATCCAGTGTTTTTGTTTCAGTAATTTTGTTATTTGGACCAAGGCTTTTTGTTTTTCTGGTATCTAATTTTACGTCAAGTACTTCAAATTTACCATCATCTCTTTTTTCAAGATTAGATAATTCTGATTCATTAATATCATCTAAATAATGATTTACTTTGAAGCTACAAGTGTAATATGTTTCAACTAGATATTTGGCCATTTTTCCTCTTTATAAAATTTAATATGAATCTTTTGATAATTAATTTATATACAAATTCTAAGTTTAGTCTAATTTAATTTATACAATTTTGAATTGAAGAAAATATTATAATTTTATGTTGACATTTTTAAAAGAAATTTTTGTTTGGTGGAATCATCAAACTTTAGGTACAAGAATTAAAACAATTTTTCAGGGTAGATTTGTAGGTAAAGATAATTTTGGAAATAAATATTTTGAAAGTAAATTTAACAAGAGATGGGTTATTTATAATGGAGAAATAGATGCTTCTAAAATACCTAGTGAATGGTATTTATGGATGCATTATTTAAGTGATAATAAAAAAGACTTAAATAATCCTAAGAAATATGATTGGCAAAAATCTCACTTATCTAATCAAACTGGAACAGATAATTCTTACCATCCTAAAAAAAAAAATAATGAAACTTATAAAAAGTATAAAAGCTGGAAGACTTAAAATTTTATATTTTATATTTGTTTTTAATATAATTTTTTTCCCATTAAATATTCAAGGTAAAACTAATGATACAAAGTTTATTGAAATAAAAATTTTAGATAAAGTTAGTTCTAAAAGTTCTAAACTTACACTTGAAATACGAAAAGAAAAAAGATTTAAAAATTTATTAATAAAGTTTTTGAAGTGTAAAAATTCAGAATTTGATGATACTCCTGAAGTTACTGCATATATTCAAGTAAAAGATATAAATAATGTAGATAATGATGAGGTTTTTGTTTTTAATGGATGGACATTTTCATCTAGCCCATCTTTAAGGCCACTTGATCATCCTGTTTATGATATGTGGTTATTAAGTTGTTATTAATTACTATAAAATTTATCATTATCTAGCCAACTAACATTAAAATCAGAATTGATAAATTTTTTATGACTTAGCAGTTTTTTGTGTAAAGGTATAGTGGTTGTTATGCCTTCAACCACAAACTCATCTAGAGAACGATTCATTCTTTGAATTGCCTCAGTCCTATTTCTTCCTTGGACAATTACTTTACAAATCATACTGTCATAAAAAGGTGTGATTTTATAACCTTGAAAAATTGAACCATCAACTCTTGTCCTAAAACCAGATGGTTGATGACACATGTTTATTATTCCTGGAGAAGGTTGAAAGTTTTTACTAGCATCTTCAGCATTAATTCTACACTCTATAGCGTGCCCTCGTGGATTAATGTCACTTTGTTTAAGTGCGGTTTCACCTGTAAAAGCAATCCAAATTTGTTCTTTAATAATATCAATTCCAGTTACCATTTCTGTTACAGGATGTTCAACTTGAACTCTTGTATTCATTTCAAGAAAATAAAATTTTTTATCCTCATAAATATACTCGACGGTTCCAGCTCCTTCATATCCAATTTTACTAACCATATTCACAGTTTTTTCAAATAAATCTTTTCTAATTTCATCAGTTAAAATTGGACTTGGTGATTCTTCAATTAATTTTTGGTGTCTTCTTTGCACAGAACAATCTCTTTCATGAAGATGAACAGTTCTGTTTTTCCCTGATAATACTTGAACTTCTATATGTCTTGGATTCTGGAAAAATTTCTCAATGTAAATTTCGTCATTTCCAAAATATTTCTGAGCTTCCGTTTTAGCTGTAGAAAATAATGTTTCAAATTCTTCTTCTTTAGTAACAATTTTCATTCCTTTACCTCCGCCACCACCTGAGGCTTTAATTAAAACTGGATAACCAATTTTTGTACAAAGTTTTTTAGCTTCATTAATATCACTTACCCCACCTTCTGAGCCTTCAATAACTGGAAGACCATATTGTTTAGCTATCTTTTTTGCTTGGATTTTATCACCCATCATTTCAATTAATTTTGAGGAAGCGCCAATAAATTTAATTTTATTTTTTTCTAAAATTTTTGCGAAATTTGCATTTTCAGATAAAAAACCATAACCAGGATGTACAGCTTCTGCTTTTGTAATCTCTATAGCAGACATAAGTGATGGTATATTTAAATAACTATCTGCGGGCTGATGAGAACCTATACACACACTTTCATCTGCCATTCTTACATGCATACTTTCTCTATCTACATCAGAGTGTACCGCTACAGTAGCTATACCCCATTCTTTACATGCTCTAATTATTCTAACAGCTATTTCTCCACGGTTTGCTATTAAAATCTTTTTAAACATTATTCTAGAATTACTATAGTTTGTCCAAACTCAACTGGAGAACCATCTTCAACACAAACTTCTTTTACAATTCCATCTGATGTTGCTGGCACATGGTTCATAGTTTTCATTGCCTCAACAATCATAACTGTATCACCTTTTCTTATTTTTTTTCCAACTTCGATAAATTTCTTAGTACCTGGTTCTGGTGATAGATAAGCAGTACCGATAATTGGAGAAGTTATCTTTTGTCCCAAAAAAGGTTGATTTTTTTTAGACTCAGTAGATGGTTTTAAATCTATATTTTCTGATCTAACAGATGATATTAAAGAATTTGATTTTGAAACTTTTATCTTCGTTTCATTATTGCCATATTCAAGTTCTGTTAAACCAAACTCATTTAAATAATCAGTTAATTCTTTAATTAATTTTTTATCGATTTTCATTTTTTAGTATCTTTTGCATTGCAATTATGGCTAAAATATAACCATTATCGCCAAGTCCAAAAATTCCTCCAGTTGCAATATCACTAATTAATGATTTATGTCTAAATTCCTCTCTTTTATATATATTTGAAATATGTAATTCAATTATTGGTTTTTTGAATATACTCAAAGCATCTCTGATAGCCACTGAAGTATGAGTAAAACCAGCAGCATTAATTATTATTCCATCATATTTTTCTCTAGCTTTTTGAATAATCGTTACTATATCTCCTTCGATATTTGATTGCACAAACTCTATCTTTATATTTAATTCTTTAGATTTTTTTAAACAATTTTCTTTTAATCTTTCAAATGTTATAGAGCCATATTGTGATTGTTCTCTTTTGCCTAATAGATTAAGATTTGGTCCATTAATAATTATAATATTATCTATCATTTAAAACTTATATAGTATGAAAAAAATAAACAAAATAAAAATTAAAGTAAATGGTAAATTTTTCTCAATTAATAGAAAATTGAATTTATTAAATTGTATTAAAAAACTAAAAATACCACTTAAGAAAGTAGCTATTGAACTAAATTATGAAATAATGGATAAAAATAAGCTAGATAAAATTAAACTTAAAAATAATGATAAAATAGAAATTGTTCACTTTATAGGAGGAGGATAAGATTGAAAAAAGATAATTTTATAATCGCAAAAAAAAAATTTAATTCTAGATTGATTGTTGGAACTGGCAAATATAAAAGTATGACTGAATGTGCAAAAGCAATTAAACTTTCAGGAGCAGATATTGTTACTGTCGCAGTGAGAAGAGTAAATATATCTGATAAAAAAAAGCCTTTATTAATGGATTATATAGATCCAAAAAAAATAACTTATTTACCAAATACTGCTGGCTGCTTTAGTTCAGATGAAGCTTTAAGAACATTAAGGCTTGCAAGAGAAATTGGTGGTTGGAAATTAGTTAAATTAGAAGTTTTAGGTGATAAGAAGACTTTATTCCCAGATATGATTGAAACTTTAAAATCTACTGAAGTTTTAACCAAAGAAGGTTTTAAAGTAATGGTTTATTGTACCGATGATCCTTTAATGGCAAAAAAATTAGAAGATGTTGGCGCTTCAGCTATTATGCCTTTGGCTGCTCCGATTGGGTCAGGTCTTGGAATACAAAACGAAATTAATATTAAAATAATAAGAGAACAAACAAAATTACCATTAATTATAGATGCAGGTTTAGGTCAAGCTTCTGATGCAACGATTGCAATGGAATTAGGTTGTGATGGAGTTTTAGTTAATACTGCCATAGCTAACGCTAAAGATCCATATCAAATGGCAGTAGCTATGAAGAATGCAGTATTAGCAGGTAGGGGCTCTTATCTATCTGGAAGAATGGAAAAATCAAATTTTGCTAAACCTTCTTCACCAATGAAGGGTTTGGTTTAGACCTCTTAAAAAATTTTTTTTTTTTAAATTTTATCTTATTAAAATTTAAACTATTTTTTTTTTTAACTTCAGGTTCTAAATTAGTTAAATTTTTTAACTTTGATATATTTTCTATTGTTTCAATTATTTTTTTTGTTTTATTTTGAAGTTCTATGTAATAATCAGGTATTATTAATGAATTGTCAGGAATAATTTCAACCTTAATTTTGTTTTTATTTTCAAAATATTTTAAATCTTCAGCAAAATTGGTATTTATAAAATTTTTTATTTTTTCAGTTGTCTTTATTTTTACAAACTTTGCTTTATTCAAAATTGCTTTTACCTCCATTAATTTAATCAACTTTAATGCAAACGACTCATTGGTAAGAACAATTTTCCATTTAACAGCACTTTCTCTTAATCTTTGTCTAGACATTTCTAGCAATCCAAAATTACTAATTCTTCCAATTTGAATTCTTGCTCTGTCCTGTCGGCATTTTTCTTTAAGTCTTCTTTCTATATTTTTTCTATTTGTAAAACTTAGCATATCTATAAAATCAATGATAATAAGTCCTGATAAATCCCTAATTTTGATTTGTCTTGCTATTTCATCAGCTGCTTCTAAGTTAGTATTTAAAGCAGTGCTTTCAATATTTTTTTGTTTGATAGATTTACCCGAGTTGACATCAATTGAAACAAGAGCTTCTGTTGGATTAATTACTAAATAACCGCCAGAATTCAATTTAATTGTGCTTTCAAAAATTTCATTTAATTTTTCTTCAATATTTTCCTTAAAAAATAAAGGAATTTTATCTCTATACTTTTTAATTTTTTTTAAATTTTTAGGCATCATTATTTTCATAAAATTTTTAGCTTTTTGATAGCCTTCATTACCCTCTATTATTATATTATTTGTATCATCATCGAACATATCTCTTAAAGTTCTTTTTATTATGTCACTTTCTTGATGAATTAATGCAGGCGCTAATGAGTTTAAAGCATTTTCTTTAATAGACTCCCAAACTTTAATTAAGTTTTGCAAATCATGGTCAATTTCATTTTTTGTTTTATTAGATCCAGCAGTTCTTACAATAATCCCCATTTCTTTTGGTATGACTAACGCATTTAAAATAGTTCTAATTTTTTTTCTATCATTAGGATTAAAAATTTTTCTTGATATTCCACCACCTTTTGAAGTATTTGGCATTAGAACAATATATTTTCCTGCTAATGAAATAAATGTACTTAAAGCAGCTCCTTTTAATCCTCTTTCATCCTTCAAAACTTGAACTAATATTACTTGGTTTGGTTTAATTACTTCTTGAATTTTATATCTTTTAGATCGAAATTTTGTATCGAGTTTTTTATTATCTTCTTGAATTATTGAATCAGGATCTTTTTCTACTGGATCATCTACTTCAAGCTTACCTTCGCTTAAATTTTTTTCTTCTTGTTGCTCACTTTGCTTAAGTAGTTTCTCTCTTTCTTTTTCTTCTTCTTCCTTAATTTTATCTAGATCACTTTGAGGTATTTGATAATAGTCAGACTGAATGTCATTAAATGACAAAAAACCATGACGCTCTCTCCCAAAATCAACAAAGGCAGCTTGCAAGGAGGGTTCAACTCTACTAACTTTTCCTAGGTAGATATTATTTTTATTTAAAGAGTTTTTTAAACCTTCATACTCATAATCTTCAATGTTTCCATTTGACTTAAGTACAACTCTAGTTTCATTTGGATGCGAAGCATCAATGTATAAATTTTTTTCCATAATATGTTTATTTTGATTTTCATTTTATTAGTTATTAATTCTGTATATAATTATGCCTTAACATTAACAAATTCATTAGTTAAATAAACTAAAATGAGTCGTTTTTTTAAAAATTTTTTTTTTATATCGGTTACTGGATTATTGCTATTAGGAATAATTATAATTACAATTTTATGGGTTTTTTCAAACAAATTACCAGATTATAAATTTTTAAAGAGTTATAAACCAACCGTATCAAGTAAAGTGTATTCAGGAGAAGGAGAACTAGTAAATGATTTTTCCACCGAAAAACGAATCTTTGTACCTTATAATTCGATACCTGAAAAAGTTATAAACTCATTTTTATCAGCAGAAGATAAGAATTTTTTTTCACACCCTGGAGTTGATGCAAAAGGAGTGGTCAGAGCACTTATCAATAACCTTCAAAACTATTTATCTTCAAAAAGATTAGAAGGTGCCTCAACAATTACACAACAAGTTGCAAAAAATTTTTTATTAACTAACGAAGTAAGCTTTAATAGAAAAATTAAAGAAGCGATTCTTGCATTTAGAATAGAAAGAACACTTTCAAAAAAACGTATTTTAGAACTTTATTTAAATCAAATATATTTAGGTGAAGGAACATATGGAATAGCATCTGCTAGTTTAGAATATTTTGATAAACCAATCAGTGAATTAAATTATGTTGAATCGGCTATGCTTGCTGCTTTACCTAAAGCACCAAGTAAATACAATCCGTATAAGAATATAGAATTAGCAAAATTTAGAAGAGATCTTGTTCTCAAAAATATTTATGAAAATAAATATATAGATAAAGCAACATTACAAAAACTCTTATCAACAAAAATTATTCTAAAAAAAAGAAAATCAATTTATCTTGAAGACGCTAGATACTATGTTGAAGATATAAGAAAAGATGTAGTAAAAAAATTTGGTTTTGAAAAAATTTATAAACAAGGTTTTAATATAAAAACTCCAATGAATTTAAAATTACAGAATATAGCCGTAACATCATTGAGAAAAGGTTTAGAAAGATATGATCGAAGAAAGGGCTGGAGAGGTCCTTTAACAAATAAAAAATATAATAATTGGGTTAATGATATTAATTTATTTAAATTAGAAAAATCAATTAAATGGGATATTGCGATAATAAAGAAAATAAATAAATTTTCTGCTTTAATTGAAACAGAAAAAGGATCAGAAGGGATCATAAATTATGACAATATTTCTTGGACAAAAAAAGAATTTAATGAATTATTTAATTTAGGAGACATAATTTATGTTAAAAAAATAAAAGATAATTACTTTGAATTAAAACAATTACCAAAAGCAAATGGTGGTATTGTCGTCATGGATCCATTTACTGGAAGAGTTTATGCTTTATCAGGTGGTTTTAGTTTTAAAAAAAGTGAATTTAATAGATCTACTCAAGCTTTAAGACAACCAGGTTCTGCATTTAAACCATTTGTCTATACTCTTGCGCTAGAAAATAATTATACACCTTCATCACTAGTTTTAGATGCACCATTAGTTTTAGAACAAGGTGGTGATCTAAAAAAATGGAAACCAGAAAATTATGGTAAAAAATTTTATGGCCCTTCAACTTTAAGAACTGGCCTAGAGAAATCTAGAAATTTAATGACAGTAAGAATTGCACAAACATTAAGTCCAAAAAAAATTGCTGAATTTTCAAAAAAATTAGGTATTTATGATAAACCAGAAGAACTTTTGTCTATTTCACTAGGTTCAGCAGAAACTACATTAATAAAACTTACATCGGCGTATTGTTCGTTTGTAAATGGAGGAAAAAAAATTGAACCTATTTTAATAGATAGAATTCAAGATAGTGAAGGAAATACAATTTTTAACAGTGAAAGTAGGTTATGTAAGAAATGTAATGAAATTTCTTATTTAGGTGAAGAAATTCCAAAAATCTCAGACAATTTTAATCAAATATTTTCTCCAGAAACCGCGTATCAAATGACTTCTATGCTCGAAGGAGTTGTTGAACGAGGCACTGGTAGGGGACTTAAAAATTTAAATTTAGATTTAGGTGGCAAAACAGGAACAACAAATAATAATACTGATGCTTGGTTTATCGGTTTTACCTCAAAACTTGTAATTGGGGTATATGTAGGAATGGATGAACCCCAATCATTAGGTAAGTATGAGACTGGTGCAAAAACTGCAATGCCAATATTTAAAGATTTCGTAAAAAAGGCTATAAAAAAAAAAGATGCAAGACCATTTAAAGTTCCTAAAAATATAGTTATGATGGTCATTGATCCTACTAGTGGTGAAAAAGCAAATTTTAGTTCAAAAGAAAAAATTATAGAGGCATACAAGCAAAAAAATATTAATTATGAAAATTATCAATTTAGAGAAATTAATGATAGGTTAAAAAACAATAATATATTAAGGTTTTATTAATGGAGAATGAGTTTTTTAATATTAGATCTGAAATTGAAAAGATTAATTTTCGTATAAAGGAGTATCTTTGAAAAAAATAAGATATATTCAATTTTAAAAAATAATAATTTAAAAATCTTAGAGCCAAATTTCTGGAAAAATCAGTCTACAGCTCAGAAAATTATCAAAGAAAAAAAATTACAAGAAGATTTAATAAAATCTTATGAATATTCAATTAATGAATGTAAGGAATTATCTGAACTTTTTGATTTAGCTGTAGAAGAAAAAAATCAAATAGTTTTAAATGAAACTTTAAAAAATTTAAATAGATTAAAATCTAAAACAAAAAAAAATGAAATTAAATGTTTTTTATCAAATGAAAGTGATAGTTTAAATTGCTATATAGAAGTTCATGCAGGAGCGGGTGGAACAGAAAGCCAAGACTGGGCAGAAATGTTAAGAAAGATGTACATGAAATGGGCATTAAGCAAAGATTTTAAAACTGAAATTATTAGTGAACATAAAGGGGATGAAGCAGGAATTAAATCTTCGACGATTAAAATAGAAGGAGATTATGTTTTTGGCTGGTTAAAATCTGAGTCTGGAATCCATAGGTTAGTACGTATTTCACCATTTGACTCCGGAGCAAGAAGACATACAAGTTTTGCAAGTGTTTGGGTTTATCCAATGATTGATGAAAACATTGATATAGAAATTATTGAAAAAGATCTTAGAATAGATACTTATAGATCTAGTGGAGCAGGTGGCCAGCACGTAAATACTACCGATAGTGCAGTAAGAATTACTCATATGCCAACAAAAATTGTTGTGCAATGTCAAAATGAAAGATCTCAACATAAAAATAAAGAAACATGCATGAACATGCTTAAGGCAAGGCTTTATGACTTTCAATTAAAAAAACGAGAACAAGAAAATCAGAATATGGAGTCTTCAAAATCAGAAATTGGCTGGGGACACCAGATAAGATCTTACGTTCTTCACCCATACAGATTAGTTAAAGACAATAGAACTAATCTGGAAAGCTCAAATCCTGATAAAATATTAGATGGTGAAATAGATGAATTTTTAGAAAACTCTTTATATAAAATTAAATGATTAAAAAATTAATTAAATTTATTTTATCATTAATTTTAACAATTAGTATAATTGTTGTATATCTAAGTTATTTTGGTATCAGCACAACAAAACTTAATAAGAAGATTAAATCTGAAGTTTTAAAGATAAATAAAGAAGCAAATTTAGAATTAAAAAGTGTTCAAATTTTATTGAATATCCGAAATTTAACTTTAAATATTAAAACACTTGAGCCTGAAATATTTCTTAAAAATAGTAGATTAAAGCTAGAATATATAAAAACAAATGTATCTCTAAAATCATTTATTAATAAAGATTTTTCTATTGATGATTTGCAGATATCTACTAAAGAAATAAATTTAAATGATCTTATTTTACTAACGAGATCTTTTAAAAATTCAGCAGAACTATTTATATTAAATAAAATTATTAAAGAAGGATATTTAGTAGGAGATTTAAATTTAAATTTTGATAAAAATGGTAAGATTAAAAGTAATTATGAAATTAATGGATTAATAAAAAAAGTAAAATTAAATATTTTAAATAAACATACAGTTAATGATTTAAGTTTTGCTTTTAATATTAAAGATAAAGAATATATATTAAAAGATTTAGACGGTGTATTTAATCAAATAAAATTATTATCCTCATCAATAAAAGTTAGAGAAAAGAATAATCAATTTTTAGTTAATGGAAAATTATTAAATAAAAAAAATGACCAAAATAATAAAGTATTGATTAAATTATTAGAAAATAATTTTAAAGACAATGGTATAAAAAGTATTAGTTTCAGCTCTGATAATAACTTTACTTTTAGTATTAATAAAAAATTTAAGATTAGTAATTTTAATATAGAATCAAAAATTAATTTAGA
>MDSW01162355.1_pt1 | contig 12185 bp, 10 predicted proteins | sample 811171 | NCBI WGS metagenome assembly MDSW01 (sample SAMN05326641, study PRJNA326480) | marine metagenome | isolation source: seawater | place: Atlantic Ocean: North West | collected 2012
AGGTGTGCAGGGCTGCTTCGAGGTCGTTGGCTGAGAGAGCTGGCCAGCCCTGATTCGTCAGGACCTCGCCTTCGAGGTCATCGGTATTGGTGGTTCTGCCGAGTTGAATGCTGCCGCGGTAGGTCTTGTCCCCAGGCAGATAAGGCAGCAGACGCGTCGCGGCACCGAGTGCGATCGGAAGCACTCCAGTGACAGCAGGATCCAGGGTGCCGCCATGGCCGACCCTTTTCAGTCCAAAGCAGCGTCTCAGGCGACTGACACAACTGTGGGAGGTGAGGCCTGCGGGCTTGTCGATTACCACAAAGCCAAAGGGACCCACGACGGCCAGATGCACAAACCTGAGAGGACTGTGGCAGTTCAAGTGGCCCGGTAGGTTGGCCGCGGCGTGAGATCGGCCCATGCAAGAGCTCCGGGACCGCACTGTGGACGTGGCGGCTTTTCTTCAAGACGGCCTGGCGGTGAAAGCCCATCTCAGTGCTTATCTGAACCTGCCTCTGGATGAGGTGGAGCTGCGGCTGAAACGTGCCACAGACGACCTTGCTGCTCTCCATCCAGGGGCTTTTCAACCTGACGATGCCACTGGTTTCTACGAAGACACCGTCGGTACCGGTCATTTACTGGAGCTTGCGGCCTGGCATCTGACCAGTTCTGACTACATCGCTGATACCTTGCGGCTGCAGCAGCAGTTCGCCAAAGGCCAGGTGCTCGACTTTGGCGGTGGCATTGGAACCCATGCTTTGGCGGCGGCGGCTTTGCCGCAGGTGGAGCATGTGTGGTTTGTGGATCTCAATCCGCATAACCGCGACTTTGTGACCCAGAGGTCGGCTTCCCTTGGGCTTGGTCACAAGCTGTCGGTGCATCGTGATTTGCAGAGCTGCTCTGATCAGCGCTTCGATGCTGTGGTCTGCCTCGATGTCCTGGAACATTTGCCAGATCCCTCTGCCCAGCTGGACCTCTTTCATGCGGCCATGGCCCCCGGTGGCACGGCTCTGCTCAACTGGTATTTCTTCAAGGGGGACAACGGTGAGTACCCCTTCCATTTCGATGATCCGGCACTTGTGGAGCGTTTCTTTCGCACCTTGCAGAGTCGTTTCCTTGAGCTGTTCCATCCCTTTTTGATCACCACTCGTGCCTACCGACCCCTTTGAGAACGAGCTCTGAAGTGTTGATCGCTTCGTCTTGAGCGGCAGAGCAGGCGCTGAGATGGGTGAAGCGCAAGCAAGCCTGTTCCTCGAGCGGATCGCTCGGCATTAAGGCATTAAAAAGCCCCAACAGTGTTGTGCTGCTGGGGCTCAGCCATGCTGGGGTTCGTCTTGACCCTGCGTCAGCTTCAAAAGGGGTGAGGCTTAGCCGGCGGCCTTCACGCTGATGCGCTTGCGGTTGCGCAGGCCCCTGCGAATACTCTCAAAGGTCACGATGCCGTCTGTGAGCGCGAACAAGGTGTCGTCCTTGCCATGACCCACATTCAGGCCTGGGAGCACAGAGGTGCCGCGTTGGCGGATGAGGATCGAACCGGCCGTGACGCTTTCTCCGCCGTACGCCTTCACCCCAAGGCGCTTGGAATTTGAGTCGCGTCCGTTACGAGTGGAGCCTGTGCCTTTCTTATGTGCCATGAGTGATGCCTGAAAAGTGAGGGGGTGGTGTGGAGAGTGTCAGCTGATGGCCGTGCCGCCGACCTTGATGGCCTGAACCATCACACGGGTCAGCTCCTGGCGATGTCCATTCTTGCGACGTGTCTTCTTCTTAGGGCGCATCTTGTAGACGATCACCTTCGGTCCACGGCGGTGATCCATCACCTTGAGCTCAACGGTGGCGTCTTTGATATATGGCTGGCCGAGCGTGGTGCCCTTGCCGTCCTTCACCAGAAGCACGTTGTCCAGGGTGATGGTTTCGTCAACTCCGGCCTGGAGGCGGTCCAGGTCGTAATAACGGTTGGGCTGCAGCCAGAACTGCTGGCCTGAAGCCTCCACGATCGCGTAGGTCTCGGTACTTGGGTCTGCCATGGAGAGAAGGCGACGCGGACAGGCTCGAAGCAATGACATGTCGGAGCAAAGCTCCGAGGCCCTCGGCTTCGATTCGGCCTGAACCGCAATCGAAAGACAAACAAAGATCCTCCACCTTTGGTTCCCCTTTCGTCAAGATCAAGTCAGAGCAATCCTGCGAAGGATGAATGGTCCGGCCCTCTCCATCGCACTGCTTGTGAAGACGCAGGACCTGGTGACGGCGTGCCGTTCATGGTTGCCCAGCAACCGCTACACGACTGTGGATTTGGGATTGACAGCCGACGTCAAGGATTTTCAGGCGGCTCTCGAGCAGAAACGTGAAGCGGTTGATGCTGTGGTGATTGAGCAATCACTGCTCGAACCCGAATTGCGGCAGTCGCTTCTCGATGCCGGCCTCCTCTTCCCTGCTGTGGTGGTGGGGGAGGTGATGGGTCGGGTGGACTACCACCCTGAAGAGGTCCACCTGCCTGTCGATCAAATTGAGCAGCTGGGATACAACGTTGATGCTGCGATTTCGCGATTCCTGCGTCAAGGTCAGAAGGAGGAGCGTCAGGCAGAAGGCCAGGCCCTGAACGTGCAGGGGGGAGTCGCGGTCGAGAGCAGTGCTTGGCGTCTCACCAGCCGGCTTCAGGAACGACTTGGTTACCTCGGCGTCTTCTACAAGCGCGATCCATCGCGTTCGCTCAGCAATCTTCCTCCTGATGAGCAGGAGGAGCTGCTGAAGTCTTTGGAGCGGACCTACCGAGACTTGCTTTTGAGTTATTTCCGCGATCCGGCAGCGGCAAATCAGGCCCTGGAAAGCTTTGTGAATACGGCATTTTTTGGAGATCTTCCGATCACCCGTGCTGTTGAAATCCACATGAACTTGATTGACGACTTCTGGAAGAAGCTCAGACTTGAAGGGCACAAGAACGATTTCCTGCAGGACTACCGCTTGGCCCTTCTTGATGTGATGGCCCATCTCTGTGAGATGTATCGCCGCTCGATCCCAACCGAAGCGCCGCTGGCGGGAACCGGCGCTTCGCCAGGATCGTTATCCGTGGCTGCATCGTCGGAAGCGCGTCGGGAGCTGTCCTCATGAGTCCTCGCAAGACTTACATCCTCAAGCTCTATGTGGCGGGGAACACCCCCAACTCAATGCGGGCCCTGAAAACGCTCCGCAACATTCTTGAGACTGAATTTAAGGGGGTTTACGCCCTGAAGGTGATTGATGTGCTCAAGAATCCTCAGTTGGCAGAAGAGGACAAGATCTTGGCGACCCCAACGCTCGCCAAGATTCTTCCGCCTCCGGTGAGACGCATTATCGGGGATCTTTCGGATCGAGAGCGGGTGCTGATCGGTCTCGATCTCCTCTATGACGAGCTCACTGATGCTGGCCTGGGCTCATCCTTGATGGACACATTGGAGGATGCTGACGAAGTGCCCACAGAACCTTAAGCAGGGCCCTGATCTATCGCCTTTGCCTCCATTCGTGATTAGCGTCTGAATAACCCTCATTTGTCATGCAGATCTCAGGTTCCACGGGCTCACCTCAGATGCAGGTCCAGAAGCTCCCAACGGGGATTGAGGGCTTTGATGATGTCTGTCATGGCGGTCTCCCGATTGGCCGCAGCACCCTGATCAGCGGCACCTCGGGCACAGGTAAGACTGTGTTTTCACTGCATTTTCTGCATAACGGCATTGCTCACTTCGACGAGCCCGGGATTTTTGTCACCTTTGAAGAGTCGCCACTCGATATTCTTCGCAATGCAGCCAGTTTTGGCTGGAATCTTCAGGAGATGGTGGAGCAAGATAAGCTCTTCATTTTGGATGCATCCCCAGATCCAGATGGTCAGGATGTAGCTGGCAGTTTTGATCTCTCTGGTTTGATTGAGCGGATCAATTATGCGATCCGCAAATACAAGGCCAAGCGAGTTGCGATCGATTCGATCACTGCTGTTTTCCAACAGTACGATGCTGTTTTTGTGGTGCGTCGGGAGATCTTTCGTCTGATTGCGCGCTTGAAAGAGATTGGCGTTACTACGGTCATGACCACAGAGCGCATTGATGAATATGGCCCAATTGCTCGTTACGGGGTTGAAGAATTTGTCTCCGATAATGTAGTTATTCTCAGAAATGTTCTTGAGGGTGAGCGCCGACGCCGCACCGTTGAGATTCTCAAATTGCGCGGCACCACCCATATGAAGGGGGAGTTCCCGTTCACGATGGGTGCGCACGGCATCAGCATCTTTCCTTTGGGAGCGATGCGCCTCACTCAGCGCTCGTCCAATGTGCGCATTAGTTCTGGTGTGCCGCGTCTCGATGAGATGTGCGGTGGCGGCTTCTTTAAGGACTCGATCATCCTTGCAACCGGCGCTACTGGAACGGGTAAGACCCTGTTGGTGTCGAAGTTTATTGAGGATGCATGCCGCAACAAGGAAAGGGCAATCCTGTTCGCCTACGAGGAATCACGCGCCCAGTTGCTGCGCAATGCCACCAGCTGGGGAATTGATTTTGAGCAAATGGAGCAGGATGGAGTGCTCAAGATCATCTGTGCCTACCCCGAATCCACTGGTCTCGAAGACCACTTGCAGATCATTAAGACAGAGATCAGTCAGTTCAAGCCGTCGCGGATGGCGATCGATTCCTTATCGGCCCTTGCCAGAGGCGTCAGTCACAACGCCTTCCGCCAGTTTGTGATTGGTGTGACCGGTTACGCCAAGCAGGAAGAAATTGCGGGCTTTTTTACGAACACTTCTGAAGAGTTTATGGGAAGTCACTCGATCACTGATTCCCATATTTCCACGATTACTGACACGATTCTGCTGCTGCAGTATGTGGAAATTCATGGCGAGATGGCCCGCGCTCTCAATGTCTTCAAGATGCGTGGTTCATGGCATGACAAGGGCATTCGCGAGTTTGTGATCACCGGCAATGGTCCGGAGATCAAAGATTCCTTCTCCAATTTCGAAAGAATCATTAGTGGTGTTCCCCATCGCGTGACCACCGATGAGCGCAGTGAGCTCTCACGGATTGTCCGCGGTGTCTCGCCTGAAGATTGAGTTTTAGGGCACGAGAAGGCTTAGCGCTCTCGATCTCAGGCGCTCAGTTCCTCTGCCAGCTCAAGTTGCTGCTGGCGGCTCTGTCGCTCGGCCTGCAGTTCCAGTTCGTCCTGATCAGCTGCAGCTAGAGGCAGGTCGAACCAGAAGGTGGTCCCCACGTCTGGCTCGCTGCTCATCCTGATCGTGCTCCCGTGTTTTTCAATGATGCCTCGCACGATCGATAGCCCGAGGCCAGTTCCTACCTCGGTATGAACCGCGTTTTCCACCCGGTAGAACCGATCGAAGATGCGCTGCTGATCGGCTTCGCTGATGCCACATCCGGTATCGGCAACTTCCACCCGTAGCCGAGGCATGGGTGAAACCATTTCACAGAAGGGGGCGTTGTTGGCTGCTGGGGGGCCGTCTGCGGGCGATGTCATCGCGCAGAGGTCAGGCCAGGTGTAGGCAGTGATTCGGAGCACTCCTCCTGGGCGGCTGAATTTGAGAGCATTGCCCACCAGATTGTCGAGCACTTGCAGCAGCAGATCCCAGTTGCCCAAGACCTCTGGCGTTTCAAGTGCTGCATCGAGTTCCAGCGTCACATCCTTATCGGTGGCATTGAGCTGGTAGCTGCGCAACGTTTGCTCCATGGCCGGTCTCAGTTCGATTGGACTGAATTGCACTGTCCGTTCCGATTCCAGCCTCGACAGGTCGAGCACGTCATTCACTAAACGTGTGAGGCGATCGGTTTCAGCGTTGGCAACTCCAAGAAATTCTTGTTTCTCTTCGTCAGTCAGTTGATCCCCCATGTCATAGAGAGTTTCCACGTAGCTCTTGATGTTGAACAGCGGTGTGCGCAGCTCGTGGGAGACATTGCTGATAAACCGGCTCTGGGCTGCATTCAGTTCCACCTCGCGGCTGAGGTCCTGAATGGTCACGGCGATGCCCTTCAGGCTTTCTCCACTGGCATCTCGCACCGCCTGAAACACAACCCGCAAGGTTCGGGGTGGTTCGCCGACACTGCGTCTTAGCTCATTGCTGTCGGAGACATTGCTTAGTACAGCATCCAGGGGATTGTGGAGCTCAATGGCCAGGAGTTCGGGCAGTTCTCCAAGAAAATCCTGTCCCTCCAGTTTGCGGCCTTCCCAGCGGAACAAGCGTCGTGCCGTTGGGTTCGCCAGCACGATCCGGCCCCGTTCATCAAGCAGCACGGCGCCATCAGCCATCGTGGCGATCAAGGAGGCCTGCTTAACCTGAGCAGCGGTTAACTCCTCAATGTTGGCGGCGTCATAGGCCTGGAGTTGGGAGGCCATGGCATTGAAGCCATCCAGCAGTTCCCCGAGTTCACCGCCCACGGGTAGGCCGATCCTGGCCTGGAAATCACCGGTGGCGATCCGGCGCACCCCTCGCAGCAGTTCCTTCACCGGTCGCGTAATGGTCAGTGCGTTGAACACTGCGCCGAGAATCACCAGCACCCAGATGGAGATGAACACCGCCACCGTGACCTCACGGGTGAGGGCGGCGCTGGCCAGTCCGGTTTCGCTTGGGTTCACCCCAAGGGCAAGAACACCCAGATAGCGACCATTGCGCACCAGTGGCACAAACACATCGGTGACTTTGCCCTGGGGGGTGAGGTGCTGACGGACCAGGGGATTCTGCGGTCGCGTCTGCAGTTCGGCAGGTAATTCAAGTCGACGGCTTAGGCGCAGGTCAGTACTCCCATTCGCTTCAGTGCCGCTAATGGGAATTCCCAGGTAGACGACTCCCTCAGGATCGGCAAAAAAGATGTAGCGGAGGCTGGTGCTGGAGCGCCAGAATTTTTCAGCCACGTTGGCGAGTTCCCTGTCATGGCCCTTCTCCACCAACTCGCTGACATTGCCGCCCAGCAACAGGCCAAGATCCCGGGCATAGCGCGTGTCATTCATGACGGCGTCGCGCTGAATTCCGTTGAGTGCAAAGAATGTGATGCCTGTCATCATCAGGCTCACCACCAGCGTGGCGATCGCCAGCAGCTTGGTCTGAAGGCTGAATTCCGCCCACCAGCTTGTGAGCTGTTGCCACCAGGTTGCAGCGGTGTCCGAGGACGCCGGGTCTGGAGCGGTAGGGGTGCTGGTGGCCATCGCGCCGAACAGCGTGACGATGAGCCTAGGCCCGTCGCACTTGATGTCCGATGTCGCGGCGATACTGCATCCCGTCAAAGGTCACCTTCGCAAGGGCTTCATAGGCGGCAGCGAAGGCCTGGTCGAAATCGGATCCTTGAGCGCTCATGGTGAGCACACGACCGCCAGAGCTCACCAGGATGCCCTGCTCGTTCAATCGGGTTCCGGCATGGAAGAGTTGATGGCTGGCTCCAGCCTCGAGCTGGCTCGTAATCGGATCTCCCTTGCGGGGAGCATCCGGATACCCTGCCGCGGCTGCCACCACACAGACACTGCAGTCTGAGCGGATGGTCAAGGCCGGTGCTAAATCAAGCCGCCCGATGGCACAGGCCTGCAGCACCTGGGCGAGCTGGGGCCCCATCAGGGGCATCAGGGTCTGACATTCCGGATCTCCGAACCGGCAGTTGAATTCGATCACTTGTGGGCCATTCGCCGTCAGCATGAGTCCGGCATAGATCACGCCGCGGTAGTCGATCTCCCTGTCTCGTAGTGCCTGGAGTGTCGGCTCAAGGATCTGCCGACGAACGGTTTCAAGTCCTTCGGCATCCAGTAGGGGAGCGGGGGCATAGGCACCCATGCCACCGGTGTTCGGCCCTGCGTCACCCTCTAGCAGCCGTTTGTGATCCTGAGCCGGGGGAAGGATCACCATCCGTTCGCCATCAGAGAGGGCGAAGATTGAGACCTCGGGCCCCTGCAGACATTCCTCCAGAACCACCCGATCACCAGCGCTGCCGAAGCGCCCCCCGAAGGCTTCACGGATCGCGTTTGCAGTGTCCTTCACGCTGGTGGCAACGGTGACGCCCTTGCCAGCGGCCAGTCCATCGGCTTTCACCACAAGCGGCCGCTGCAGTTGCTCAAGCAGGGCCAGCCCCTCGTTTGCACTGCTGATTGCCCAGTGACCTGCAGTCGGGATACCTGCCTCATCCATCAGCTGCTTGGCCCAGGCTTTGCTGGCTTCAAGCTGGGCGCCATCGGCACCGGGGCCAAACACGGCGAGCCCCGCGGCCCGGAGGTGATCCGCCAGCCCTGCAGCGAGAGGTGCCTCCGGACCGACCACCACAAGGTCCACCGATGCGCTGCGGCAATGCTGGAGCAGACCGTCTCGATCCCCTTCACTCAGAGGCAGTTTGCTGAAGGTCTGCGTTTGTCCTTCCGTCCGTTCTGGAATGCCACCGTTCCCTGGACTAACCCAGACCTGCTCGATTCCAGGGCATCGGCTGAGGGCCCAACCGAGAGAATGTTCCCGCCCGCCACTCCCCACCACAAGCACTCTCTGCAGAGGGGGAAGCGACTGAAGACCGGAAGCTGAGTTGGCCATGGCAGCGGAACTTGCGGGGCAGGGCCCTTAGGTTTGAACGGATCGTGAGGCGGATCGCCACGGTCGATCTGCGTCCATTTTTGTTGAACGGCTGCCCCATGGGGATTTCCTCCCTCTCTCTCTCCCTGCTGCTGGCGGCCACTCCCTTGGCGGTGCAACCGGTCTCTTCCCCTGTCGATGCCGAGCCGATCGCCGAGGTTCACTACCTACGGATGCTGCAAAGCGATGACCTTGCCCAGTTGCAGCAGGCTTGTCGTGATGCGGCTCGCTTTGGGTTGAAGCAACGGCTGCAGGACTTGCGCGATCGCTTGATGCTGGTCGCACCAGCGCCCCAGCCCTTTGCTGTGGTGACCGCCAATACCCGCGCCCTTTTGGCTTGTAAGGCACCAGAGAGTGCTCAGAGGGTGCTCAGTCGGTATGGACCTGGCTCGGGTCTGGAGCGCCAGGAGTGGCTGGTGCTGTCATGGCGTGCGGCGGCCGCGGCTCTCGATCACCAGCGCGCGATTCTTGCCCTTCGACGTCTGGCAGAGGGTGATCTCTCGCGACTGGAGAGGGTGCAGTTACCGCTGGTTGAAACAGCTACCGGTTTAACCATCAGCCGTCTCGCTCTGGATCAGTTGGCGGAACACGAGGCGGCGGCCGGACGGATTGACCGTGCAGCAGCAGTGGCACTGTCGGCCCCAAGTTTTGGTCGTGAGGGGGCCGCTCGTCTTGCTCGGGCCGCGCTCTGGCTTGAGGAGTTGGGTCAGAACGACGCGACCAACCTCTTGGAAACAGCCCTTGATCAAGCAGCGGCGGCCGAGGCCTGGTCGTTGGCGGAGGATTTGCTCAAGATCCAGCTGAGGCTGGAACGGAAAGCGGGGGGTGATGGCGCCAGGCCTCGAGCCAGGCTTGAGCGTCTGGCCACTCGTCTGGATGATCGCTACACCCTCTGGCAACTGATTCGGGAGGATTCAGACAGAACGGCGATTGAGGAAAGGCGCTTGGAGCTGGAACGCCAACTCCGATCTCCTCGGGGACTTGGGGGGAGCTCCTCCCTGGGAGAATCGGATTAGGAAGGGCCGTTCGCCCTCGTCTCGATTGCGATTTCATGACCAATTCCCACGGTCCCCTGCTGTATGAAGGCAAGGCCAAGCGTGTTTATGCCGCTGATCAGGACGACTGGGTCTTGGTCGAGTACAAAAACGATGCCACGGCGTTCAATGCCCTCAAACGCGAACAGATCGCCGATAAGGGACGTTTGAATTGTCAGATCTCAGCGCGGTTGTTTGAGCTCCTTGAACAGGAGGGCATTCCGACGCATTTCCTCGGTCTGGTGGATGAGACCTGGATGGCGGTTCAGAAAGTGCAGGTCATTCCCTTGGAGGTCGTGCTGCGCAATGTGGCCACGGGCTCGCTTTGCAAACAGACTCCGATCGTTCAGGGCACCAGCCTGGAGCCAGCACTGCTTGACCTCTATTACAAGGATGATGCTTTTGGTGATCCGCTCCTCACCGAATCACGCTTGGAATTGCTTCAGCTGGTGAGTGCTGAGCAGCGTCAGGCCATTGAAGTTCTTGCCCGACGTGTGAACGCCGTTTTGGTGCCTTTTTTCCGCGGTCTAGATCTGCAGCTGGTGGATTTCAAGCTGGAGTTGGGATGTAATCCATCCGGAGAATTGCTGGTGGCTGATGAGATCAGCCCTGACACTTGCAGGCTCTGGGATCTGCGTACCACTGATCCCAAGCAGCGCATTCTCGACAAGGATCGGTTCCGTCAGGACCTCGGCGGTTTGATCGAGGCCTACGGGGAGGTCTGCAAACGGGTCCAAGGGGCCTGCCCGAACCCCCGCAACTACCGGTAAGGTCTCGGTGATTCTGCGGCCATTGGGCCGATTGCTGCCCCTCCATGGTCAACTTCACCTCCAGCCGGACCAAGGACGCCGTTCGGCAGGGGGCGCTAGGCCTTGCACTGGCCCTCCCGCTTCTCACCACTGTTCCTGCAAGAGCGCAGACGGAGACTGTCTCAGAGACCGAGGCCGTCACCGTGGATGTGCTGGAAGGCACGACAGAGACGGGTGAGGTCGAGGAGTTGGAGGTTGAAGCCTCTGAGGTGGAGACGATTGACGTCGAGCAGGCACCAACAACCAATCCAGTGCCTATCAGCCAACCGATTGAGGACCAGCAGCCTCAACAGCCTCGGGTTTTGATCAGCGAGGTGGTGATCGAAGGGATTGCCGGTCATCCCGAACAGGAGCGGCTTGAACTGGCCGCCTATGACGCGATGGCGGTGAGGCCAGGGAGTCGCGTCACCCGCGATGAACTCAAGCTGGATCTGGATGCGATTTATGCATCTGGATGGTTCTCAGATGTGCGCATCGAGCCGGTCAACGGCCCCCTGGGTGTGCAGCTTGTGGTGCAGGTGGTGCCCAACCCCGTGCTCACCAAGGTGGAGCTTGAGCCTTCGGACTCCAAGATCCCTGACAGTGTGATCGCCGACACCTTCAGCTCCGATTACGGCCGCACGCTGAATCTCAGCGAGCTGCAGCTGCGCATGAAGGAGTTGCAGGGCTGGTACAGCAAGGAGGGTTATTCCCTGGCGCGGGTCTCAGGGCCAAGCCGGGTGAGTCCCGACGGTGTGGTGCAACTCAAGGTGGTGATCGGCACCGTCGCCGGCGTTGAGGTTCAGTTCCTCAATAAGGATGGTGAAACGACAAACGACAAGGGCGAACCCATCAAAGGCAAGACCCGTCCCTGGGTGGTGACCCGAGAGATTTCAATCCAGGCAGGAGAGCCTTTCAATCGGACCCAGCTCGAGGGAGATCTCAAGAGGCTTTATGGCACTTCTCTCTTCAGTGATGTCAAGGTCACGCTGAAGCCGGTGGCTGGGGAGCCCGGCAACGTCACCATCATCCTGGGCATCGTCGAACAGTCCACCGGTTCCCTCTCCGGTGGTCTGGGCTACAGCCAGAGTCAGGGTGTTTTCGGTCAGGTGCAGCTCTCCGACAGCAATCTGTTTGGACGGGCTTGGAATCTTGCTCTGAACCTCACCTATGGCCAGTACGGCGGACTGGCTAATTTCACCTTCACAGACCCTTGGATCAAGGGTGACAAGCACCGCACCTCCTTCCGTACCTCGCTCTTCCTCAGTCGGGAAGTGCCCCAGGTGTTCCAGAGCCAGAACAATGGCAACATCCTGACGTTGAGTGATTACGACGACAACGGCGGTGGCTACGCCTATTCGATCAACAATCCCCCCAGCTCGTTTAATACAGACAATTTCAAGAGTGTCGGCCAGGCCAGCAAGGAGTTCCCAAACACCAGTTGGTTTGAATACGAAGGTGATTCGGTGGCCTTGCAGCGCGTTGGCGGCAACGTCATTTTCGCCCGACCTCTCAATGGTGGTGATCCTTACAAGTTCGTTCCCTGGAACGTGCTTGTTGGTCTCAATGTTCAAAATGTTCGGCCGATCAACTTCGCTGGCGATACCCGTGCCTACGCCTTGCCGAATGAACAGATTGATGGTCAGCGGATTCCCAATGAAGACGTCATCTGCATCGCCTTCAATTGCGCCACCGAGAACAATCTGGCGGGACTGCGCTTAGCCGCTACATACAGCAATCTCAACGATCCACGCAATCCCACGTCAGGCAACTTCTTCAGTTTTGGAACCGAGCAGTTCGTCTCCGTTGGTGAGAACTCTCCGA
>MDSW01188044.1_pt1 | contig 12184 bp, 10 predicted proteins | sample 811171 | NCBI WGS metagenome assembly MDSW01 (sample SAMN05326641, study PRJNA326480) | marine metagenome | isolation source: seawater | place: Atlantic Ocean: North West | collected 2012
CAATACTTAAAGAAAAAAAAATACCTTTTATTTTATTTGTAAGCACAAGGGAAGTAGGATCATACAACTATATGAATTGGGATCAGATTATTGAATTACATAATTCTGAACTAGTAGAAATTGGAAATCATAGTCATTCTCACGAGTACTTAGTAGATGAAAGTTTTGAAGTTGTAAAAGCAGATATCATGAAATCGATTGAGATATTTAAAAATAAACTTGGTAGAAATTCACATTTTTTTTCTTACCCTTTCGGTGAATACAGTCTGGAATTTAAAAAAATTATAAAAGAATTAGGATTTAAATATGCATTTGGTCAACACTCTGGTGTAATTGATGATACAAAAGATTTATGGGAGCTTCCAAGATTTCCTATAAATGAAAAGTATGGGGAATTGTCTAGATTTAAAACATTAATGAAAACTCTTCCCTTCAAGTATACAAAAATAGTTCCAAAAGAAAGATACCTAATAAAGTCTAAAAATCCACCAAATATCCTAATTGAATTTGAGAATAATATAAAAAATCTTAATAAAATAAATTGTTTTTCTAATGAAGGAAATAAATGGAGAAACTCTAACACATTATTTTTAGAAAATAATATTTTAGAAATAAAAATCGCTGAAAAATTTATAGGAGAGCGTGGTAGAGTTAATTGTTCGTTAAAAGAGAAAAATGGCTTTTGGAGATGGTTAGGAATCCAATTTGTCGTTAGTGAAAGATAATTTAGGAATTTAATTCAATTTGTCTTACTGAATTTACTAACCTAACAAGCTCAAAATCAGTTAATCTATTTTGTGTGATTATTTGATTTAAAATTCTCGTGTATTCTGATCCAGTTTGAGCATAATTTTTTAAGGAGTCAGTCAAATCTAAACCTGAAATTTTTTTACCTTTGGCTCTAAGCCTGCTTCTCTTATCTCTAAATTTTATATAGCTTTTATGAGTGTTTAAATTGTTTTGATAAGCTTTCACCGAAGCTCTTAAGATTGGAAATTTCAAAATTTTATGACTTTTGTTGCTATCCCTTTTTAATGGAGCTATACCTTGACCGTCCCAAGTCCATTGTCCAAAAATTGCATTTCCTTCTAAAGCAAATCTAGATGTGCCCCAGCCACTTTCTTTTGCAGCTTGTGCTAATGCAATAGAAACTGGAATAATATCCATTCTTAACATTAATTGGTTTAAATCACTTTTTTTAACTTTATATTCTAAAAGTTTTTGTCTTAACCATTGTTTTTCCAAATCTGTTGTATATTTTTTTTGAGACAATTCTTTTAATTTTAATCTATCATCAAGTATTCTTTCATTTTCCGCAACAATTAACGGAAGTACAATTTTGATGAAGGTTTCTTTTTTGAGCTGAACACTTTGTAGATTATCTAAATCTCTTGGAAATTGTGTAAAATATATTGGCTTTACCAGTTTTTCATCTCTTACTTTTCTTAAGTCATAATCAACATCTTTAAAAAGCTGTATTACAGTTTCTGTTCTTAAATTTAAATCAGGTAATATAACTTCTGCTACACTATTTCTTTTTACCTTAAGTTCTGGTTTTTTAGCCTCTTTTTTTTTTGTTTCAATTTTAGGTTTTTTAACTTCTTGTTTTTTTGTTTCAATTTTGGGTTTTTTAACTTCTTGTTTTTTTATTTCGGATTTAGTTTTTTTTGTTTCAATTTTTTTATCAAAAAAATTATAATTTTTGTATTGATTAAATCCTGCTACAATAGCTGTAGTTATCCCAATTATTAAGAAGATACCAATTATGACTTTTCTAACACTTTTGGGATCAACAGTTTGATTATATATTGAATTAAATACATCAGTTAATACGTTTCCAAAAAATGAAATTACTGTTTTACCAAGTTGCGGTAAGACATTTAAAAAATTGATTCCTACTCCACCTAAACTTTTCCAGAAATATAAAATACCACGATTTACTTTCCTGCTAGTGTCATATTTGTAATTTTCTATTTTTCTAAAAAACCTGTTTTTATCTTTAATTTTTTCTTCTCTAAAATCATAAATGCTAGTCTTTAGTTTTGTAATAGGTTTGGAGAAGTTTTCTTTTATAAAACTCGTATTAAATTCTTTTGGTATAACAATTTTATTTTTTTTTAAAATTAATTCTATTTGGCCGGTAGTTAAATTTTTTCGTCTTTTAACATAATCTTGTATTTCTCTGACTTTATATATATTTGCTAGTTCAATTAATTGATCTCTGTAAGATAATCTTTTTTTCATAAACTATTCTGCCTCTACTGAATTAACTTCTTTCACATAATGTTTCAAAAGATTTTGAACACCTTGTTTTAAGGTCATTAAAGAACTTGGGCAACCAGAACAACTGCCTTGGAGTTTGACTTTTACTATACCATTTTCAAAAGATTTGAACTTTATATCACCACCATCTCTCGCAACTGCAGGTCTGATCTTCGTATCTAGAACTTCTAAAATTTTGTTCACTATTTCATCATTATTATTTGATGAAGTATTTATTTTATTGTTTTCTTTTAGAATGGGTTCTTTATTGTTTTCAAAGTAATCATTTAAATGCGAAATGACCATTGGTTTTAAATCATTCCAAGAAACTTCGTCAGTTTTTTTCACAGATAAAAAATTTTTCGACAACAAAACTAATTCTACACCTTTAAAAGCCAATAATTCCCTAATAAAAGGATTTGTCAAATCCTTAGACTTTGCTTTTTGAAACTCTTCTGTGCCTATTTCAGATATAGTATTCTCTGAAAGAAACTTTAGAGAATTAGGATTTGGAGTTGGTTCTGTTTGTATCATGAGAAATTTATATTATATCAATCCAACTTTTTCACGTATATTTTTTAAGTTTTCCTCAGCAATAATATTGGCTTTTTCTGTACCTTTTTTTAGAACTTTCATAAGATGCGACTTATCTTCTAGTAACTTTTTTATCTCTTTTCCTACAGGTGTGATTTCATTTACTAATACATCTGTTAATTTTGTTTTTAAAAAAGAATATTCTTTTCCTGACATCTCATTTAAAACTTTTTCTAAACTTACATTTGATATTTCAGAATAAATATTTAATAAATTTAATGCCTCTGGCTTTGCCTCTAAGGCTTTTATGTTATCTGGTATGGCCTCAGAGTCAGATTTAGCTTTTTTTATTTTGTTAGCTATATCATCCTCTTTATCTTTTAAATTTATTCTAGAATAATCTGATTCCTCAGATTTACTCATTTTTTTCGTTCCATCTCTTAAACTCATAACTCTTGATACATTCTTAGGTATCAAAGGCTCAGGTAGTGGAAAAAAATTACTGCAATTAAAGTCATTATTAAATTTTTGAGCAATGTCCCTGGCTAGCTCTAAATGTTGTTTTTGGTCTGCCCCTACTGGAACATGTGTAGCTTTGTAAAGTAGAATGTCTGCCGCCATCAAATTTGGATAGATGTATAAACCAACGCTTGCTTTTTCTTTGTCTGATCCAGCTTTATCTTTAAATTGTGTCATTCGATTTAGCCAACCAATTCTTGATACACAATTAAAAATCCAAGCCAGCTCTGCGTGTCCTGAGACAGAGGATTGATTAAATATTATACTTTTTTTAGGATCAAGGCCAGTAGCTAAAAAACTTGCTACGGTCTCTAAAACGTTATTATTAAGATCCTCAGGTTTTTGAAAGATAGTTATAGCATGTAAATCCACAACACAATAAATGCACTTCATTTCTTTTTGGAGGATCACAAAATTTTTTAATGCCCCTAGATAATTACCAAGATGTAAATTTCCTGTGGGCTGAACTCCTGAAAACACTAATTTTTTTTTCATTTAATTTGTCTTATAATTTTTAATTCTTAATAAACCTAATACATAACAAGATAACAAATAAATAATTCCTGCGAAACCTACTATAATTATTAAATAAATAGATTTATACATATAACCGTACTCTAAAAAATCAGCAAATTCCCTTAAAGTGTAAAATAACGCTAAACTCATTAAAAGTGAAGAAATTAAAATTTTAAATGTTTTTTTAAATATATTTTTTTCTAAAAGTAAGAAATTATATTTATTTAATAAAACTAAATAAATCAAAACACCTAACCAAGAAGAAATAGAAGTAGCGATCGGAATGATTAGAAAGCCAATTTGACCAAAAAAAATTATGCTTAGTAATATATTTGTAAATACAATTATTGAAGAGATATAAAAAGGTGTTTTAGTATTATCGCGAGCAAAGAAAAAATTAGCTAAAATTTTGACTAAGGCAAAGGCAACTATTCCATACCCAAAAAATTCAAGAGCAAGAGACGTTATCTCAACATCATTTGGAGTAAAAGATCCATATCCAAATAAACCACTAACTATCTCTTCAGAAGCTAGTATCAATCCGAGGCTAGCAGGTAAAGAAAGCAATAGAGATAATTCAATAGATTTATTTTGAATATTTGAAACTTTAGAAAACTTTTTAGATTTTAAAGCATTTGAAAGAACCGGTAAAGAAACAGTACTTACTGCTATACCTGCAATCGCCAAATTTATCTGATATATTCTATCTGCATAGTAAAGATAAGATACTGCACCAGTTTGAAAAGAAGCAATTATAGTTCCAACTAAAATATTGATTTGTGTTACACCTGATGAAAAAATACTTGGTAATAATTTTTTAAAAAAAAATTTTACGTTTTTTGACATTCTGAATTTAAATTTAATTTCTGGTCTATAAAATTTTAAACTTACATAAATTAAAAAAAATAATTGAAAAATACCTGCAAGTGTAACTCCGTAGGATAATTGTTTGGCGACATTTAAATCATTCAAATAGGATAATATTATACTTAATATTAAAACTACATTTAGGAAGATTGGTGCAGCAGATGCGGCTGCAAATTTATTATAAGAGTTCAAAATTCCTGAAAAAAAAGATGATAAACTTACAAATAATAAAAATGGAAAGGTAATTCTTGTAAATTCTACAGCTAAATTAAATTTTACATCATCTGAATAAAAACCCGGAGCTATTATATACACTAGAAATGGTGTAAATATTTCTGCCAAAGTTACCAAAATAATTAAAAATAATAACAATAGACTTAACACATCATCTGCAAAAATTTTTCCCTTTTTTTTGTTACTAATTGTTAATGAAGTGTAGCTTGGTATAAAAGCAGCATTAAAAGTTCCTTCAGCAAAAAGTCTTCTAAAAGTATTAGGTAATCTAAACGCTACAAAAAAGGCATCGGCTAATATCGAAGCTCCCAAAAATACTGCAATTAAAATGTCCCTAAGATATCCTAAAATTCTGCTAATTATTGTGAAAAAACTGAATATAGAAGCTGAGGAAAGCAAGTTCATATTTTATCTAAATTAAGCCATAAATTTATAGTGAATTAATTTTCTTTTTATAACATACTCATAAAAATAAATGGCAAAGAAAACTGAAATTGATCACTATACCGATAAAGAAGCATTAGACTTCCATATAAAGGGGAAGTCGGGCAAAATTGAGATTAGTTCTAGTAAACCTTTAACCACAAAAAGAGATCTATCTTTAGCATATTCTCCAGGAGTGGCAGCGCCAGTTAAAGAAATCGCTAGAAACCCCGACTTGGCATATGATTATACGAGTAAAGGTAATTTAGTAGCTGTAATTAGTAATGGATCTGCAATTCTAGGTTTAGGAAATTTGGGTGCGCTTGCTTCAAAACCAGTGATGGAAGGCAAATCAGTTTTATTTAAAAGATTTGCTGATATCGATTCAATTGATATTGAAATTAACAGTAAAAACACAGACTCCATAATTGAAACTATAAAAAATATTGCTGGTACATTTGGAGGTATAAATCTTGAAGATATTGCTGCACCAGATTGTTTCATAATTGAACAAAAATTAAAAGAAATTTTAAACATTCCAATTTTTCATGACGATCAACACGGAACAGCAATTATTACTACTGCCGCTTTGATTAATGCCTTGGATATTTCGAAAAAGAATATTGAAAATGTAAAAGTAGTAGTTAATGGTGCTGGTGCTTCAGCTCAAGCTTGTGCTAATTTATTTATAAGCTCAGGAATTAAAAGTAAAAATATTGTAATGTGTGATAGTAAGGGTGTGATTTATAAAGGAAGGGAAAAAGTTGATCAGTTTAAATCTGCTTTTGCAATTGAAACAAAGATGAGAACTCTAGATGAGGCTATGAAAGATGCAGATGTTTTTTTAGGTTTATCTGCAAAAGATGTAGTTTCAAAAGATATGATAAAATCAATGGCTAAAAATCCAATTATTTTTGCTTGCGCTAATCCTGATCCTGAAATTAAACCTGAGTTAATATCTGAGGTTAGGTCAGATGCAATTATTGCTACTGGAAGATCTGACTATCCAAATCAAGTTAATAATTTGATAGGTTTTCCATATATTTTTAGAGGCGCATTAGATGTTAGAGCCAAAGAAATAAATGAAGATATGAAGGTTGCTGCAGCCAATGCGATAGCTCTTTTAGCGCGCGAAAATGTTCCTGACGAAGTCGTTTCTGCATATGGTGGAGATAGACCAAGGTATGGAAAAGATTACATAATTCCCTCAACTTTTGATCCAAGGTTGATTAGTGTCATACCTGCAGCGGTAGCTGAAGCGGCAATGAAAAGTGGTGTTGCTAGAAAAAATATTAACGACATTGAGATGTATAAAGATCAATTAACTAATAGGCTAGATCCGACTATGTCTCTTATGCAAGGAATAAATGCTAAGGTTAGAAAGAATCCCAAGAGAGTTATTTTTGCAGAGGGAGAAGATGAAAATATGCTTAAAGCTGCAATTGAATTTGGGAGAAATAAGCTCGGTACCCCTATTTTGATTGGTAATGAGAAAAGAATTAAAGAACAGTTGGAAAATATAGGTTTAGATAAAGATTATAAAATTGAGATAGTCAATTCAACAGATAAATTAAAAAGAGAAAAATACGTTAAGCATTTATATAAAAAACTTCAAAGGGAGGGGCAATTAGAAAGGGACGTAGATAGATTAGTTCGAAACGACAGAATAGCTTGGGGCGCATCTATGATTGCATGCAAAGATGCAGATGCAATGGTCACTGGAAATATTAGGCACTATGCTGCTTCAATAGAGAAACTTAAAAAGGTAACGGAACCTCGTGCTGGTGAAGAAATATTTGGAATGACAATGATTACGTTAAAAGGAAAAACAATTTTAGTAGCTGATACTAACGTTCAAGATTTCCCATCTCCTCAAAGATTGGTAAAAGTTTCTAAATCTTGCGTTCGTGTAGCGAGATTATTCGGTTTTGATCCTAAAGTTGCTTTTTTATCTCACTCAACATTTGGTAAACCAATTTCTAAAAATACCAAACACGTAAGAGACGCTATAGAGTTGTTAAAAAAGGAAAAAGTAGATTTTGATTTTGATGGAGAAATGCAGCCAGATGTTGCTCTAAATCCAATTTATCAAGAAATTTATCCATTTTCTAAAATTGTTGGAAATGCAAATATTCTAATAATGCCTGCACTTCATAGCGCTGCAATTTCAACGAAGTTGATGAAAGTTTTTGGGGGAGGAAAACTGATAGGACCGCTTCTTATTGGACTAGGGTCCCCAATAGAAGTAGCGCCTCTTAGAGCTAGTACATCTGAAATTTTAAATCTAGCATCAATAGCAGCATATTCTTCGGACGTTATAGATTATTCTAGTTAAAGTTTATTTCTACTTAAATCTGCTGCTAAATAAATTGATGGAATAACTTTTTTAACATCGAAGATCTTATTTGCTTCATTTATAACTTCCTGCTTTTCTTCTTTATCCATAGCTATTCCAAAAATATAAATATTTTGATTTATTGTTTCTAAAGTGTAATTTCTAGCTTTAGTTTTTTTATTAAATATTAAAGCTGATCTCAATTGACTTGTAATTAAGATGTCTTTTGCTGTACCTTTAAAAGTAGATTGACCTTTAATTGTAATCGCATTTTTAACAGACCGAACACCTTTTGTCTCCCAAGCCATTTTAGTAATCTTAATTTTTTCTTCTGCTTGATCTACTTTACCAGATAAGAAAATGTTACCATCTCTCACCTCTGATTGAATTGATATGAAATATTTTTTATCAGATAATGCGAGTCTCGCACTTAAATTTTTTTGCATAATAGTGTCATCAATTTGCATTCCAATTGTCCTAGGATCAAAGGTTATGTCTACACCAGCGCCAAACTGACCTACTGAAGAACAAGATGTTAATAAAACAAAAATAAATATATTAATTTTTTTTATCATTTTTTAAGTTGAGACAAATATTATAAATAATTTTTTTTTTTTCATTTTCAGTTTGCATAATTAAATCAACTGTATCCTTTACGCTATACTTTTTTAAAAATTTTTTGGCCATGTTAATAATTTTTTTTTCGTTACTTTTTTTATCAATTATCTTTTCGTCAGAAATCACTGCTGTAATTTCACCTTTAACTTGATTTCTAAAAAGTTGGTAATCTTTAATATCATCTCTAGAAAAATCTTCGTGAAGCTTAGTCATTTCTTTACAGATTGTTATTTTTCTATCGGTAAAATACTTTTTAAACTTTTCAATATAAAAATTTATTTTCAAAGGTTGTATGAAAAAAATAATTGGAAACTGAAATTCTGATAAAGAATTTAATACCTTATCCACTTGATTTTCAGTTTTAGGCAAAAAGCCGTAAAATAAAAATTTATCACCAAAACCTGAAACGCTCATTGCGGTTGTAATGGAGGAAACTCCTGGAATAGGACAAATTTTAATTTTATTTTTTATACATTCATTTATTAGCAAGTTTCCTGGATCAGATAAAATTGGTGTTCCGGCATCAGATACAACAGACAAAATTTTGCCTCGATTGATGTGCTCTATGACGTTATTGATTTGTTTTTTTTCGTTAAATTTATGATAAGGGACTAATTTTTTTTTAATACTATAATGATTAAACAATTTTATCGAATGTCTAGTATCCTCACAAAGAATGATATCTGAATTTTTTAACACTTCTATTGCTCTTAAGGTAATATCTTTAAGATTCCCAATGGGTGTTGACACAATATATAAAGTATTTGTAAATAATTTCATGATATGAAAATAAAATTTTTAATATTTTTATCTTACATAATTTTTTTTATTTACTCTAATCTTTTAAGTGATGAAAATAATAAAAATCTTAAAGTTGGTTTGTTAGCACCTCTTTCAGGTGAATACTCAGATTTAGGGAATTCACTTTTATATTCTTTACAATTGGCATTAGGTGAAATAGGAGATGATAAAGTTTTTATTATTCCTAGAGACACAGGTTTTAATGATAAAGATAAACTTAATTCTGCAATAAAAGATATTCGAGAACAAGGCGTAAAAATAATAATTGGACCTATAAGCAGTGAAGATTTCAAAGAAGTTAAAAAATATACGGACATTACGTTTATTTCACCCTCAAACATTTCACCTGAGTTTGAAAATAATATTATCAGCGTGGGCATTAGTCTAGAGTCTCAATTAATTGCATTGGATAAATTTATTAAAAAAAATAAAAAAAAAAGAACTGTAATAATGTATCCAAATAATAAGTACAAAGAGCTCATAGAAAAAAAAATAAAAAAACTTAATATTAATCATTTTAAAATATTTAACTACAGTCCAGATCCTCAAATCCTAACTGGAGAAATTGAAACTCTTACAAATTATTCACAGAGAAAAAGAAATCTTGAAATTAGAAAAAAAATGTTTGAAGACAAAGAAGATCCTCAGTCCATCAAAGAACTCGAAAGACTTGAGCAACTATACACTTTAGGAAAAGTCAATTTTGACTCTGTTATAATCATAGATTTTGGAAATAGTCTAAAAAGTGTTTTAACATCTCTTGTTTACACAGACGTGAATCAAGATAATGTTTTGATTACTACAGTGAATCAGTGGTTTGATGAAAGCATATTTTATGAAAATACCATTAAAACCCTTTATTACCCATCTATAAATTATGATGAGTTTAAAAAGTATAACAAAAAATATTTTAAAAGGTTTAAGTCTGACCCAACAGAAATTACAATTTTAACTTATGATGCTTTGGGATTAATTTATTATGTTTGGAAAACAAATGGTAAAATAAATTCTGTTAATGATTTTTCACTTAAAAAAAAGATAAAAGGTAAAATTGGAGTTTTTAGTTTTAAAGATAAAAAAGTTTTACAAGAGTTAGAAATATACAAAACCGAAAAAAATAAATTTATAAAGTTTTAATTTTTTTTTTTAGCTTTTTAAAGGCTTCAAATCTATGATCAATCTTAATTTTCTTATAATATGATATCTCCCCGAAAGTCTTATTTTCAAAATTTGGAATAAATATTGGATCGTAACCAAAACCATGATTACCTTGAATTTTTTTTGAGATAGTGCCCTCAATCTTTCCTACTACATTTACAACTCTTTTTTGCGGACTTTTAAAAGATAGACTGCAAACAAAAGTTGCAGACCTTTTTTTCTTATTTTTCATTCTTTTTAAGATATATTTCATAGCTTTTTTGAACCCCCCTTTGTTTTTTGCTAACCTAGCTGAATGAACTCCAGGCTTGTTGCCTAGAGATTTTATGCAAAGTCCAGAGTCGTCAGAAATAACTGGATAATCGACATGCTTTGAAAAAAATTTAGCTTTCAATCGAGAATTTGCGATGAAAGTTTTTCCGGTTTCAGCAGGACTTTTTATTTTAAGGGTTGTAGGAGAAATTTTTTTATATTTCTTTGAAATTAAATAGGCAATCTCTTTAAATTTACCTTTATTATGAGTACCTATCAAAATTTTTTTCATTATCTATCTAGTAATTTCACAATTATTTACTATATAGCACTCAAATGACAAAAAACGACAAAAAAAGCGATGAAGAGTTAACAGCTAAAAATGAGGCTACTAACAATAATATAAAAGATGGCCAAGAAGAAAAAAAAGATATCTTATCTACTGAAGAAAAACTTAAGGAAACTGAAGACAAATTACTTCGATCGCTTGCTGAAATTGAAAATCAAAGAAGAAGATTTGAGAAAGAGATTAAAGATGCTTTTGAGTTTGGATCTTTTAATTTTGCAAAAGAAAGTTTAGCAATATTAGATAACTTGCAGAGAGCCAAAATAGCGATCAAAAATGATAAAATCTTAAAAGAGAACAATGATCTAGGTAAATTCTTGGAAAATATAGATATTATAGAAAAAGATTTAGTTTCAATATTTGAAAAAAATAACATTAAAAAAATTATTGCAAATGGCAAAAGATTTGATCCAAATCTGCACCAAGCTATGATCGAGATAGACAATGAAAAGGAGGAACCTGGGACAATTGTGCAGGAAATCCAAACTGGTTATATGCTGGGTGATAGGCTCTTAAGACCAGCGCTTGTAGGGGTGGCTAAGAAAAAAGATTCAAAAAATCAAGAAAAAGAGGAAAAAAAGGATAAAAAATAACTTGTAGTGTCAAAAAAAACACCCATATAAACCTGACAGAAGGATAACAAATAATGAGCAAAGTTATAGGAATAGATTTAGGTACAACGAACTCTTGCATAGCTATAATGGATGGCACGCAGGCAAAAGTTTTAGAGAATACTGAAGGTGCTAGGACAACACCATCAGTTGTTGCTTTTTTAGAGAAAGAGGAAAAACTAGTTGGTCAACCTGCAAAAAGACAAGCGGTGACTAATGCGGGTGATACTATCTTTGCTGTCAAAAGACTTATTGGTAGAAAATTTGATGGAACCTCTGTTCAAAAAGATATTTCAAAAGTTCCTTATAAAATTGTTAAATCAGACAATGGAGATGCTTGGGTAGAAGGAAAAGGTAAAAAATATTCCCCAGCACAAATATCAGCTTTTATTTTACAAAAAATGAAAGAGACTGCTGAAAAATATCTTGGTCAAGCAGTAACAAAAGCTGTAATTACTGTTCCAGCTTATTTTAACGACTCTCAAAGACAAGCTACTAAGGATGCTGGTAAAATAGCTGGTTTAGAAGTTTTAAGAATTATAAACGAACCAACAGCAGCGTCACTTGCTTATGGGTTAGACAAAAAAACAAACAAAAAAATTGCAGTATATGACTTAGGTGGGGGGACTTTTGATGTTTCAATACTTGAACTAGGAGATGGAGTATTTGAAGTTAAGTCTACAAATGGAGATACATTTTTAGGTGGTG
>MDSW01153733.1_pt1 | contig 12181 bp, 9 predicted proteins | sample 811171 | NCBI WGS metagenome assembly MDSW01 (sample SAMN05326641, study PRJNA326480) | marine metagenome | isolation source: seawater | place: Atlantic Ocean: North West | collected 2012
ATAGGGTCAGAGATGACCTTGTCGTATGATGATTTTTTAAGCCGGTTTGCGGGTCGGGACGAGCGTTATGCGATGGGTGAAATGGCCAAGGAGCTCGGCATCGAGTACGACGAGGAGCTTTTCCGCGAATGGTCACGCCGAAAGGCCGAAGCTTATGCTCAATTCGTATCCGAGCATGCCGAGCCTATGCCGGGAGCGGTTGATTTCGTGGCGACGGTCGCCCGGGTCATGCCCGTCGGTTTGGCCACGGGGTCTCGCCGCTCAGACGTGAATGCCGCTCTGAGGGTTTTGGCGGGAGGAAGATTGGAAGGGGTTTTTCAAACGATCGTGACCTCGGAGGACGTCCCCAACCCCAAGCCTCATCCGGCAACCTATCTCAAAGCGGTTGAGAACTTGGGCTTTCAGCCGAGTGAGTGCGTGGCCTTCGAGGACTCGCCCAACGGAATCAAGTCAGCCAAACAGGCGGGCTTGAGAGTGGTTGGCGTGACCGCCATTCATGGTGCGGAAAAGCTTCCCGGGACAAACTACCTTATTCCCGACTTCCGTGGTTTGTCACTTGAGGTGTTGGAGTCCGTCCTCGCTTGAAGTTTTAAGGGTGTTGGACTGGAGTTCAGTCGATCACGTGGTTCAAAGCTTGAACGACATTCAGGGCATCTTCGGAGATCCGATCCATCTCATTTAGAACATCGAGGTAAACCTCTGCACCATTTTTTGATTCCATGACTTTCACACTCTTGAGCGCATTTTTTCGAAGAAGCTTGCGCGAGGATTCAATGCGATCTCCGATAGCTTTTGCAACGGTTAGGTCGGGAGGATTGCCATCCTCGTGAATACGCTCTTGATAGAGATCCATTAATTCCATGATTAGCAGGGAAAGTTGCTTGATTTCGCGAAGAATGTCTTCCGGTAATGAACTTTCGTTACGGTATTTCAGTAGAGCCAACTGGGCAAGGCGATTGCAAGAGTCTCCCACGTCCTCCAGATCACCGGTGACGCGAAGCAGACAAGAAACTCGAACAGCCTGACTCCCTGCCAATTCTTGTGTGGAGAATCGTACAAGTGCCTGAGTTATGTCAAAAGCAAATTGATCGCACTTTTTTTCCAATGATTCGAGTTCCTTGATCAAGGACAGTTTCTTTTCCTCGGGACTTTCGAATGCCTCGACAAAGCTCTCGAACATGTAGCGGGACACGTTGGCCAAGCGCGTTAACTCTGCCTCGACAATGGTGAGGTTTAGTTCACCGGTTTTGGGTAGCATTCCGGTTCCCGCAAACTCAATCGAGGCGAGGCTGCCCGGTTTGGCCTCTGCGTTTCCTTCTCCTGGTTTGGGTTTCACGAACCGCTCGACGAGTCGTCCCAATTGGGGAGTGAAGCCAATGAGTAGAGCGATGTTGGTGAGGTTGAAAAGTGTGTGGAAGAGGGCGAGGTGAAGAGGGATGTTGGCGTCAACGATTCCTTTTTTCGCATTGGCGATATCTTGATCGTTTGGCTGTCCTTCCAATTCCAAGTCGGCGATGGCTGGGTCGGCGAGGACCTGCTCCATAGTTACGTCTTCAATATGGATCGGGCCCGCCCAGAGGTAATCAACTAGGTTCAGGAAAGGATAGAACAGGATCAACATCCAGCAGACGCCCGTAAGGTTGAAAATGAGGTGAGCCCTGGCGGCTCGGCGAGCCGACAGACTCGTGCCGATGGATGAGAGCCAAGCGGTGATGGTTGTTCCTATGTTTTCTCCCATCACGATTGCTGCGGCGATTTCAAAACTAATCCAGCCGTTTGCGGACAGGATGATTGTAATTCCCATTGCAGCGGATGAGGACTGAACGAGGATGGTTAGGAACACTCCAATGACGACGAAGATCAGTACTGAACCAAACCCAAAATTGTTTAAGTTCTTGATGATGGATTGGATTTCCCCGACTAAAGCGATGTCGTTCGGATCTTCGCTAAAGAGGAGACTCTTGACGTCCGGAACGGAGTCCTTGAGGAGGCTCAAGCCAAAGAAGAGCAAACCAAAACCAATTAGAAATTCTCCAAAATGCTTGATCTTCTCATTCTTGGAGAAGACCAAAACGAAGGCTAGTCCTATGAGAGGCAGAGCGACCTTTGAAAGGCTGAATTTCCCCACTAATCCGATGATCCACCCGGTCAATGTAGTACCAAGATTCGCTCCCATGATGACCCCTATGGACTCGGTTAGCGTGAGAAGTTGAGCGTTCACGAAACTTACCACCATAACGGTTGTTGCGGAGGAGGACTGCACGAGGCAGGTTACGAATAAGCCCGTCGCCAAGCCGAAGTAGCGGTTCCGAGTCATCGAGGCCATGATGCGGCGCATTCCGTCACCTGCTACCTTTTGGATAGCCTCGCTCATGATTCTCATTCCGTAGAGAAAAATCCCAAGACCACCCATGACATAGAGCAGGTTGAAAAAGATGACCCAAGGATTTAGATGGCTCATGAATTGAGTTGGAATGAGATTGGATGCTGGGTAAAAAGGGCGGATGCCGGCACTAAGGTTCCGATGGATTATTGAGTCCTATGCACTCGTTTTTCTATTGAGAACGAGTGGGTAAGGGGCGCGAGCAGGAGGGGTTTGGATTTTGGCTGTTTCATTCCAATGATTTCTTGAGGAAAGACTTCTTGTACTCGGGGGCATGGCGAACATCTCTGCTGGTGGCCATGAAAACAACTTCCTTGGAAATGTTGACGGCATGGTCGCCGATTCGTTCGAGAGATTTGGAAATCAAAAGCATCTCGAAAATCGAAGAGGCGGAAGAAGGGTCTTGGGTTACTAGGTCTTGGCAAAATTCTATATTTTTAACGTTCAACTCATCAACGATCAAATCCGTCGACCAAATCTTTTTTGCTTTTTCTTCATCATATTCAACGAATACGGCTAAGGCTTCCTTGATCATCCTGATAGTAATTTCACCCATTTTCGGGATGAGATTATAGTTGCTTATGATGGATTTTCGAGCTCGGCGCGCAATGGCTTTGGCCTCGTCGCCAATCCGCTCGATTTCATGGCTTGTTTTCATTGTCGAGATAAGCAATCTCAGGTCTGCTGCAACTGGGGCATGCGTAGAAAGATGAGTGGTTACGTCTGCACTCAGTTCGTTTTCAAGATCATCGATTTCCTTGTCTTTGTTGCGAACTCTCTTGGCTTTCTCTGAGCTGGCTTCAATGAGAGATTCCAAGGAAAGCTCAAGGGAATCAGTAGCCAACCTGCCCATTAGAAGTAGCTTGGATCTTATGTTTTCCAAGTTGTTTTCGAAGAACATGCTCACTCACCTTCAACTCATAACTTGTAGAGCTCTGGGATCAACCGAATTTTCCTGAAATATAGTCCTCTGTCTGCTTTCTAGAGGGATTGATGAAAATTTTCTTGGTATCGTCGCATTCTATGAGCCTACCGAGGTTGAAAAAGGCGGTTTCATCGGATATTCTCCCAGCCTGTTGCATATTGTGGGTCACGACCACGATGGTGTACTTCTCCTTAAGACCTAAAATGAGTTCCTCCACTCTGGCCGTTGCAACTGGGTCCAAAGCAGAGCAGGGTTCGTCCATGAGAATGATTTCAGGTTCAACCGCGAGGGTTCGGGCAATGCACAACCTTTGCTGCTGTCCTCCGGAAAGCTCATAAGCATTTTCATTGAGCCTATCCTTCACCTCGTCCCAAAGGGCTGCTTGAGAAAGTGATTCCTCCACTTTCTGGTCGATGATTCTCTTTTTTCTGATGCCTTGAATTTGGAGACCATAGGCGATATTCTGGTACACTGATTTGGGGAATGGATTTGATTTCTGGAAGACCATCCCGACCTTCTTTCTGAGTTCAATAACGTCGACCTCCTTGCTGTAGATGTCGGTTCCTTGAACAAGAACCTTTCCTCTGTTAACACGAGCCCCTTCAATGAGTTCGTTCATCCTGTTGAAAACGCGCAAGAGGGTGGTCTTGCCGCAACCGGATGGTCCGATAAAGGCCATTACCTGATTCATGGCAATATCGAGATTGACGTCGTGAAGAACCTGATTTTCTCCATAAAAAAAATCTAGGTTTCTAATTTGGATGGCGACCTTATTTCTCTTCTTTTCGTTTTCGTCGCGCTGAAAGTCTTGATCGGTAGAGGAGGATGGAGTGATTGGTTTTTCGCTTTGCATGGAATGAGTTTCTTACCAGCGATACATATTGCGGAGCTTGTTACGAAGAACAATGGATGTGAGAGTGATCCCAATGACCAAAGTTAAAAAGACGAGGGCAGTTCCGTATTGCATATCTTGAGAATATTCGTTCTCCTCAATTTTAATCATTAGGTAGATGTGATAGGGCAATGCCATTACGCCCTGAAAGAAAAAATCGCTCGTACTATCGAGATTGACCCAAGGCAATTCCGATCTTTTCAAGTATGCTGCGGTGAACATGATGGGGGCGGTTTCGCCTGCTACTCTTGCAACTCCGAGGATGGAGGAAGTGAGAATGCCTGGCATAGCGAAAGGAAGTACGCTTGTCCGGATCATTGTCCATTTCGAGGCCCCGAGGGCAAGTGAGCTTTCCCTGAATCCCTTGGGAATGGAGCGAAGTGATTCTTCGCTTGCTGTGATCACGATGGGCAGAACCATAAAGCCAAGGGTGAACCAACCTGCCAAAAGAGATTTGTTCCAATCGAGGAAGATCACGAAGAGGCCAAAACCAAATAGCCCGAAGATGATCGAAGGAACCCCTGACAAGTTGAGAACCGCCAACCTCACAAGTGAAAGGAATCGCCCGGGTTTTCCGTACTCGGAAAGAAAGATGGCACAGAAAACTCCAAGGACAAATGCGATCGTCATAGAACCAGTGACAAGAAGAAGAGTGCCCGCAATAGCGGGAAAAATTCCCCCTCCGGAGCCCCAATCATAATCTTTCGAAGGAAGAACGGCAGAGGATGCATTTTCAAAGGGAGTTAAAGTCTGGATGGTTTGTGACCAATCGCCTTTTCCTTCCTTCTTTCCAAACAATGTTTCCCTCGTATCCTCGTAGGACCGGAGCGCAGTCGAAAGTTTTTCAAAATAAAAGGGGCTTGGATCGGAGAGGAAGCTTTTTTTCTCTTTGGATAGAATGCGGGCTTTCTCAGCTAACTCTTTGGAATAGGAGGGTAGGCGTGATTCCAGGAACAAAGAGTAGGCTTGCTTGACTATCGCCAGGCTTTCGGCCGTCGGGTCGGCGATCGCACGAAAATGAACTGCTCGGAAGCGAATGATCTCATTCTCAAGAAGCTTGAGTCGATGGCTGTCTTGGGAAAAGTGCCCTTTTGCGAAAGAACCGACCATCGAAGGAACCTCCTCGACCTTGAGGTCGTAATCGCGTGCCGTAAGGTCGGGGTTGTTCAGGAGAGAAATCCAAAAGTCGAATATTTTGGCACTTTTTTCCTTTTCTGAGTCAACAAAATTTCGAAGGTTTGTCGGAAGGTTCGTTTTGTTCGAATCGACCAATAACTTTTCCAAGGAAACATCAAGTTCATGTATCCTATTTCGGTATCCTGGTTCAGCCTGCAGGCGATTCCATTTTTCCAACACCATCTGTTCCTTGAGGGCGAAGTACCTTTTGGCGCTTAATTTCAATTCGCGGTTGTTTTCATCTGTAATGATATGAAGTGTTTGGGGTTCCTCGCTAAAAAACTCCCAGTTGATGATTCCCTTGCCTTCAAAAATTTTCCTGGAACCTTTGGATGCAATATCCCAAAAAAGATAGCCGACGCAAAAAAGGACGAAGTAGGTCATTGCCCGCATGATGGAAAAGGCGATTCGCTCCCGAAACTTTTCCTTCGATTCCCTCGGAGAGAAGGGCTTCTCATGCTCTTTGTTCATGAATAGCTGAGCTTGTGTTTTCTCATTGCGGATTGAGAGAGATAGTTGATTGAGAGGGAAAGCAGGAAAAGGACTACTCCAACCATGAACAAAGCTCGGTAGTGGATGCTGTCGCCCTCTACTTCACCCATTTCCTGGGCGATGATTCCCGTCATGGTATGAACGGGTTGAGCGAAGACTCCGAGGCCAGAGGTGAAATCTGGGATGGTGCTTTTGTTGCCGGCGCAAAGAAGAACCACCATGGTTTCTCCGATTACCCGTCCGAGTCCAAGCAATACCGCGGATACGATTCCAGGGAAAGCACTGGGGAAAATGATGGCGGTGCAAGTTTGCCACCTTGTAGCTCCAAGTGAAAGAGAAGCCTCGCTGAAGGATTTGGACACATTGTTCAGGGCGTCTTCCGATAGGGTGAAAATCGTAGGGATGGCCATGAAAGCAAGAAGGCACCCTGCGGTCAGTGAATTAAGTCTTTCGTCCGTGAAAAGATAGATTATCGGGGCAAGGATTTTAATTCCGAAAAACCCGATGACAACGGATGGTATAACCGCAATGAATTCTAGTCCTGGCTTGATGATCGCCTTTTCCCAACGAGAAGCAACTTGATTGACATAGACTGCCGAACCAACTCCCATCGGGATAGCAATGAAGAGGGCGATAAAGGTAACGAGCAGGGAACCGCTCAAGAGAGGGAGGACGCCGTACCAATTTTGCCTCGGACTCGTGGTTACCCATTCGGTTCCCAGAATGAAGTTGGTGAACGCTTTGTGACGGGGATGAGGTTCGGTCGGGTCCCATTGCGACAATAGATCATGATATTGAGGCACCTTTGCAAAATACTCATTCATTGCGATACGGGCCTTGGCGAAGGAAGCCTTTGAGTTTTCTAGGCAGAATGCGTCTTCGAAGTTCTCAAAGATTTTGGTGAAATCACGTCTTTGATTTTCGATTATAAGGGTGTACTCTTTGTCGAGAGAACCCTCTATCTTCAAGACGTGATTTCTGATTTCTCCCTCTTTTGTGTTTTCGGTTTTATCGCTCCATCTCGGATCGATTCTTTTGGCCAAGTCATCCCGATTGTGCCTTATAAAGTAGTTTTGCCATCTTTCCAGTTCCTGACTCGAAAAGGAAATTCTTTTTTCCAGTTGATCAATGGATTGCGAGAAATCTTCCTTTGGCAGGTCTAGAGCGATGGCTTCACGGCGAAGGTCGAGCACCACCTCTCGGGTAGCAATAAAGAGCCTTGTCTCGTTTGCAAGGTCTACGATATTCTTCTCGTAGTGTAGGAGCAATTCCATGGTGTCCTGAAAGGAGCGGGTAAAGGCGAGGAACTTGTCTTTGGCTTTCCTCGCCTGCTCCTTGCGATGATCGTCCTGACTCAGCGAATCAAAGTAGGCGGTTTCCTCCGACAAAATCTTTTCCAGATACCAGTAAAGCGCAGTCTGTTCCCGATATTGCTTGGTCACTATGTTGGCATACTCCATTCCAGACCGACGGGAGACCGTAAGCTCTCCTTCATACTGACTAAAGAATTCAATCCCTTCCTTGAATAAAAAGAGTGTGATCAGTCCCAAAAGAACGAGAGACATGACTGCATTGCTTCCGAAAAAAGCTTTGATTATGGACTCTTGTTTCAAGAGATCAAAAAGTTGTTGTCGTATTGATTAGGGGATTGGTTTGGTTTCCTGCCCTACGAGAAGCAGTAAACGAGTCTTCTGGGTTAAGAACATACAAAGGGTAAGAGGCAAAGTTTAAAATAGGGCGACTTTCTGGATTGCTCTGTTCGACGGTTCAGTCGGAAGCAAGTCGATTATCTATCGAGTCAATGCTGAGGGTGAGGCGGATCAATTTTGAACCGGGGCAGGGTGATGGTGAAAGTCGTACTGACCGATGGGGTACTCTTGGCTTCGATTTTTCCGCCGTGTGATTCGGCAATATGCCTTACGATGCTAAGTCCAAGTCCCGTTCCGCCCTTCTCACGAGATCTTCCTTTGTCAACGACGTAAAACCTCTCGAAGATGCGGTTCAAGTCTTTTTCCTTGATACCAATCCCATCGTCTGTAACAGAACAGGATATCCATTGCCCGTTCTCGGAAATCTCAGTTTTTACGCGAACAAAGCTAAAGTCTCCTCCGTATTTGAAAGCATTGTCTATCAAATTACTGATGGCCACCGCTATTTTGACCGGATCAAATGGGAATGGATCATCTTCCTTGGCAAAATCAAAGAAAAGCTTTTCAGGGTAAACATAAGATTTTTCGCTAAGGTAATGATCGACTCCCCGAATGGTTTCGGACAATTTGTTGTCTGTAAGATTGAGTGCTCTTTCACTTCCCTCAAGTTCCGAAAGACTAAGCAAATCATCAATTAAGGCCTGCAGGCGCAAAGTGTTTTTGTGAATCTTCAATATGAATTTTTCGATTTGTTCGTCCGATAAATCCTCATGGTCGACAAGCGAGTCGGAGAATCCCCGGATCATTGTGATCGGGGTCCTTAATTCGTGAGAAGCATTAGCTACAAAATCCTTTTGCATCCTCTCCACTCGCTTGATTTCAGTTACCTCCCTAAGAAGAAGAAGGATGACTTCGTTTCTTTCTTCCTGCAGATCCGCAATAATAGCACCCGTAGCCTCGAAGTCATGTCTCAGGCCATCCTTGTGGAATATAAATTCGGTTTTCCCAGGCTTGCGTCCGGTTTTCATCTTGTTGATCATCTCCAGAATCTGGAAAGAGTCTACGATCGCCTCCAATCTTCTTCCTTGCAGAGATTTTCCATCCCCAAAGCTGCTGTCCGCCGAATGATTTGAGAAGATTATAATGTGGTTTAAATCCAAGAGCAAAGCTCCGTCTAGCATCCCCCCCAAAGTTTCGTTGAATTCGTTTACTCTTTGGTTGCTTTGGTTCTCCAACTTGAGGATTTTCTTCCGGTTTTCATCAAGTACTTTTTGAAATTTGCTGAAAGGAAAGTCCAAGGGGAGAAAAGGTTTTTTTTCCAACAAAATGCTTTTTTCATTCTGAATGGTGGCAATGATGTCCTCGAGGATACCAAGCATCACTCTTTTTTGCAGCCAAAGAAAAATCGATCCGGTCCCAAGTATTGAGGCAAGCAGTTCCCACATGCCGATCAATAATGAGGGTCAGGTATAGCTCAATCAAGAAGTAACTTGTAACCAACGCCGCGAACCGTTTTTACGAAATCTCCCTTCGGCCCGAGTTTGGCCCTAAGACGACCTATATGGTTATCGACGGTTCTTGTTTCGATGTCCGTATCGTAATTCCACACATTGACAAGAAGGTTCTCCCTGCTTTGCACGCGGCCAGTCCGTTCCATCATCAGATGCAATAAACGAAACTCGGTATGGGTAAGATCAACAGCTTCTCCGTCGACTCTGACTTCGTGAGAATCAGGGTCAAGACATATTCCACCAACTACAAGTTTACCTTCCATGGCCTCTTGTTTTCGTAAACTGCGAGCTAAAACCGCTTTGATTCGTGCGGTAAGTTCGCGTCTGTCGAAAGGTTTTGTCATGTAATCGTCAGCTCCTCTCGCAAACCCTTTCACTCTTTCGTCGACTTCACCTTTGGCAGTGAGGAAAATGATTGGCACATGCTTGAGCCTGGAGTCAACCTTGAGCATGCTACAAAGTCGATACCCGTCGAGTTCCGGCATCATTACATCGAGGACCACGAGGTCTGGTTCGAAGTCCCTCGCTTTTCCAATAGCCTCAAGAGGGTTTGTCAGAGACCATACTTGAAAGCCTTCAGACTTGAGAGTGTGTTCGAGAAGTTCGCAGATATCAGGTTCGTCGTCTATGATGAGGATTCGATGATTCGACGGAATGAATTGTGAATCGTTTTCCATGTTAAGTAGTTTTTACTATGAAATTGTAACTAATGGGCGCCAAAAAAAGAAAATATTTGTCTTTTCGGGCAAAAGGCGATCAGTTCCCACTGTAGCCTTCGATGGAAAGAAAGCCTGACCCGGAAACAATTTCCTGACCTTCTTTGCTAAGAATAAAATCAAGAAACAACTTGGTTGTTCCTCTTGGCTTTCCGTTAGTGAAACAGTTTAGCGCCCTTGTCAGTCTATAGGGGTGCTTGGCCTTTCCCACTTGTGCTGACGGTAGAATTCCATCGATTGATACGATCTTGATTCCCTTGGTGCTCGCGTATGCGAGTCCGATGTATCCGATACCGTTTTCATTCTTTGCCACCTCGGTCGCAATTTGTTCGTTTCCCGCCATCTTTTGGGACGCTGAACCATAGTCTCGGTTGCTCATGGCGAATTTTTGAAAGAAAGAATAGGTTCCTGAAGCGGAGTTTCTCGTGTAAGTGGAAATCTTTCCGCTTTTCCCCCCTATCGAACTCCAGTCTTTGACGTCGTCGGTGAATATTCTTTCGATGTCGATGAGAGTCATCTTGTTAATGGGGTTGGCTTGGTTGACTATAACGGCCACGGCGTCCCGGGCAACAATCGTCTTTTCTATGCGTACGCCATTGACACCAGCGGAAAACTTTTCCTTGCCCCTGAGTTCACGACTGGACATTCCGATATCGGCCGTTCCGTCAATGATGGCCGCAATACCCGTGGACGAGCCCTCGGCGGCGATTTCAAAATTAGTCCCCGAATGTTTGTTTTCAAAAGCCTCCGCAAGCTTGGTAATCATTTTAATTCCCAATGTATCCGAACCCTTGATCACTAGCTTTTGTTTGGCGAAAAGCTGGAAGCTGATAAACAGAAGCAGGAAGTATAATATCTTATTGTAAAAGTTCACTTGGAATACGAATAGCTACTTTCGACTCATTTGGCTGATTCATACTTTATCTGTAGCAATGTTTTGTAAAGGTTTACTAATGCATTTTAAGTTTTTTAGCCAAAAATGCATCGATAAAGAATAGCAAACGCGAGATCAGGTAGATGTTTGAAAAAGCTTCTTCGGTCGACGTTTGCTGTCAGCGGCCTCTTTGCTAAACGGCGATTTGAAGATTTACTTGACTGTCTTCGGGTTTTTCGACGGGTTGGGTTGAGATCTCGGGGGCCAAATTCTCGGCGAATTCCTCATAGCTGAAAAGTTTCATTTCACCATCGAGGTTCTCCACGATACCCGTGTTCGATTCCACCCAATCTCCACTGTTGAGATAACGAACCTTTCCAATCATTCTGTCTGCACACACGTGTATGTGTCCGCAAATGATGCCCTCGCATTGGTGTTTGCGGGCCATTTGGGCCAAGCTGTCTTCGTATCGGTGTATATGATTGACCGCTCCCTTTACCTTGGCTTTGACCCAAGCGCTAAGGGAAAAAGGTTTTTTTCCCCTGATTCTTCGGTACCAATTGTAGAGACGATTGAATCTCATCAGGTTGTCGTAACCTATGGAACCGATCTTCGCTATCCACTTTCTTTTGGTCGAAAAACTGTCGAAGCAATCTCCATGCAAGACAAGGTACTTGCGATCCTTCCCATGATGGACGTAACTTTCGCAAAATTCTATGCGACCGAAAGCGAAGGGAAGAATGTTCGAAATGAAGTCGTCGTGATTACCTCTGACGTAAACCACCCGAGTTTTGTCTTTCTCCACCATCTTCAGAATTAGACGGATGCACCTGGTGTGAGACTTTCTCCATTTGCCACTCCTTTCGAGCGCCCAACCATCTATGATATCGCCGTTTAGTACCAAAGTTTTGCAGCGGATGTTTTCCAAAAAGTGATTGAGTTTCCGAATTCCGGTTTCCCTCATGCCGATATGGACATCGGAAAGAAATACAGTGTTGTATCTAATTTTGCTTTCTTTGGTTTTGCCCATGAACAATAAACTTAAGAAACAGGTAATGGGGAACCGCGGGTCATCCCTGAAATATTCCGTTTCTTTACTATCCCCTTCAAATCGTCCCTGAACTTTTCAACGATTGCCCTCCAATCGGCCTCAATTGTGGAATCCCGTGCATTTAAGGAAGCTTCGACTCGCGATGATTCCGCAAGAGAAAGGGCGACTTCGAATTTTTTCCGAAGCGCTTCCTCATTACCCAGGGGTGCGATAAATCCATTTTCACCTTCGGTTATGAATTCGGAGGCAGCGGCATAATCATACCCAACCGTGGGCAAACCGGAAGAAAGGGCTTCGGTAATGACGTTCCCAAAAGTTTCAGTTGTGCTGGCAAATAAAAAAAGGTCGCCGGAAGCATAATGTTCGGACAAGCTTTTCTTATCGAGGCATCCCGTGAACCGAAGCCTCGGGAATGATTTTTCCAAGCTTTGTTTTTGAGGTCCGTCTCCAACCACGACTCCGTGGTCCGCCTTTTCGTTTTGGATTGCTTCGCTCATCATTTGGCAGGTGAG
>MDSW01196520.1_pt1 | contig 12181 bp, 5 predicted proteins | sample 811171 | NCBI WGS metagenome assembly MDSW01 (sample SAMN05326641, study PRJNA326480) | marine metagenome | isolation source: seawater | place: Atlantic Ocean: North West | collected 2012
GCTCGCGCGTCGCTCGAGGGCGCGTCCGCGGCGCTCGCGGCCGCGCCCGCGGCAACGGGCGCAAACCCTACGCCCCCCGCGGTCGCGGCGCGGGCGCTCGCCGCGTGGGCGCGCGGGTTCGCCGCGAGCGCGGGTCCCTCCCCGCGCGTCCCCCCCGCGGATCCCCGCCGTCCCCGCGCGTCGCGCCGGTTCGCGAGCGCGAGCGGTCCTCGCCTCGTGGACGAGCGCTTCGCCCCGGTGTTGGAGACGCCGGAGATGGACGCGGAGTACGAGAAGCTGGCGAGGGAGATCGCGGTCGCGCCGAAGAAGCGCCAGCGGTTCCTCCTCACGGAGGCTCTGAAAGGCACGCGTCTGAAGCCCCTGATCACGGCGGAGCACGAGCTCATGAAAGAGGACGAGGAGTTCAAACCCCGGGCGCTGCAGACGCGCGTGATCGACGTCAACCGCACGTGCAAGGTCACGAAGGGCGGCGGGCTGATGAACTTCACCGCGTTGGTCGTCGTCGGCGACGGCGACGGCGTCGTCGGGTTCGCCACGGGGAAGGGGAAGGACGTCGGCTTGGCGGTGGAGAAGGCGTACCTCAGGGCGACCAGGAGCCTGGTGTACATCGAGCGGTTCGAAAAGTCCACCATCTTCCACGCGCAGGAGGCGAAGCACTGCAAGACGAAGATCAGGCTCATGCCGGCGCGCGCGGGGGACGGGTTGAAGTGCAACCAGATCGTCGAGAGCATCTGCGAGATGGCGGGCATCACCGACATATCCGCCAAGGTCATTGGAAGCCACCACCCGCACAACACCGTCAGGGCGTGCTTCGAGGCCCTGGAGAGCATCAGGTCGCCCGCGGACGTCGCCGCGGCCAGGGGGGTGACGGTATATCGCATCTAGCACGCTTCACGAGGGGAATATCGTATCATCAATAGAGAGTCCGCGCAGAGTACAGCACTCGAGAGGTCGTTTCGCCGAAGAGAAGGCTTTTTTCTTCGCCCGCCGTGGTTCATCTCGAAATGAACCAAAAGCAACAACGCGCCGTCGGGCCTCGCTCAGTGCCCCCCCTCCCCCCCCCGCGCGGGCCTCGATGGCGGCGGGCGGGGCGCGGCCCGGCGTGGGGGTCCCCGGGGCGCGCGGATCGACCGCGCGTCGCGAGGCGTTCGCGCGGTTCTCCCTCCTGCACCTCGACGACGGGGAAGATTACCTCGCCGACCACGCGTCGGTGCTCCGCCCCCCCCCCGGCGCGTCGTCCCTCCCCGCGCCGTTCGACCGCCCCGGCGCGGCGCTCCGCGGGCGCCTGAGGCTCTGCTCGCGATCGCTCGCGTTCGAGCCCGACGCGCTCGACGCGCCCGTCCTCAGGTTCCCCTTCTCGGACGTCCGCCGCGTCGAGCGCGCGCGAGGCGCCGCGCGCGCGTTCGAGCTCGTCGCGGACAAGACCGTCGCGATCCGCCCGCGAGGCGAGGACGCGCCCTACGTCGTCGCCAAGGCGACCCCCGCGGCACCCACCGACCACGCCGCTCCCCGAGGCGGGAAGAACAACACAGCAGCCCCCCTCGCCTCGAGCGCACCGTCCACGTGGCGCTTCGAGCTTACCGAGGAGGACGTCTCGGTCGTCCTCGACCCCGCGCGCGAGCTCGTCCGCCTCGCCGCCGACGCCCCGCCGCCCGCCGCCGCCGACGCGCGAGCGTCCGACGCGCGCGGCGCCCGTCGCGATCGCCTCGCCGCGTTCGTGGATGCCTTCTTCGCGCGCGCTCGACGAGAAGAGAATCAAACCGCCGGAGGCGGAGGAGGTCTGACCGCGGAGGGCCTCCCCGCGCGCCTGTTCGGACGCTCGGAGTACGCGCTCTTCGTCTCGCCCGCGACGCGCCTGACGCCGCTGGTGCGGGAGCGCGGGCGCGTCGTCGTCACCGACCGGCGCGCGTGTTGGCTCCCGGACGCCGCCGGCGCCTCGCGCGCGTTCGACGCGGACGCGTGGGCCGGGGAACTCCTCGCCGCGGCGCGAAGACGCGTCACGCTGAGGCCCGTGGGCGCGGAACTCTTCTTCGACGAAAAAAAAAGAACTAAAAAAACCGTCGCCGCGGGAACGCGCGACGGGGACCGGGGCGGGGGCGAACGCGAACGCGAACGCGACCGGGGCGGGTCGGGGTATTTTCTTTCCCCTCCCGCGCCGAGCGCGCTCTTCGCGTTTCCCACCGAGGCGGACCGCGAGGCGTTCCTGGGCGCGCTCGCGCTCGCCGCCGAGGGAGGGCCGAGCGCGAGCTCCGGCGCGGGCGCGGGCTCCGGCGCGGGCGCGAGCTCCGGCGCGGGCGCGGGTTCGGACCGTCGGGCTCGGACCCCGAGTTCGTTCGCGACGGGGTCGGCTCTTCTGGAGGGCCGCGACGGTTGGCTCGCGGCGGTCGGCTCGGCGTGGCGCCGCGGCCTCGTCGGTAACTCGGACTACCTGCTCTACCTGAACGTCGTCGCCGGGCGCGGGTGCAACGACCTGGCGCAGTGGCCGGTGTTTCCGTGGGTGCTCCGCGGGTACGACGACGCCGTCCTGGACCTCGCGGACGCCGCCGCGTACAGGGACCTGGCGCGGCCCGTGGGCGCGCTGCACGCGAGGAGGCTCGCGACGCTCAAGGCTCGGTTCGCGGAGATGAAGAGCGCGGGGATGGCGCCGTACCTGTACGGGACGCACTACAGCGCGCCCGGGTACGTGTTGTACTGGCTCGCGAGGCTCGCGCCCGCGCACCACCTGCGTCTGAACGGCGGGCGGTTCGACGCCCCGGACAGGATGTTCCACGGCGTCGCCGAGAGCTGGGCCTCAGCGCTCACCTCCACCGCCGACGTCAAGGAGCTCGTCCCGGAATTCTTCATCGCCGAGGAGCCAGGAGCCATCGCCCGGGGACCCGAGGACGGGGAGGACGAAGGGGGGGGGATCCCGATCCCGATGCCGACGCCGACGCCGACGCCGATCCCGGCGGCGCGAACGAGGTCGTTCCTGGGCCTCGACGGTCGCGCGTTCGACGCGGGGACGCGGCAGAAGGACGGCGCGACGCTCGGGGACGTGAAACTCCCTCCGTGGGCGCGGGGCTCGCGAACCGCGTTCCTGAGACGCCACCGAGACGCGCTGGAGTCCGAGGTCGTCTCCCGGCGGCTGCACCTCTGGATCGACCTCGTGTTTGGGTCGAAACAGACCGGGCCCGCGAGCATCGCCGCGGACAACGCGTTCCACCCGCTCACGACGAAAGCGGCGCTCGAGGCGAGCGAAGACGCGGCGCTCTCGAGAGAAGACCTCGAGACCCTCGAGGCGCAGATCGACGAGTTCGGGCAAGCGCCCCGGCGGCTCTTCGCCGCGCCGCACCCGCCGAGAGCGGCTCGCGTCTCCGAGGAAGCCGCGACCGTGGCGCGCGCGTCTCCCGAAATCGTCGCGTCGTTCGGAGGCGCGGGGATCGGCGGCGGACGAGCGCCCGATCGAATCGGCGCGGCGCTCGGATCGGCGGGCGACGCGGGACCTCTCGATGACGGCGCGGGCGAGGCCGAAGGCGGCGCGGGACAAAAACAAAGCAGCGCGCCCCGTTTCCCCGGCGGCGAGGTTCGCGCGGGCGAGATTGACACCCCGGCGGCGCGCAAAGCGCGGGACCTCGTCGAGGCGCTCCTCGCCGTCGTCGACCCTCCGTCGACCGGCGGGCGCGTCGAGACGGACGAGGAGGGCACGAGCGAGGAGGAGGAGGAGGGTTCTTCTCGGTCACGCGCGGAGGCCGAGGCCGAGGCCGAGGAGGGTTCCCGGTCACGCGCGGAGGCTGCGACGCGCCATCTCTCGTCCTTCTCGATCGCTCCCCCCTCGCGCGCGTCTTCCGCGTCCTCCGCGCGCGCGTCCGCGATCGGCCCGGACGACGACGACCGCCTCCCGCCGGCGTTCACCCTTCGCCGCGTTTGGACCGCGCGGAAGCACCCGCGCGCGTCGGGCGTCGCCGCGGTTCAGTTCGCGCCCGCGACCCCGGCGGGGTCGGTCGGCGCCGTCGTCACCCTCGGCCGCGACGCCGTCGTCAAGGCGCACGCGGCGTTCGGCTTCTCCGGCGGCGAGACGGTCGGCGCCTCGGGGGTCGGCGCCGCCGCCGCGGGCGCGGCGCTCGCGATCCCAAACGTAGAGCGCGTCACTTTCGAGGCGGACGAGGACGAGGACGAGGAGGACGAAGAGGAAAGGGACGACCGAGGGGTTCGCGTGGGGGACGGAAACGGGGACTCCTTAAACGGGGCCTCCTTAAACGGGGCCTCCTTAAACGGGGCCTCCACATTCTCCTGCGTGTGTTTCGTCGGGTGCGGGGACGGCGGCGTCTACGCGTACGACGCGCGCCGCGCGCGGGTCGTCGCGCGCCTCGACGCGTCGGGGTCCGCCGCGGTCGTCGCCGCCGTCTCCCCCCCGCTCGCGCCCGAAAGGCTCTTCACCGCCGCCGCGGACGGCGTCGCGAAGCTCTGGGACGTCGCCGCCGAAACCGGCGGCGGGCGCGAGGCGGCGGCGACTTCGGCGACGTTTCGGCGCGCGGCGGCGTCTTTCTCGCGCGGGTCCCCGGGGTATCGTCGACGCCTTCGCGTCGCGCGCGGGGGCGCGTTCGTCGCGACGTACGGCGTCGCCGCCTCCGCCGCCGCCGTCGTCGGCGGCGAAGCGCTGAGGGAGGCGATGGGGATCCCGGCGTTGGGAGCGTCGGGGGCGTTTGGAGCGTTCGGAGGCGTTCGGTTCGGTCCGGCGGTTCGCGCCGCCGCCGCGCGGGACGCCGGCGCGCCGGGGCACGCTTCGTCGTTTCGATGGACTGGCGACGACGCCGGCGCGGCGTTCGTCGCCGACCCCGTGACGACGACGCCGCTTCTCTCGACGCTGGCGTGCGATCCGCTCGGCGCGCTCGCGATCGTCGGCGGTCACTCGGGCGAGGTCGCGGCGTGGGACCCGAGGTACGCGCGGGAGGCGTGGCGCGCCGCCGCGCCGAGAGACGTCTCCGCGTCTTCTCCCGAGCGCGGCGAAACAAAAAACGCTCGCGCGCGCGCGTCGGTTTCTCGACGCGTCTCCGGCGTCGTGTTCGCGCCGTGCCTGTCGAAGATCATCACCGCCTCCGAGGACGGCGTGGCGCGGCTTCTCGACCTGCGCCGGTGCGGCGAACTCCTGGACGCGATGGACTTCGGCGCGGGCGCCCTGACGTGCGCCGTCGGCGTGGGCGCGCGGGGGGTGTTCGTCGGGTGCGCGGGGGGCGCGCGCGGCGGCGGCGGCGGCGGCGGCGGCGACGGCGGCGCCCCCGCGGCGGTGGCGCACTGGGACCCGGGCGAGGCCGCGCCGCGGGCGACGAGGCTCCGCTCGAGGTCGGTGGGAAGACGCGTCGTCGCGGGCGTGGACGCGGGGGAGGCGAGCGGCGTATTCGGCGGCGGCGGCGAGGGGAGGGCGCGCGTCGTCGCGCTCGCGGTCAAGCCCGGGGGCGGCGCTTTAGTCGCGGGATGGAGCGACGGCGCCGTGGGCGTCTTCGCGGAGCGATACCGAGACGACGGTCGAGAGGACGACGCGGGCGCCGACGAAAACGAAACCGAATCCGATCCATTCTACTAGACTAGACTAGTCCTCGAGCGCTCGGAGCGCTCGTCGCTTCATTCCCGCTTCAGTCGCTTCGTTCGCGCTTTAGTCGCTTCGTTCGCGCTTCAGTAGTCGCTTCGTTCGCTCACTTGCGCCTCTCGTCGAAGGCGTCGTCGAAGAGGTGCCCGAGGAGCTCGGCGACAACGTCCACCGAGACGCTGTTTCCCAGGACGCGGTACAGCTGTCGCCTCGTGAGCGCCTCCGGGAGCGCGAAGCGCTCGTCCAGGCCGTGCAGGTTCGCGATCTCGCGCGGGGAGAAGTACCGCAGCCAGACGTCCTCGTCCTCGTCCTCCTCGTGACTACTACACCCCGAACCCCTCGCGCCCTCGCCGCCCCGCTCTGCCGCCGCCGCCGCCTCCGCCGCGAAATCGCTACGCACCCTAAACCTCCCCTCGAATTTCGTCGGCCCGCCGTCTTTTTCGACCGCCGCCGGGACGCAATACCGCCTCGCGAACGCCTCCGACGCGAGCACGCTCCCGCCGAAGACGGTCCGGCCGTACCCGGAGGTGAAACACTGACACGTGGCGGATGACGGGGCGACGACGTCGAGCCATTCGCGGTACTTGAGCACCGTCGCGCTCCGCACCGCCAGCGACGCGTCCGACGCCGACGCGGGGTCCAAGTACGCGCCCACCGTCGAGCCGCGTTTTTGGTTATTTGGAATTCGGGAAAACGCAAACGCGTCGGCGTCGGCGGCGGCGAGCGCTCGCGCTCCTCCCCCCACGGGGTCGGAGTCCGCCTCCGGCCCCCCGGAGTCTCTGAAGCCTAAGCCTCGCTTTTTGGCGAGTAGGTAGTATCTGTCTCGGACGTACGGGACGCCCGCGTCCGAGGGGCTGGCGCGGCGTCGCTCGCGCCACTCGTACCCGGCGCGCTCGAGCGCGTCCACGAGGGCGTCGCGGGTGGCGGATCGCTCGAACCCGACGACGTTCTCGACGAAGACTCGGTCGGGGGGGTTTTTCAGCGTCGGGAGGAGGCGGAGGAGGTGCGCGAACGCGGCCGCGCGCGGGTCGTCCGGGCCGAGGCGTTTCCCCCGGCGCGTGTACGGCTGGCACGGGGGGCTGAGCGTCCACGCGTCGGCGGCGAGGTCCGGGTGGTCGAGGCGCGCGGCGGTGAGGTGCTCGATGTTCTCCCTGAGCGGGCCCCGGGGGTCGTCGGGGAAGTTCGCGGCGTACACCGCGTTCGCGACGTCGGAGTTGTCGATCGCGGCGACGCCGAGGACGCGCGAGGCGCCGAGGACGCGCTCGAGCGCGACGCGGGTCATGCCGGAGCCGCTGAACATCTCCACCAGGCGCACCGGCGCCGCGTCGTCGGAAGCGCCGACGACGAGGCGCGCGCCGTCGAGCGCGTCCGGGGTCCCGGCGTTCGCGCGGGGGCGGGGCGCGCGGCGCGGCGCGCGACGAACCGCCGCCCGGCGCGAGCGCGCGCGACCCTCGAACCCGCGACGAGCGGCGCGGCATCCGCCCGCCGACGACGCCGAGGCGCGCATGTCGTGTGGACGAGACCACGACGTTTTCGACACTTACTGCTCCGACGAATAAAATTAACCTGCGCTGCTGCGCTCCGGGTCGTCTCGTCCACGGGATCGTCCTCCGCGAACACTCCGCGACGCGCGCGACGCGGGATGGCGACGCGCGCCGCCGCGGCCCCCGAGTCGTTCCCGGCGGCGTCGCGACGCCATCGCGCCGCCGCGCGTCGCCACCCCGGCGTCGCCGTGCGATCGACGCGGCGTCGGGACGCGCTCGCGGGCGTCGCGCTCCTGGGCATCTTCGTCCCCGGTCCCGCGCGCGCGGACGACGACGCCTCCCCCGTCCCGCCCCCCCCCGAACCCCCTCGCCGCCCCGCCGCGTGCGTCGCGGGCGCCTCGTGCGTCTCCACGAGCTCGTTCCGAACCCCCGCGAACTACCTCCCCCCCTGGGAGTACCTCGAGAGCGACGCGGACGCGTTCGACCGCCTCCTGCGCGCGCTCGACGAGGACGACGCGGCGAACGTCCTCGTCGCCGACGCCGACCGCGGCGTCGTCGCCGCGGCGCTGACGACGCGAGACGGCGTCGACGACTACGAGTTCTTCTTCACGAACGACGGCGGCAAGACGGTGCTCTTCCGCGCGCAGAGCAGGGTCGCGCGCGCATCCCCGCCGGGCTGTTTCGTCCCCGGGTGCATCAACGGACCCGCCGTCCGCCGACGCGCCGACGCGCTGCGCGAACGACTCGGGTGGCTCGCGCTCGAGACGGACGAGGAAAAGCAATGGGTCCCGCTGTTGCTCCACTGAATACATTGGACCCGTGAGAGGCGCGCGGCGAGGAGAGACGTTTTAATAACCGGGGGGGCACGCATATCATATCATACCGTGGTAGTCTCCGCGAAGAGGAGGAGGCGTCGTCCGTCTCCCGCGACGTTTCGACGACGCCTCCAATATAAAAGTTTTGTTCGCTTCGCTCAAAACGCGAGGAGGGCGGTGGCGGCGGCGGCGGCGCCGATCGCGAGGGTCCCCCGGTCGGCGCGAGGGTTCCCCCGGGCTCCCGAGACGGCGGGGCCAAGGGAGTAGCTGGGCGCTCCCGCGCCCGCGACCGGGGTGTCTCTCTCGGAGTGCACGTAGACGACCATCTTCTGCCCGCTCTCGCAGTGCGTCCCTCGCGAGCACGCGACGTACTGGATCCCAACCTCCTCGAAGGTCTTCTTGAGCCCGCCGTTCCCGCCGTCGCCGGTTCCGCCGAGGACGACGGCGCCGGAGAGGTCGCACGCGTCGTACCTCGCCTCGTCCGCCACCTCGACGACGTCGTGGGCGGCGCCGTAGATGAAGTTCAGGCTGTCGCCCCTGGTGATGTTCATCGGCGAGCACGCCTCGGCGAAGCACGACGCGTCCCAGTTGACGTCCCGCACGAACGCCCCCTCCGCCATGCCGCCGTGCTCGTGCATGGCGAGCCTCAGAATCGTCAGCGAGTCGCAGTCGTTCGGCGGCGGGCACAGCACCTTGAGCTTGTCCAGGGTCTCGCGCGCGAGCGCGGGCTCGTTCGTCTGCACGTACAGCTCGCCGAGGTACCCCATCGCGCCGAGGTGGCTCGGGTCGATCTGCAGCGCGCGCTTGTAAAAGAGCTCCGAGAGCTCGACGTCGCGGGACTCGAGATTGATCTTCCGGTTCGCGTAGCCGAGCATGTTGTACGTGTCCGCCATCGCCGCGGTGTCAAGGGCCGCCGCGGTGCCGGTCTGCATCGCGCACACCGCGAGGTCGTTCAGGGCGCGCCGGGCGTCCGCGTACCGCGCGTCGTCCGAGAGCGCGAGCGCGTCGGCGAAGGATTTCGACGGAGGACACGCGAGGCCCACCGACGCGCTCGGCGCGTCGAACGTCGTCACGCTCCCGGAGTTACTCGCGTCGCGCTTCGACGCGGGAAGAAGCCAGTCCGCCATGTACGCGGCCATCGCGTAGAAGGGAACGGCGTCGTCCACGACCAGGTCGCGCACGGCCGCCGTGCCGTCGACGGGGTACTTGACCGTGAGATCGACCTCGACTCCGGCGGCGAGAAGGCCGCGGCGCCGCGTCGTTCGCGTCGACGCGTCGATGGTCACGCTCGCCTCGCCCAGGTCGGCGGCGGCGGCGATGGACGTCTTGAGCGCCGCCTCGAACGCCGCCTGCGACTCGGACGTCGGCCACGCCGAGGAGGCGAGGCTCAGCTTCGCGCTGATCGTGAGGTACCCGGTGGCGGTGATCGGAGGGGGCGGCGGGGGGAAGGGCGCCGCGCACGCCTGCGTGTTGCAGTTCTCCGTCTTCGAGAGCGCGTCGTTGCACGTCCCGCCGTTGGACGCCTGGGTGGTGACCGTGCGCGTGCACGTCCGCGTCCCGGTGCCGCACTCGGCGGAACACGCGGTGCAGCTCCACGCGCTCGTCACGCAGTTCACTGTCGTTCGCGGAAGGGGAGGGGAGAAAGGGGGGCGGGGGGAGCGCGGGGCATCGCATCAGCGCCGCGGGAACGAGGCGGGCGCGCGAACGGTGAAAAGGGCGCGCGTCGGCGATGAGAGATGCGACGGGGCGGCGCGTCGCGCGAGCGCACCCGGGGAGGGGGCGGGGGAAGAGGGGGAGGGGCTCGCCGCGCGCGCGGCGGGGGCGCCGGCGAGCGCGACGAGCGCCGCGAGGGCGATCGTCTTGGCCGTGGCGGGCGCCATGGCGCGCGGATGTGCCGCGTCGCGGGGCTCCGCCGGGCCTGCACTTTCCCCACGCGCGACGTGGCCTTTTCGCGAGCGTTCGTGGTCCCGGTTCGTCGTCCTCGCGATCCGATCGCCCACGTGGCACGGCGGACCCGCGCTTTATTTCTCGGGCGCTCCGGGCGCTCGCGCGCGTCGTTCGTTCGCGCGCACCCCGCGATGCGCGCTTCGGTTCGCGCGGCGGCGCTCCTCGCGCTGCTCGCGCTCCTCCCGCCGCGCGCGAGCGGGCACGGCCAGCTCACCTGGCCCCCGAGCACGAGGCACGGCGGGAACGCGCGCGAGGGCGCGGACTGCGGGGATCACGGCGCGTGCTTCTGGTTCAGCAACAACGTCCACATCCCGGGCGCGCCGACGCTCCCGAGCGCGCTCCGCAGCGTCGAGCCGGACGTGGACGGCGGCCGGCGCGACGTGTGGAGCCTGAACCCCTGGCGCGCCCCGGGCACCGCGCCCGTGTACGGCAGCGGGTGCGGCGTCGCGGGGGGGCACCCCTCGGAGTCGTACGCGAACGGCGGCGTCGCCCCGGATGCGCACGCGCTCGGATTCGACGGCGCCGCGCTTCCGCCCGCGCCGGACGCGCTCGGGCCCGCGAGATGGCCCCGCGGCGGAACCGCGGAGGTGGCGTTCGCGATGAGCGCGAACCACGGCGGCGGCTACGCGTACCGACTCTGCAAGAAGGACCCCGCGCTCCCCCTCGGCGGACTCACCGAGGCGTGCTTCGCGGCGACCCCCCTCGCCTTCTCCAACGCCACCGCCGCGAGCAGTTCCTTCGCGCTCTACCCCGACGGCGCCCGCGTCGCCGTCCCGCGCGTCGCCGGGATCATCGCCGCGGCCCCCTCCGACGACGATGACGAAAACAAAAACGCGCGGCGGCCACGGTGGTGGGCGCGCGTCCCGATCCCCGCGTGTCGCGAGTGCGCGTTCGCGTACGACGCGTGCGGCGCCCCTTTGCTCCCGACGCCGGGCCTCGAGTACGGCTCGCCGTGGCACGCGCAGACGCGCTGCTTCGAGCGGTGCGCCGGGAGCGTCGCCTCCGCGTCGCCCGCGGAGGGCGGCGCCGGCGCGTGTCCCGGCGAGACGCACTTCGACGTGCCCGAGGCTATGCGCGCGGGAAAACTCACGGGATTCGGGAAGGCCATCTGGGAGTGGTCCGTGCTGGACGTCGTGGACGTCCCGGGGGACCTGGAGCCGGGCGCGTACGCGCTGTCGTGGCGGTGGGACTGCGAGGAGTCCGCGCAGGTGTGGCAAAACTGCGCCGACGTCGAGGTGACGGCGGAGGAGGACGACGAGGCGTGGCGCGAGGCCACGCCCGAGGCGATGCGGAGGGTGCCCGTCGCGGAAGGGTTCCTGCGAAGGCGCGAGTGCGCGGACCTCAGGGCGAGGTGCGCCGCCGAGGGGGAGGGGGCGGAGCCGCGGGGGGAGTGCGAGGAGAGCGCCGCGCTCGCCGCGTGCGACGGAAACCGCTCGGGAACCGCGAGGGGGGTCGGGGCCGGAGTCCTCGGCCGGGCCGTTTTCGGCGTCGCCGCGGCGGTTTTCGCCGCGAGCGGGGTGTGGTAGCCTACTATGATATGATAGATGACACGAGCGTATAGCTCGCTCTAGCTCTAGAGACCGCGCGGTAGGCCGCGGTATGCTCCGCGTCGTACCGCTCGTGGACGTCATAGATGAGAGACTCCCCCGACGCCTTTCGTCGTTTATACCGGTATACTCCTTCGCGCGTCAGAGTTCTCCGGCGGCGGCCGCGCGCGCCCTCGCGCGCTCGCGCCTCGCCCTCCGCGAGCTCGCGTCCGGCGCGGTGGTTCCCCCTCGCTCGAGCCGCTCTCGCTCTCTCCGCGCCGCCTCTGCGAGTCTCCGCTCCTCCTCCTTCGCGTACCTCTTCCGCTGCCTCTCCCTCTCCCGCGCCAGGGCGTCGAACTCGCTCTCGGAATACGCGCGCGATCCCCGGCGCCCCTCCGCGAGCCGTCGCTCCGTCGCCTCCTCCTCCGACGAGGAAGAGGATGAGGGACCCTCCTTCGTTCGTCGCCCGGCGCCGTTTTTCGCGCCGGCGCGCGTCTTCGCGCGTCCGTCCGCGGGTTCGCGTCGGGGCGTCGGCGGCGGGATCGGATTGCCCGGCGGCGGCGTTCCCGAGTTCGGCGCGTGCGCTTCGATCTCCTCGGCGGCCTCGACGGCCCACGGCGCGATGGCGCCGGCGATGCGCTCCTTCGCGCTCGCGTCGTACCGCACCACGCGACCCCCCGCGACGAGAAGGATGGTCGGGTATCCGCGCGCGTCGAACCGCGCGCCGCAAAACGCCGTCGCCGCCGCCGGGGTGCAGTCCACCCACCCGAGCGCGAACGACGTCGCGTCCGGCCGCGAGCCGATCAGAGCGAACTCGCGCACGAGGAGGTTACACGGCGGCGCCCA
>MDSW01013140.1_pt1 | contig 12180 bp, 8 predicted proteins | sample 811171 | NCBI WGS metagenome assembly MDSW01 (sample SAMN05326641, study PRJNA326480) | marine metagenome | isolation source: seawater | place: Atlantic Ocean: North West | collected 2012
CTATAATCCGACTAACTTCTTCCAAAGACCTGACGATAGAATGAATATGGGATTCTTTGGAAAATATGAAATTACTGATAATGCAGAAGTTTATTTAGATTTCACTTCAATGAAGTCTGAATCAAATGCTCAGATTGCTTATTCTGGTACTTTTGGCAACATTGAAGAATTACCTTGTTATAACCCTTTGCTTTCAGCTCAACAATACAAACTTGCATGTTCTGACTATGCAGGAAATGTTCATAATCCTGTTGGAATGGGTGGAGATCATGCTCCTGATTTTGCAACTGGCGCGGCTGCATTAGCATATATTAATGGATTAAATACTTCAGTTGCTGCTGGAGACATTCTTGGATATAGCGCTCCATTAGTTTCTTTAAAAAGAAACGTAGAGGGTAACCCAAGACAGGGTATTCAGACATATAAAAGCTATAATACAACTATAGGAATAAGAGGAGATATCAATGACGACTGGTCATACGATGTTTACTATCAAAATTCAGCTGTTAATTATGCTAATGAATACAGAAATGACCTTTCTGTTATAGCAATCAATCGTGCTGTAAATGTTATTAGTGTTGCTGGCGTTCCAACTTGTGTATCTAAGCTACAAGGCATTGATGCAAACTGTGTTCCATATAACTTGTTTCAAGGTGGATTACCTGGTGATGCAGGAATTCAGGGTGTAATTGATGGCGGTCAAACTGCTCAAGATTACCTAGCTAAGTCTACTTTTATTAACGGTGATGGAAAGCAAAAAATCCTTTCTGGGTATGTAACTGGTGATACAGGATTCACTCTTCCTGGAGCTCCTGGTTCCGTCTCTTTGGTTGCTGGTTTTGAAACAAAAGAACTATCAACTGATTTTAGGCCTGATACACCAACTCTTATGGGTGATAGATCTGGTTCAGGTGGAGCTACACTTCCGATTGGTGGTAAGTACGATGTTGATGAATTCTTCCTCGAGTTAGGTATTCCAGTGATGGATAATCTAAGTGTTGAAGCTGGTTACAGAACCGCTGAATATTCCACAGGTGCTGAAACAGACTCTACTAAACTTGGTGCATATTGGACAGTTAATGACAACGTATCATTAAGAGCTTCTTTTCAAACTGCTCAACGTCACGCTAATATCTCTGAGCTTTATTTAGCTGTTAGTGATGGCTTGGTCGATCTAGATAATGATCCTTGTTCTATCCAGCAAAATGGAGATCCAGCTACTGCTACTCAAGCTCAATGTGCTTTAACAGGTTTAGCTTCAAATTTATATGGAACTGACCTAAATTCACCAGCTGATCAGTACAACACCAAGGGTGGTGGAAATCCAAATGTTGCTCCTGAAGAATCAGAGTCTCTAACAATTGGTGCTGTTATTACTCCTGAATCAATTCCAGGATTAACATTAACTCTTGATTACTTTGATATTACTGTCGAAGACGGGATTGGAAGTGTTAGTGCTAAAACAGCTTTGGACAGATGTATTTCAACTGGACAAGCTCAATTTTGTGGTTTGATAAACAGAAGAGCTGATAACGGTTCATTGTGGCTGCAAGGTGGATACATCTCTGCCCAGCTTACCAATATTGGTGAAGAGACTACATCTGGTTTTGATGTGATTTTTGACTACTCAATGGATACTCAATATGGTCCGCTGAATCTTGAGGGTGTTACAACCTTGCTTGATACAGCTGATATTATCGAACTTCCTGGTTCTGCAGCTATTTCATGTGCAGGTAACTGGGGTGGTTCATGTGGGAAAAATCCAATGCCTGAGTTCTCTGGTAAATACAAAGCTACATTGATGACTGAATACAATACTGATGTTTCATTAGGAATGAGATATTTAGGTGAGACAACCGACCTTAACTCTAACAAAATTGATTTTGATGCGGTGACATACTGGGATGTAACAGTCCAGCATGCTCCAACAGATAACCTAATGGTTACCTTCGGCATTAACAATTTGCTTGATGAGGATCCTGGATATACTTCTGATGCTGGTACAGCACCAGGTAATGGTAATACTTTCCCAGGTTACTTTGATGCTTTTGGTCAATATATTTTCTTAAACTTGACTTTGTCATACTAAGAAAGGCTTAACTTATTAAAAAGGGCGCATTGCGCCCTTTTTTTTGTGTAATTTCTGCACATTCTTAAATTTATTTTTATTTCTAGAAAAGTTGACATATTGTGACAAAATGGCAACAATTAGCCCAACTAACAAACTTTTAGGGAGTTTACATGTCTAATATAGTTAAATTTTCACTGGTAGCAGTCCTTTCTTTAGGGCTTTTACCTAATGCATCCTTTGCTCAAGATTCATCAGCTGATGATGAAGATGTTGAGGAAGTTATTGTTACAGGTTCTAGGATTAAGAGATCTAACCTCGATAGCTCTAAACCGTTAGAAATAATTTCTGAAGATGCCATTGAAAGAACTGGTTTGAATAACATCGGAGATGTTCTTCAAAACATTACCTCATCAGATGGATCAGGAATTCGTCCAGTTAGTACATCTACTAATGGCGGTAATGGTGCTAATGAAGTCTCATTGAGAAACTTAGGTTCAGGAAGAACATTGGTTCTTGTTGATGGTAGAAGGTGGGTTACTGATGCTTATGGAAGTGTTGACATGCAAACCATCCCAGTTTCTATTATTAGTAGAGTTGAAATCCTTAAAGACGGTGCTTCATCTATATATGGTTCTGACGCTGTAGCTGGTGTTATTAACGTCATTACAAAGAAAGAATATGATGGATTCTCAGTAAGCGCCTCTCAAGGTGAATATGAGGCTGGATATGGCGCTAATAACCAAGTAGACCTTCTCTTTGGTGCTTCAAGTGAAAAGGCTAGCTCATTATTCAATTTTTCATATTCTAGCCAAGAAGGAATTTTTGGCGGAGATATTCCAAGAGCTGCAATTCCTTGGCAAGGTTGTAAAAACCCTCCACAGTCAGGAACTGGTCCTGAAAACAGTCCAACTAATCTAGGCCCTAATAATGCTCAAAACTCCGGGTTTGGTAATTTTGCCCCAGATACAAGTATTGGTGTTTGTGGTTCTTCCAGATCTGCATATGGACGTTTCTTTGTCCCGGGTATGTCATCTCAAACTTTGATTCCTGGACAAGCTGGTACAGATCCATCACATTTCCAAAATTTTGGAGCAGCAGCTTTATATAACTATGCTCCAGTTAACCATGTTCAACTTCCAGTTGAAAGATGGGGTGCTTATAATTTCTCACAATTTGAAATTTCAGATAATTTAACTGCTTCAGTTCAATTTACTTATTCTAAGGTTCAAGCGTTAAACCAAATTGCTCAAGTTCCTATGACTGCTGAGCCAAGTGCTGGTCCTCAATGGCAAATACCTATTTCAAAAGATTCAGTCTTTAATGTATTTAATGAGGATATAACTCATTGGAGATACAGATCTATTCCTTTTGGACCTAGAAGATCTCATTACGATAATGATATCTATGGAATTAGAGCTTCTTTAGATGGTAACTTTGAATTTAATGATTCTACTTATTTCTGGTCAGTTGGGTTCCAAAGAAACGATGCTTCATATGACAGCACATTAGAAAATTTCATTAACTTGGCCCATTTAAGAAATGCTGTTGGACCCTCATACAAAACTGCAGACGGCTCATATAAATGTGGTACTGCTACATCTCCAGTATTTGGTTGTACACCTTTAAACCTTTTTGGTGGTCCTGATATGGGACTTTCAGCTGGAGTAATTACTGCAAATGATTATCAACAAATGGTTGATTATGTAGGCTACACAGGAGCTGGACAGTCCGGCTTTGATAGTGAAGATTTCTGGATGGAAATTTCGGGACCTTTATTTGAAATGCCATATGGAACAGCTTATTTTGCGGCAGGTTACGAAGAAAGAAATCAAGGGTATTTTGATAGACCTGATCCCCTAGTTGCTCAGGGTCTTTCTTCTACTAACTTCTCAGAGCCTACAAGAGGTAAAACAGGAAGTGAAGAATTCTTTATTGAGATTAACCTTCCTTTGCTTTCAGGTGTGACAGGTGCTCAAGAGCTTGAAATGACATTATCTGCAAGAAGTTCAGAGTTTACTTCTAATGGTATTGTTGGTTCGTCAACCACTTCAAACAATCCTGGCGATCCGTCAACAATGGAAGTTGGTATTAGATGGAGACCAATTGACGATGTTCTTGTTAGATTTACATCAGGTGAAACATTTAGAGCTCCATCAGTTGGAACTTTATATGCTGGAGCTGGAGAAAGCTTCCCTTCACTGGCTGATCCATGTAACACAGTTAATTTTCCACTTAACAGCGCTGGAACACAGGCTAACTGTTTGGCTGCAGGCGTTCCTGCTGGCGGAGCAGTTCAACAAGACTCTCAGTTGAGATCTTTAACTGGTGGTAACCCACAACTTGCTCCTGAAGAGGGTGAGAATATGACACTTGGAGTTGTTTACACACCAAGTCAAATAGAAGGTTTAAGTATTGTTGTTGACGCTTGGTCTATTGAACTTACAGATATTGTTGCTAGTATTTCTGCAAGCCAAACTATAAATAGATGTTATGTAGAAAGCACTGTTCAAGATGATGCTTTCTGTAGCTTCGTAACAAGAACTGCAACTGGAGCTGTTCAAGAAATTCGAACTTCTTCAGTTAATGCTGCTATCAATACAGTTGAAGGAATTGATTTTGGTATCATGTATGACTTTGATGTAGATGGCTATGGAAGCTTTGTGACTGCTTTTGATGTAACTTATTACACAAAAGATGAGTATGCGCAAAGCGCAACTTCAACCCCTTCTGAGCGATTTGGTTATTACGAAGGTGCTATGGACTGGAGATGGAGAGCTAATGCAGGAGTTTTATGGACTTATGGTGATTTCACTACCTCAGTTGATTGGAGAATCTTAGATGATAACTGGGAAGATTGCTGGTTGAATTACTACTGGGGTCTAGATGCTCAGTGTTCAGATCCAGATATGGGTAGTTATGGTTATGATTTGATTGACAGAACTATCTATACTGATTTCCAAGTTAATTATAGATACTCTGATGAGATCAACTTGTTTATTGGAGCGAGGAATGCATTTGGAGAAGAGCCTCCACTTGTTCAAGACTCATTCTCACATTCATTTGATATGGCTTATGATCTTCCTGGAGGAGCTTTCTTCTACGGTGGATTTAAAATCGAGTTATAAGAACTTATCAACTTAAAAAAGGCCGGTTTACCGGCCTTTTTTTTATATATAATACCAGCATGAAAAATCAATTTATCTCATTCTTATTTATATTTATCTTAGCAAGTTGCGGAGAGTCTATTTCTCCTGTTGATTCTGGGCTTGAATCTCAAATTCTACATTTTGGTAATGGCAGCGAACCTCAGGGTCTAGATCCCCATATTGTTACAGGTGTACCAGAACACCATTTATTAATTTCTATGTGTGAGGGCTTAACAATTGCAAACCCAAAAGGTGGAGAAAACTTACCCGGTGTTGCTGAATCCTGGACGATTAGTCCAGATGGGAGAACCTACACTTTTTATTTAAATAAAAATGCGAAATGGTCAAATGGAGACCCCTTGATTGCAGATGATTTTGTTTGGTCATGGATGAGAATTCTTACTCCTGCACTTGGATCTCAGTATCCTGATATGCTTTATTATGTAAAAGGTGCGGCAGAATTTCATCAAGCTAAAACTGATGATTTCTCAACAGTAGGTGTAAAAGCTATAAGTGATCACGAATTAAGAGTCGAGTTAAATAATCCAACCCCTTTTTTTATTAGACTTTTAAGCCACTACAGCACCTATCCTGTTCATAAAGAAACTATTCTTAAGCATGGAACAATTGATGACAGGAATGGATTGTGGACTCGTCCAGGAAATTTTGTTTGTAATGGACCAATGAATTTAAAGTCTTGGGAGCTGAACAAGCAAATTACCGTAGAAAAAAACCCGTTGTATTGGGATGCTAAAAAAGTAAAGTTAAATCAAATTAAGTACTATCCTGTTTCCAATGAATCAACTGAAGATAGGATGTTTAGAGCTGGTCAGCTTCATGTAACGAATGTAGTTCCATTAGAAAAATGTCCAGTTTATATTGAAAATAATAATCCTAATTTAAGAATTGAGCCTTATATGGGTACATATTTTTACAGAGTCAATACTCTGCATCCTGTCCTGAAAGATAAAAGAGTTAGATTGGCTTTAGCATATGCCCTAAATAGAAATCAAATTGTTGATAAGGTTTCTAAATGCGGTCAAAAGGCAGCTTATTCATTTACACCCCCCGGCTCCGCTGGTTATGAGCCAGATACTGAAATACCATTTGATCCAAGATTGGCAAGGTCTCTATTAGCTGAAGCTGGTTACAAAGATGGTATTGATTTTCCAGTACTTGAAATTCTCTTTAACACACAAGAAGGGCATAGAAAGATAGCGTTAGCAGTCCAGCAGATGTGGCAAGAAAATCTAGGGATCTCTGTTCAGCTAGTTAACCAAGACTGGAAAGTTTATTTAGCAAGAGAAATGACTGGGGATTTTCAGATATCTAGAGCGGGTTGGATTGGTGATTATGAGGATCCAAATACATTTTTAGATACATTACGACCTAATAGAGGTAATAATAAAACTGGGTGGGAAAATAAAGAATACGATCAATTATTGGAGCTTGCAAATTCAACAAATGAACAATCCTTAAGATATGAGTATCTTATGCAAGCAGAGCAATTGTTGATAAGTGAAATGCCAATTATTCCTATATATACCTATGTAAGACAATATCAATTATCTAGTGATGTGAAAGGTTGGCATCCAAATCTTTTAGATACCCATCATCCAAAATTTATATATTTAGAAAGGTAGCCTAACAAATGCTGCAAGTCATCTTAAAAAGAATTGCAATTGCAATACCAGTAATTTTGGTTGTTGCATCTCTGACATTTTTTTTAGTGCGCATGGCGCCTGGAGGTCCTTTTGATGCAGAGAAGGTCGTTCCGCCCCAAGTAATGAAGAACCTAAATGCGGTCTATAATTTAGATGCTCCTTTGATCATTCAATATAAAGACTATATGTTAAATCTTATTCAGGGAGATTTTGGACCATCATTTAGATATCCAGGAAGGTCTGTAACGGAGATGATTTTTACAGGCTTACCAGTGACGTTTGAATTAGCTTTTTACGCCATTATTGTTGCTATGATTATTGGAAGTCTTGCAGGAGTTATTGCGGCTGTTAAGAGAAATACGTTGCTTGATTACATACCGATGACTATTGCAATGATTGGAATATGCATGCCAACATTTCTTTTGGGACCATTATTGGTTTTATACTTTGGTATTCATCTTGAGCTTTTGCCTGTTTCTGGTTGGGATTCTCTTTCTGGTGATAAGATCCTGCCATCCATTACACTTGGAGCTGCATATGCAGCTTATATAGCAAGGTTGAGTAGAGGAGGGATGCTAGAAACACTTAGCCAAGATTACATCAGAACAGCAAGAGCAAAAGGATTACCTGAATATAAAGTTATAATCAACCATGCACTTCAAGGTGGACTTGTTCCTGTGGTTTCATTCTTAGGGCCTGCAGTTGCAGGATTGATTGGGGGATCTTTTGTTGTAGAGACAATCTTTCAAATTCCAGGTCTTGGTAGGTTTTATGTTGAGGCAGCATTCAACCGAGACTACACCATGATCCTAGGCACCACGATTTTCTTTTCAACTCTTATTATCTTCTTTAATCTCCTGTCTGATATTGCTGTTTTGTTGATGAACCCACGTGCAAGGAGCGAGGCATGAGCCAGGGAAGCTCATTGTGGTCAGATGCCTGGAGAAGATTGCTTGCCAATAAAGCTGCTTTAGCTGGTGGAGTCATTCTATTGGTTTTAATTTTCCTTGCTATTTTTGCGCCATGGATAGCTCCGCACTCTTATGCATATCAGAACCTTGATCTTGGAGCACAACCGCCTTCTGGCGATTTTTTACTGGGCACTGATACGCTTGGTCGCGATTTATTTAGCAGGATTTTATATGGAGCCAGAGTTTCTTTATTAGTCGGATTTGTTGCAACCGGTGTTGCTTTAGTCATTGGCGTAAGCTGGGGAATTATTGCTGGCTATTTTGGTGGTAGAGTTGATTCTGTGATGATGAGGATCGTTGATGTTCTATACGGATTGCCATTTATTATTTTTATAATTTTATTGATGGTGATTTTTGGAAGAAATATTTGGCTTTTATTCGGGGCTATTGGAGCTGTTGAATGGCTGACCATGGCAAGGATTGTCAGGGGCCAGGTATTAACAATTAAAAACCAAGAGTATGTTTTAGCAGCCCAGGCTATGGGAGTTACTAATATGCAAATGTTTAGAAAACATATATTTCCAAACATTCTTGGCCCTATAGCTGTGTATGCAACATTAACTATTCCACAAGTTATGCTACTGGAAGCATTTTTAAGTTTTTTAGGGCTTGGTATTCAGCCGCCAATGAGCAGTTGGGGCACTCTAATTAGATACGGCGTTGAATCAATGGAAGAGTATTCATGGCTTTTAATTTATCCTGGCCTCACATTTACCATTACTTTATTTGCACTAAATTTTTTTGGTGATGGTTTAAGAGATGCACTAGATCCAAAAATTTCTTCAGATTAAAAAGCTCTAATAATGATTTTTAAGACTTGCCCTGGTTTTATTTCATTATTTGCTAGCCCATTAATATTTCTAATATCTGAAATTTCAATATTAAATATATCAGCTATACGATAAAGACTATCCCCCTGTTTAACACTATATAAGATAGTTCTTTTTTTTGAATTAATTGTTCTATAAATATTTTTATTTCCTATATTTAATTCTTTTCCAATTGTTAAAGGAGAATTCATTCTCAAACCATTATTTCTTGCTATTTCCGCAGGAGAAATTTTATATTGAATGCCAAGATTCCATAATGTATCTCCTTCGCTAATGATATGGGCTTGATAGGGAATGAATGTTTGATTTTGACTGTTGCTAAGAGGTATTAACAACTCTTGATTCAAACTTAAGACATTAGAGCTTAGATAATTAACTTTCTTTAGAACATTCACCTCAGTCTCAAATTCTTCAGCTATCTTCCAGAGACTATCTCCCTTTGAAACTTTATGAGTCACCCAGTTAATTTGATTTGTTTGAATAAACTGATCTTTTTTAAGATTTAATATTTCTTCTAATTCAATCGGGATATTAAATGTAGTTTTATTTCCAGGAGGCGAGGCCCATTTCGTAAATCCGGCATTTAACTTATATACAAATTCGGGCTTTAAACCTGCAAACTCACTGAATGCTAATATTTCAACTTGACCATCAAGCTCTATGCTCCCCAAAACTTTTCTATTTGGAAAATTTGGTAGGTTAATTCCATACTTTTCAGCATTCAGTATTAATTCAAGTATTGCATTGAACTTTGGCACATATTCTTGAGTTTGTTTTGGCAGTTTAAGATTTTCATAATTAGCAGGTTTGCCTGCCCTTTTATTAAGTTTTATTTGTTTTTCAAGCATCGTTGGGCCACCATTATAAGCAGCAAGTGTATATGTAATTTCGTTACCGAATCTATTATGAAGATAGGCTAAATATCTTACAGCAGCTTTGGATGAGACTAAGGGGTCATGTCTTTGCTCATACCACCATGTGTCCTTAAGGTCATATATTCTTGCTGTGGCAGGCATAAACTGCCATATACCCATTGCTCCTGAAGGTGAGATAGAAAATGGGTCATAGTTGCTTTCAATATATGGAAGAAGTGCTAATTCAGGCGGTAGTCTATATCTTTCTAATTCTTCAAGAACAAAAAAAATAAAATACCTTCCTTTTTCAAAGAGCTTATCAAGTTGAGCAGGGCTAGCAAGATATGCATTAATATATCGAAGTGTTTTATCATCAAGGCTCACTTGCAAACTTGATCTAGTTTCGCTTATTCGATCCCAAACACTTTCATAAACCGGCACACTTTCAGATACTTCCAGTGGAAGAGGCTCTATGTATTGGTCAGCTTTGATAATGGATGGCAATTGACAGCTTGAAGCTACAAGCAATACAAAAATTAAAAAAAATTTTTCCATGACGATAAATTTTATATTCTGTCTATTAGATATCCTTCAATTCTTGCATACAAAAGATTATCTTCATTAGTTGCAATTAACCAAATATAATTATCAGTATAAGCTTTTATAGATTGATTAGTCATAAGTATTAATGTCATATTTTAACCCATGAAACATGTAATTATTTATACAGATGGAGCCTGCAGAGGCAATCCTGGTCCAGGAGGCTGGGGAGCGCTTATTAAGTTTGATAATGCAGAAAAAGAAATATTTGGAGGTCAATCCGATACAACTAATAATCAAATGGAGCTAACAGCAGCAATTAAAGGCTTGGCTGCTTTGAAGGAAACCTGCAATGTTGAACTGTTTACTGATTCAAGATACGTAATGGATGGGATTACACAATGGATTCAAAACTGGAAAAAAAATAATTGGCGAACTTCTGCAAAAAAAGATGTTAAAAATAAGGAATTATGGCAAAAATTAGATAATTTAATTACCCAACATCAAGTACAATGGCATTGGGTAAAGGGTCACTCTGGTGATGCGGGTAATGAAACTGCTGACTTTTTAGCTAATAAAGGAATTGATTCTATCTCATGACAAAAAAGTTAATTGTGCTTGATACTGAAACAACTGGGCTAGAGGTTGATCAAGGTCATCGGATTGTAGAGGTTGGCGCTGTGGCGCTCGAAGATAGAAAAAGAACAGATTTACATTTCCATTCATATCTAAACCCTGAAAGGTCTGTTGATGAGGAGGCTGAGAAAGTTCATGGCCTTTCAATAGAACGGCTTTCAAATGAACCAATGTTTTCAGAGATTGCAGAGAGTTTTTTAGAGTTTGTAGAAGGAAGTATATTGGTTATTCACAATGCTGCGTTTGATTTGGGCTTCCTCAATTCCGAGTTAAAGAGAGTCTCTTCTAAGTACCCAACTCTTGAAGAAATATGTGATGTCGAAGACACTTTATTGATAGCAAGAAATAAATTTCCTGGACAACGTAACTCTTTAGACGCTTTAGCGAATAGATTTGAGATAAGTGGTTACGATAGAAGCTTTCATGGAGCTTTATTAGATGCAAATATTCTTGCCGATGTTTATATTCACTTAACTGGCGGGCAAAGTAAATTTGAATTTATGACATCAAATATAAACCCTAACTCTGAAAGTGATGCAAATGATTTTAGTATTGATTTAAAGAAATTTTCTATTCCAAAAATTACAGTCTCCAAAGAGGAGATGTTAGCTAGCGATCAAAGAATAGCTGAAATTAATTCAAACAGAGACTCATCATGACAAAAGTTACAAGATTTGCGCCTAGTCCTACCGGAGCTTTGCACATAGGCGGAGTTAGAACTGCATTGTTTAATTATGTCTATGCCAAGCAAAATAAAGGTAAGTTCTTGATTAGAATTGAAGATACCGATGCTGAAAGATCAACTAAAGAGTTTGAAGATAATATCCTTAAAGGATTATCCGATATAGGTATTAATCCAGATGAGCCACCTGTTAGGCAGTCTGAAAGGTCTCAGCTTTATAAGTTAGCAGCTGAAAAAATCATAGAATCTGGAAATGGTTATTGGTGTGACTGCTCAAAGGATGCTCTTGAAGAAATGCGTAAAGAACAAGAGTTAGCTGGGAAAAAACCTATGTACGATGGAAGAAGTAGAAATCTTGGGCTAAACAGGTCTGACAATACTGTTCTAAGGTTAAAAACACCTAAAGATGGTGAGTTAGTTTTTCATGATTTGGTGCGAGGTGAAGTTGTTTTCCAAAACTCTGAATTAGATGATTTAATACTTCTGAGAAGTGACGGATCCCCAACATATCATTTATGTAATGTTGTTGATGACTACAGTCAAGGAATTACAACTGTAGTAAGGGGAGAGGACCATTTAAGTAATACACCGAGGCAAATACACATTCAACAAGCTTTAGGTTACCCCTCTCTTGAGTACGCACATTTGCCCATGGTTTTAGGTCAAGATAAGAAAAGATTATCCAAAAGGAATGCTGTTACAAGCTTGCAGGATTATTTTGATCAAGGGTACTTAGAGTCTTCCATGATAAACATGCTTGCTCGGTTGGGTTGGTCTAAAGGCGAC